>VOFJ01003329.1_pt1 | contig 44036 bp, 59 predicted proteins | sample 5384081 | NCBI WGS metagenome assembly VOFJ01 (sample SAMN12384729, study PRJNA508395) | human gut metagenome | isolation source: healthy gut I | host: Homo sapiens
TCGGTAGCACTTCCGTTCAGTTACGTATTGCTGGGTCGAGGATGGGGTGACGGCTTCGATACGGCGGTAGAGGTTGCGGCGCATCCAGTCGGGCGAGCCCATGTATACTTTGGGGTGCCCTTCGTTGCCGAAATACCAGATGCGGGCGTGCTCCAGAAAACTGTCGACAATGCGGGTGACACGGATGTTACGGCTGTATGACTGCTCCGGTATGAGGCAGCAGATGCCGCGGACAATGAGGTCGATCTGCACGCCGTGTTCGGAGGCTTCGTAGAGGCGGTCTATCATGGCGGGGTCTTGCAGGGCATTCATTTTTAGGATGATACGTCCGCCTTTGCCTTGGTCGGCAAGGGATATTTCACGGTCGATGAGGCGGTTCAGTTCAGGAATCAGGTTGAAGCGGGCGACGAGGAGAGTGGTGAATTTCGGATCTTCCTTGCCTTGCAGGGTGCGGAAGAGGTTGTAAAGGTCGTTCACTATTTCCTTGCGGCAGGTGAATAGTCCACTGTCCGCATAGAGGGTGGCGGTCTTTTCGTTGAAGTTGCCGGTGCTGATGTAGGCGTAGCTGGGGATTTTCTCTCCATTCAGTCCGCGGCGACGGACGAGGGCTACTTTGGCATGTACCTTTAGTCCTGGTATGCTGAAAATGATGTTGATGCCGGCGGCTTTCATCATCTCGGCGGTGGCGAGGTTGTTTTCTTCGTCGAAGCGGGCTTTCAGTTCCACAAAGACGGTGACTTTCTTTCCGTTCTGTGCGGCGGCTATTAGGGTGTTGATGACGGCCGAGTTTTCGGCTACACGGTATTGGGTGACCATGATTTCGCGCGTCTCCGGATTGTGCACTGCTTCGTAGAGGAAGTGGGTGAAGTGCTCGAAGGAGTGGTAGGGGTAATACAGCAGCAGGTCCTTTTGGGCGACGTAGTTGAAGATCGATTCTTTTTCGTCGAGGATGTTCAGCTTCATCGGTTGCGGCTTTTCGATGCGGCGTAGAGACTTGTTCGGGTTGGGCAGGTGGCGCAGGTCTTCGAGGTTCAGGTGCTTGTCGCCGGGGACGAGTTCGTCACGGTGGATGCGGAAGGCGTCGACCAGAAAGTCGAGGAAGTCCTGGGGCATGGCGCGGTCGTATACAAAACGGCACACGGCGCCTATCTTGCGTTTTTTTACCTTCTTTTTCAGTTGGGCTACGAGGTCGGCGCTGCTGGCGGTGTCATCTATCAGAATGTCGGCGTCACGGGATATTTTGATGCAGTAGCTCGAATCGACGTCGTAGCCGGGGAAAATAAGGTTGAGGTTCGCTTTGATGATGTCCTCGGTGAACATGATGTAATAGTTGTTTCCACGGGGCGGAAGTTCGATGAAACGGGGCACTTTGGCGTACGGCTGCTTCATGACGAAATAGAAAGGCTGCCGGTTGGCGGCGTTCCCGTTTTCCTTCGGATAGAGGCGGATGGCGAGGTAGAGCCGGTTGTCTCGCAGAAAAGAGACGATTTTGTCTTTCGATACGGGTACGGGTTGCAGGTAGGGGAAGATTTCTTCCCGGAAAAAGTCCTTGATAAACTGCTGGTGAAACGGTTCCACATGTCTGTCCTGGTAGAAGATGATGTGATTTTTGCGCAGGGCGGGCAGTATCTTCTGTTCGTAGATGCGGATACGTTCCTCCAGTTGGCGATTGACTTCTTGGTTGATTTCTTCCACGAGTTCGCGGGCGGATTGTACGGTTTCTTCATCGCTCTCCGTTGCGCCGGATGCCACGGCCTTGTGGTCCGCCACCCGGATTTTGTAAAATTCTTCCAGATTGGAGGAGTAGATGGAGATGAAATTGATGCGCTCGTATAGCGGCAGGTGCTCATCCAGCGCTTCGAGCAACACCCGATAGTTGAATGAGAGCCAGCTGATATCACGTTTGAAATAATTATATTTGCTTTCCATGTGCTTTAAGATTTTCCCAAATATAGTATCTTTGCAGGACTAAACAAAGAAAATTATGACAAGAATTGGATTATTGTCCGATACCCACGCTTATTGGGACGAAAAATATCTCGAATATTTTGAATCGTGCGACGAAATCTGGCATGCCGGAGATATCGGTTCGGTAGAAGTAGCCGAGAAGCTAGCGGCTTTCCGGCCCCTGCGGGCAGTTTACGGCAACATAGACGGGCAAGAAATACGGAAGATGTTCCCGCAGGTGAACCGCTTCACGGTGGACGGAGCGGAAGTGCTGATCAAGCATATCGGCGGGTATCCGGGCAAGTACGACCCTTCGGTTATCGGCAGCCTGATGGCACGCCCGCCGAAACTTTTCATCAGCGGACACTCCCATATATTAAAGGTGAAATACGACAAAACGTTGGACATGCTGCACATCAATCCCGGAGCCGCAGGGATGTCCGGTTTCCATAAAGTGCGGACAATGGTGCGCTTTGTCATCGACAACGGAACGTTCAAAGACCTCGAAGTTATTGAACTGGCAGGATAGATTTCTTACAATTCATTTTGTCACGTCAGATTTCTTTCCGACCTTTGCACACAGTAAAATGAATAACTCAGACGACAATGAAAGGAATTATTCTGGCCGGTGGAAGCGCCACTCGTCTTTATCCGCTTTCCAAAGCGATTTCCAAACAAATCATGCCTGTATACGACAAGCCGATGATCTATTATCCGCTGTCTACGCTTATGCTGGCAGGGATACGGGAGGTCTTGGTCATCTCTACTCCGCGTGATTTGCCGATGTTTCGGGACTTGTTGGGCTCAGGTGAGGAGCTCGGGATGTCTTTCTCTTACAAAATACAGGAGCAGCCTAACGGACTGGCACAAGCCTTTGTGTTGGGAGCTGATTTCTTGAATGGTGAGGCAGGTTGTCTGATTCTTGGGGACAATATGTTTTATGGACAAGGGTTTTCCGCTATGCTCCGGCGTGCTGCCGGTGTGGAGAAGGGAGCCTGCATCTTCGGCTATTATGTGAAAGATCCTCGGGCTTACGGGGTAGTGGAGTTTCGACGAACAAGGCAAAGTGATTTCTCTGGAAGAAAAGCCACTGGTGCCGAAAAGTAATTATGCCGTTCCCGGACTTTATTTCTACGACGCTACCGTGACGGAAAAAGCGGCTTCTCTCCGCCCTTCGGCACGTGGAGAATATGAGATAACGGACCTGAACCGCCTGTACCTCGAAGAAGGAACACTGAACGTGGAACTGTTCGGTCGCGGATTCGCGTGGCTGGATACCGGAAACTGCGACAGCCTGCTCGAAGCCTCCAACTTCGTGGCTACCATTCAGAACCGGCAAGGCTTCTACGTCAGCTGTATCGAAGAGATAGCCTGGCGGCAAGGATGGATTTCGTCTGGACAATTGCTGCTGCTCGGACAGAAACTCGAAAAGACCGAATACGGTAAATACCTGATAGAACTGTCTAAACAACCCTTGAAATAAACATAAATAATCATATATGAAAACTTATCTAGTGACCGGTGCCGCAGGATTTATTGGCGCCAATTATATTAAGTATATCTTGGCCAAGCACAGCGATATAAAAGTGGTGGTTCTTGACGCCCTGACGTATGCGGGTAATCTGGGAACTATTGCCAAAGATATCGACAACGAACGTTGTTTCTTTATCAAAGGAGACATTTGCAGCCGCGAAGTGGTGGACAGCCTTTTTGCCGAATACCGTTTCGACTATGTCGTGAACTTCGCCGCCGAAAGCCATGTAGACCGCAGTATCGAAAACCCGCAACTGTTTCTGATCACCAACATCCTCGGTACGCAGAATCTGCTGGATTGTGCCCGCCGTGCCTGGGTGATGGGTAAGGACGAACAGGGATATCCTACCTGGAGAAAAGGAGTGCGCTACCATCAGGTATCTACCGACGAGGTGTACGGCTCACTCGGTGCGGAAGGCTACTTCACGGAAGAAACCCCGCTTTGTCCGCACAGCCCGTACAGTGCTTCGAAAACCAGTGCCGACATGGTAGTCATGGCTTATCACGACACTTATAAAATGCCGGTAACGATCACCCGCTGTTCCAACAACTACGGCCCCTATCATTTTCCCGAAAAACTGATTCCATTGATTATCAAGAATATACTCGAAGGCAAACATCTGCCTGTCTACGGTGACGGAAGCAACGTGCGCGACTGGCTTTACGTAGAAGACCACTGCAAAGCGATCGACTTGGTAGTGCGCGAAGGCAAAGAGGGCGAAGTGTACAACGTAGGCGGTCACAACGAAAAGACCAATCTTGAAATCGTGAAGCTGACCATTGCCACTATCCGTAAACTAATGACCGAGAAACCGGAATATCGTCAGGTCCTCAAAAAGAAAGTGAAAGGTGAAGACGGAGAAATCTCCGTTGACTGGATCAACAACGATCTGATCACTTTTGTCAAAGACCGCCTAGGTCACGACCAGCGTTATGCCATCGATCCCACGAAGATTACCAATGCCCTGGGCTGGTATCCCGAAACGAAATTTGAAGATGGCATCGTGAAGACAATCGTATGGTATCTTGAAAATCAAGACTGGGTGGAAGAGGTGACCAGCGGAGACTATCAAGGCTATTACGAAAAGATGTACGGAAAATAAATCAATGTCGGATCAAGAATCCTATTGATAGCAAAATACCCATTAACAGCATATTACGTGAAGTCTCACCTAGTATGCTGTTTAATTTTTTACCACTGTGAATCTGCACCATCCGTCTCCATGTGAGGACATGAGGAATCAGGTAGAGTAACGGAAGAAGTGCGGCAAACAAGTGTCCTTCGAAGAAGAACCAGAAACACAGAAGACTTGCTGCCACCCCCAGCATCAAATAAAGATAGCGTCCGAACTTCTCGCCAAAACGAACGATGACCGTCCGCTTTCCGCTCCGTGCATCCGCTTCACGGTCTCGGTAATTGTTGACTACCAGCAAGGTATCAATCAGCAGTCCGCAGATCAGAGAAGCTACCGTTGTGTCCGAAGTCCATGTCAGCGCCTGTACGTAGTAATACGTTCCACCCACGGGGACGAATCCGAAAAATACGATGACCAGAACATCGCCCCAGCCGTTGTAGGATAATGGATAAGGACCTGTGGTATAGAGGAAAGCGAAGAGTACGCAGAGAAGTCCTACTATGATCAGCTCCCATCCGGCATAAAAACAGCAGCGCAGATCCGATCAGACAGGCGAACAGGACGGTGACGATGATTCCGTTTCGCATGGCTCTCGGTGAAATCCAGCCTTGTGCGCAGGCTCGTTCCGGTCCCAGCCGGTCTTCGCGGTCGGTTCCTTTGAGGTAGTCGAAGAGGTCGTTGATAAAATTGGCGGCAATTTGCATCAGACCGGCGAACAGGCAGCAGATAAGGGCCGGCAACCATTGAAAATGTCCATCCATATAAGCAAGTGCGCTACCGATCATGACCGGCGTAATGGCTCCTGTCAGAGTTTTTGGGACGTGCTGCTAATATCCACGCACGCAGCGAGTTACGCTTTACTTCTTCCATGCTTTAATATATAATAATAAGTTTTGACGGACAAAGATACATGATTTTTCCTATCTTTGCGCCTCAAATAGTGGGGGAATGTGTTATATGTAGAAGAAAATAAACCAAAGAAGATGAAAAAAATAAATTACCTGTTCATAATATTCGTATTATTCCTGTTCGTATCTTGTAAGTCAAAGAAGAATGTTGTATCGACCCTGCCTCGTCCTGTGCTCAATGTCGATTCCGTCCGTCCGGACAGTTCCGCCGCTATCGACGGCTTGTTTGCTCCGGATCATTCTCAGCTTGCCGACTTGAAAGTTTCGACGAAAAAGCAGAAGAAAACAGCGAAGAAAGAAGCTGCGACCGAGCAGGAAGAACGTAATTTGCTACTTCGCGGAACGAAGATCACGTCTTCTACCGTGAACGTCCCTGCCACTTATAGCGGCATAGACCGTGTCGTGGAATATGACTTCACCCACCGTGATGTCCCCTGAAGCCTTCGAAGGCTTCCGCATCGCCTTCATTTCCGACTTGCATTACAAAGAGTCTGCTGAAAGAGAAAGGCTTGAACAACCTTGTCGATCTTTTGATCGCCCAGAAACCGGACGTCTTGCTGATGGGAGGAGACTATCAGGAAGGCTGTGAATACGTAGAACCGTTATTTGCCGCATTGGCCCGTGTGAAAACACCGATGGGAACTTTCGGAGTTATGGGAAATAATGACTATGAACGCTGCCATGACGAAATAATCCGCACGATGAAGCATTACGGGATGCGTCCGCTGGAACACGAAGTCGATACATTACGCAAAGACGGTCAGCAGATTATCCTTGCCGGAGTACGCAATCCTTTCGACTTGAAACAAAATGGGGTGTCGCCCACACTGGCGCTTTCTCCCAACGACTTCGTTATCTTGTTGGTGCATACTCCCGACTACGTGGAGGATGTTTCGGTGGCCAACACGGACATCGCTTTGGCAGGACATACTCATGGTGGACAGGTACGCGTATTCGGTTACGCCCCGATACAGAACTCCCACTACGGCACCCGCTTTCTGACCGGACTGGCGTACAATTCAACTAAAATGCCATTGATTGTTACTAATGGGATCGGTACTTCTCAGATGCCTGCAGATGCGCATTGGTGCTCCGGCGGAAATCATAATGATTACGCTTCATCGTCTCAAAGAGTAGATGATCAGTGCTCCCTTATACTCTGTCGGATATATTCTCTAATATACTCCCAAACCTTTGGATGCAAGAAGTATCTTACATCTTTCTTCTCATCAAGTGCCTGACGGATAAACGTAGAACTTATTTCAAAGGTAGGTGAATGGACCAGACGGACTGTTTCGGGCAGCCCGTTTTCATTTACCGGGAATCCGGGGCGGGGATAGATAAGAATACGGTTTTCTTTGATGATGCGCTCCGATTGATACCAGCGGTCGAAGCGGGCCCAGTTATCCGAGCCGATAATTAAGTAGAAGTCCCGTTCCGGATAGGTTTCATGTAGCTTTTCCAACGTATGTACGCTGTATGAAGGGCGGGGCAGATGAAACTCGAAGTCTGAAGAGCGGAAGCGGGGATATTCTTCTGTGGCAAGTTCTACTAACCGGAGACGCAGGTCGTCCGGCCATAGCTCCGTTCCCGCTTTCAGCGGGTTTTGCGGGCTGACCATAAACCAAATTTCGTCCAGTCCTTCATACTCGCAAAGATAGTTGGCCAAGGCCAGATGTCCGATGTGTACCGGATTGAATGACCCGCTGAAGATTCCGGTTTTTTTTAGTTTTTGTCTTTTCAGAGACTCTTTCATTCCTTATTTAGAAATTCTTTGATAACTTTCAGTGTCTCAGCCTTTGCCGCCTCCAGATCATCATTGACGATGACACGATCAAACTGGGGAGCAAAAGTCATTTCGTATTCCGCCTTTGCGATGCGGCATTCGATTACTTCGGGCTCATCCGTGCCCCGACCCGTCAGCCGACAGCGGAGTTCTTCGATGGAGGGCGGCTGTACAAAGATGGACAACGCACGCTCACCGTAATACTTTTTGATATTACATCCGCCCACTACATCCAAGTCGAATACCACGTTCTGACCCTTCTCCAACTGCTTTTCCACTTGTTCTTTCAGCGTTCCGTAATACCGATCCTTGTACACTTCTTCGTATTCCAAAAACTCGTTGTTCTCAATGCGACAACGGAACTCTTCGGGAGTAAGGAAGAAATATTCAACCCCGTGTTTCTCCGTCCCGCGCGGTGGGCGGCTGGTTGCAGAAATGGAGAACGCGAGATTTAAGTTCTGCGTCAGCAGATAGTTGATAATAGTCGATTTGCCCGAACCGGACGGGGCAGAAAAAATAATTAACTTGCCAGTCATTTGTTTAATTGAAAATTGAGAATTGAAAGTTGAAAATTGAAAATGTCGACAAGTGTATGATTTTCAACTTTCAACTTTCAATTCTCTATTAAATAATTACATTACGTTCAGCACCTGTTCCTTGATCTGTTCCAGTTCATCTTTCATTTGCACAACGATCTTCTGCATTTCAGCATGATTGGACTTGCTGCCTAACGTATTGATCTCCCGACCCATTTCCTGGGCGATAAAACCAAGCTTCTTACCCTGTCCGCTACCACTTTCCATCGTGCTGATGAAATATTTCAGATGGTTGCTAAGACGTTGTTTTTCCTCGTTGACATCCAGCTTTTCGATGTAGTAGATCAGTTCCTGTTCCAGTCGGTTCTTGTCGTAGTCCGTGTTCAGCGTCTTTTCGAGTGCGTCGGTGATACGTTCCTTGACTTTCTCCACCCGTTCTTTTTCGTAAGGAGTTATCTTTTCGAGCAACAGTGCGATGTTAGCTATCTTTTCGCGGAACTTCTTTTTCCAGTGCGGCGCCTTCCTGTTTGCGGAAGTCCACCAGATGACCGATTGCTTCGAGAACGGTGGCACGTACCATTTCCCATTCTTCTTCCGTCAACTCTTGGATTTCAGTCTTAGACATAACGTCCGGCATACGGAGCAACGTCTGAAACCAGTCGGTGGGGACGGGGATGCCGAGATTTTCCGAGATCGCCTGAATCTGTTTGTAGTAGCCTTCCACCAACACTTGGTTGATAGGAGTCGCGCTTTCCGCACTCTCTTTCTTCTCAATCCACAGGCTGAAATCCACCTTGCCGCGCTCCAGCACTTTGGAAATCTCGTTACGGATCTCGATCTCTTTTTCACGATAAGCCGGAGCGATGCGAGTGGAAAGATCCATTGCCTTGCTGTTGAGCGACTTGATTTCTACGTTTATCTTTTTATCTGGAAGTTCGGCCGTAGCTTTGCCGTATCCTGTCATCGACTGTATCATATACTTAAAGTTTTGTGCAAAAGTACACGAATATTTTAAGAATTGGAAATAATCATGTAAATTTGTATGTATATCTGATTATCAGAGACTTATGTGTACTGTTCTTAAAGTTGGTTCATATCTGTCCTAATAAACTAGTCGCAAATATAGCTATTTTCAATGATACATTTAAATAATAGTTGTAATAAAAGACTTTGATTGCAAAAAAAATAATGCAAGAAGTATTAGGTTGATGAAATGTAAGCTCTGATCTATTTGGGGCCAAATAGAAATAGAGAGCGTAAGTAATCCAAATAATGAATGGACTAGATTGTTGCGCTGGAAATAGTGTTAGCTAATATTGGCAGTGAAGCAGTCTCTATTCATAAATATAATAAAAAAGGAGAAGAATACTGGGAAATACCTACTTTTAATGATTCGGTTAAGGAGATTGGAAAGAGTGATGCAACTTCAAAGAGAACAGTTTCACTGGTGAATGTGAGGGCAAAATTCTATAATGAAATTGATATCTCCAATGAAGTTTATATGTAGCTTATTAGGAGTAAATATAAAAGATGACGTTAATGATAAAGAATAGTTTACTAAATAAGTGCTTTTTTTCAGTACGTAGATAATATGGTGTAATTATATTTTTTCTTATATTTGGGGCGGTTCTCGGAAAATAGGGTACCATTTTTATTAATTTAAAAAATAATTATATGGAAAACGCAATTGGATGTATCGTAGGAAATGCATATACCTCCATGTTATCCTCCACAGGTAGACATCTTTCTTCTGCCATATGGGGGAAAGTTAGTTGTTTTGTTGCTGGTGCAGTTGCGGGAGCGGGTGTCACTTATTGTGTTATCAAAGGTAAGGAGATAAGAGAAAAATTGCTTACCCTTATGGTAGTTGATCCTAAGATTTCCAAAACATTCATTTTGGATAATCTTTCTCATAAAAGTTGGAAGCATGCAGGGAATATATATAAAATAATCAATTGTACTACAGTTCATATCGGGCTATCTGTTCCTGAGGATAACGGACGCTTTTCAAAAAGGTAACAATATTGAGCTGTTGCATAAGTCTTCGGCAGAGCAGACCGTTGGTGCTTCTGATTTATTTGCCGGAGAAGTGCCTAAAGAGCATGACTTGTTTTCTTGCACCCAGCATCTTGAAACAATGTCTCCCCTTCCTAAAGAAAAATGCGGTTGATGGACAGCGAACCTGTGAAGTTGTTGTTTCTTATCCTGTCTTTTCTAATTCCACTTTTTGCCTTCCTCTGAGCAATGAGATTATTGGTAAATTGTTTAATGGAATGCGGGGTAAGTATTTTCATGAAAAGACATCTCTAGAATTGTTGACTTATGTGTTGACTGGCAGGGGTGAGAAGTCTGAGGGTACCATATCCATTGAATGGATTGCCTCTCCCAGGAGTTTCTCACTGTTCATTGGCATTGTATGTGCTCCATATCACAACAAATGGAAAATGGGCAAATCTCTCTTTACCGGGCGTATAAATAAGAATCCCTCATGTGATTTCTCTAGAATGACCGAACTGGGTTTAGTGGATAATAACAGGGTTTCTCCTGCACAATAAAAAAGAATAACTATTTTGTAAGAGAGAAAGATAAGGACTTGAAATTCCTTCTTGTGTTTCTTTATGAACTCTTCTGAAACCATCATCATTCTGTATTGCTTTTTATCCACTCCTCTTGTCCCTTCCCGGACAAGGGGAGTTTTTGTTTCCTTGTAAATTATTCCAGCTATTTTCTTGCTATATTTCAGCTATTCTGTATAGCTCTGTTTTAGCTTTTTTATATATCTGAATATTAGCTTGCTACATCAAAGACAATGTCTATATTTGCCTCGTTTTCAAGCTTGATTACATTATTAAATATAATAAATATGAGAATGGAAAAAAAGTATTTTAGATATCCTTGGTATGTCTTTATTCCAGACTACACTCTCTGATTTTTTGGAAGGTCTTAAATTCAGGATGCAGAAGAGTGGTAGCGGAGAAGTCAGGCCGGTAGCGACTTCTTTAAGTAATAAAGGGTTGGTATACGGTACGTTCGGACTTGTCTTCGTTCTGGGGTGTTCGGTTTCTACTGCTCAACGCATAAAGAGTAGCGGTGTCATTGATGCAGCTATTTCTCAAAACGGTAAGGTCGTTGTAATTGTGATGTTGAGCGAGCTTTGGACATATTGAGAGTTTCTAATAAAAAAATGGGGACGCAAGTAGTCTCAGGTAATTAATCGGAATAGACAGTTTCGCTGGGAAATATGCCGGCTGTTTTCAACGGTGGAGCTGTCTGTTCATAAATCAAGAAGGAATCTATGAAAAGTCTATTGACCTTCAATGAAGTTCATATGTAGTTTAATAGGTATAAATTTATGGATGTAAAAAAGATAGCCTACTGTCAGGTATGTCTTTGTATAACAGCTTGATTTCAAAAAGGATTATTCCTTTGTTTTATTGCTTATATTTGCTCTCGAAAATGAACATAACTTATAATTTCTTTAATTATGGTAGATGATAACAAACCTCTTTCTGTATCTGATATTGAGCAGAAAGAACAAATGAATTAAACGATGCTAGAAAACAATCAAAATCCTGTGACTGAAGTATCAGAGCAGGGAGCCGTTCAAGCAACGGTAGAGAATGTTAATAATGGTATGATACCTCAGGGTAGTGCTACGTCTGATAGTAACAGTAGCATAAATGCTGTTGTGCCAAATGGGACAGCATCAAGTGGGACACTCCTAAGTGGGACAGTTCTGCAGAATTCCTATCTTAAGATGTGGGACGGGGAACCTTTGTCTGAAGGAAAGTTGTATCACCGCAATGAAATGATAGGTCTGCCTGAATGTTCCATCATGGAAAAACCGTGACTTTTTGGGACGTGCGGAAGAATGGCAGAAGTAAGTGCCGTGAAGTAGGTATGGCCCAACCGGCCAAGTATGTCAGAGCCTGGATTGTCAAACAGGCTGGATATACTCCTGCGCTATTCAACAAGGAAAAAGGAGAATGGGAAAGGGTTTCCGGAGATTTATTGGACCGGTATTATTGTCGAATGGACGGTCACGGACGTGCTGCGGGACATGACCTGGAGTTAGCCGAGGCTATGAAAAATCCGGCTTATCAGCCTTTCGATTTCATCTTCTTTTTTGAGGATATTCATGTTAATCCAGATATATTCCGAAAACAGTTTGTCTCCATTAACTTCGACACGAAGAAGACGACCAATGCCGAACTTGCGGGCTATGCTGCTGCGGTATATAAGAATGCGGATACACAATATTACAATGACTTGCTCAAGACCGGTTATGTTGCCAAAGCCGCCGCATATTATGCGTATGCCAAGGAACCTTCCCGGGATGACATGAAGAAGATCAACGAAGGGACGTCTGTAAGTGTTGACCGTCCGATGGTCGATGCGATGAAACGGGCCTTGGCGGTATATCGGAAAATATTTACGGGGAAAGCATCATCAAAGCTTCTGAATGGTGTCCCTCTTGCCCGCTGGACTTATAATCGGCTTAAGCAGGAGACTGACAAGGAGAAACTGCTAAAGATTATCACCCAGAAATTCTCTGTTCTTACTCCCCAATATGTTGCCGTATTGCAGGAGGCCAGAGGTGTCAAGGGTGACAGGACCCGGACCACTGAAATCGTTTTGGGAGAATTGTTTGACAATATTCTTAAGGATTGATTATGTCTTTGGGGCAGTAGTAATTATTGCCCCTCTCTAAAGAAATAGATATATGGATAATGCTTTTAAAGTACGGACATTCAAAGAGGTGATTACCGATAAAAATAATTTCAAGGAGCCGGGAGCGGTTCTGGGAGATTTCATCAAGGAAGGCGAACTTTCGGTTATCGGAGTTGTAGCTAATAGTTCGGAAACAGCTTTTTGTTACGATGTCGCCTTTGCCAATGCATCAGGCCTGTGCCATTGGGAAGAACCGGTCAGTGATAAAATAAGGAAAACACTTTGTGTTGACTTTGAACTGTCAGATTCTCAAATAGCCCGTCGATACGCCAATGTTCCCGACTTTGTCTCTTGTAGTGTAAGAAGGGCACATCCGGTTTCTTCTGCACACGGCTGTTCTCCGGAAGATACAATAAGAAACATAGAGAAGCTGGTAGAGGAAAACCGTCCCGAGCTTGTTATTATTGATGACTTGGGGGCTCTGACAGGCAATGCTGTATCAGTGTCTGTTGTAAAAAAGACGATGGAAGGTCTGAACCATATCAGGGAGTCATTCGAACTTACTATGATACTGGTTGCACATTTTCGTAAACGTAACGGTAGAAATCCTATTGAAATCAGTGATATAGAGGGAAGTTCCGTTATCTGTAACTATACCGACAGTATAGTTGCCATTGGCAGTTCAGTGGAAGGTACTGAAATAAAATACCTGAAACAACTGAAGACCCGCAGTGCCCAAAAGATGTCGGAGGTTGCTGTTATGTGTCTGGAGGATGTTCCCTGGCTTCATTTTGATTTTATACGGTTTGATGATGAATTCAACCACCTTGTCAACAGTCAGAAAAGTCGCAGCACGATTACTGACTTCATGGGAGAGAATATTGTAAGATTGAACTCTGAAGGTTTCAGCATACGTTCGATAGCGGAGATGCTGGGGCTCTCAAAGAGTGTGGTCGGAAGATTTCTAAAAGACCGGAACTCATATTCCCCTCAATTGAACTATGATTAATTGCGGTGTATATTGTTTCCGGATAGAATATTATAATATTTTTCGTAGATAAAGGAGTATATGGCGGGTACAGGTACCAACTTGCCGTTCTCCACTTAAATTAATTAAAGTTATGACAACATTTTTAAGACGGGCAGGAGGACATGAACTTCCTGTCACAGCCCCTCTTATGCCTGAAAATATCCCGGGTATGAAGGAGATAAAGGGTTTAATAAAAGTGGATATTATTAATTCTAACTAAAAAAAAGAAATGAAAAAAAGGAATATCATGGCAAGGCAATTTATCAGCCTTCCGGAAAAGCTGCCGAATATGGAGAATGGGCTTGTAATTTTCATATTGGCTGTTCAAATTGGTGCGACTATTGTTTCTGCTCAGAAACTTTAAAACCAGGTTTGTGGAGTTCTACAGTAACCTTGAAAAAAAAAGGCCTTCAAGGATGAACAGGATGCTATTGCTGTATTTGAGAAGGAACTCTCCAAAAATTTGCAGGCACTGCGTGGGGTCGGATTATTTTTCAGTTTTACTACTGATCCACTACTTCCTGAAACAATGGAACTGACAGCACAGGGAGTAAAGACTTGTGTGGAGAACGGTGTGAATGTAAAAGTTCTGACCAAGCGTGCCGATTTCATAGACAATTTCTTTGGATTGCTGGCTAGCTATGGAAACTTTGATGAGAAGCAGTACAGGGGAGCATATGGCTTTCGGATTCACCCTGACCGGACATGATGAACTGGAGCGGGGTGCATCATCCAATATAGAACGTATCGGTGCTATGGAAGAACTGCATAACAGGGGGTATCGAATATTCGCGAGTATAGAACCGATTGTAGACTTTCCGTCTTCCATGCAAATGATTAACGGTTCTCTCCCTTTTTGCGATCTCTATAAAATAGGATTGATGTCAGGAAATGGGGTAACGTATGATCCGGTTGAAGCACAGAACTTTTTATCGGAACTACAGCAATTGCCCGGTCAACCTAAAATCTACCTGAAGAATTCTCTGGTCAGATTTCTTGGTGTGGATAGAAAAACTCTTCCTGAGAATTTTGTAGAGAGTAACTACAATATGTTCGGCTGAGGATAATACACATGGGAAGTCTCGAATGAAGGGGCTTCCCATTAATCTCAATTATATTATGGGTAGATTGTATTCAAACCGGGAAAGATGTGGTTCATATACCCTTTCCCACATGATTGTGACAAATGAGATTATAAATAATTAAATAAATGGATAACAGAATGAAAACGAATGAAGAGAATCGTGGCATACTCCCGCATTGGATGTGTTGCCACAGTACAAGCATTGATTTGTCGGGGAGTGAAACCTATTTGTTCCCCGGTGCTTTCTATGGAAACAGACACATTGAAAGGGTGGTTCTTCCTGAATGGGCTGAGACTGTACCGAGAAATTTATTTAAAGGATGTACAAAATTGAAAGAAGTCACCCTTCCTGCCGATTCGGATATTAGCGAGTCTGCATTTGAAGGATGTGTAGCTCTGACCGACATTTATCTACCGCTTTGTATTGGTAATATAGCAGCAAATGCTTTCAAAGGATGTCCCGAAAATATCAGGTTCCATGTGAATTCCCCCTATCATCAACCCTGAAAAATTGAAACAGCATATTGAGAAGGAATTAGGCCGGAGCATCGAACTGTATGATAGCACCGGTAATGTGGTGACAGTATCAGCTGGTGCAAACCGGGAAATATGTAATTTTTAAAAATATGAGGCAGAAAGATATTCTAAAAAGAAATACTGGATAATCTCCCGAAAGTGGATTTTAAAGAAATCTACGCTAAGGAACTGTACCAAAGACTGGCGAAAGAGACAGATTCTGATATGAAAAACCTGCTTCAGTACAAACTCTTTTCCATTCAGATTACCGATGAGATCAAGGCTGTCCTGGTTTCTGAGAGAGTCAGGGAAGTTGCATACGGACTGGGGTATGGTCTGGTGATCAATGAGGGAAAGGTTGCGTATCTGTATAATAAGGTCTGTTGGGAACAAATAAACGAACTTGACCTGAAACATTTTCTGGGCAAAGCTTTTCAAAAAATGGGAGCGGACAGGTATATGGCCAGAAATGTGAGGATAGCGAACAGGATTTATGAACAGGCGTGTTATTCCTTATATAAACAGACTGGACAGGATGAAACTGTGACCAGGATAAATCTGAACAACCTGACTCTTGTCATAGGCAATGACGGATGTGTACAGGAACAGCAGCATTCTCCCGATGACTATTTTTTTTCTATGCTCTTCCTTATGACTATGATCCGAAGGCGTCATCACCGATGTTTCAGAAGTTTCTTGATGAAGTCCTCCCGGAAAAGGATGTCCGGCTGGTATTGCAGGAGTTCATCGGTTGCTGTCTTAATCCCAATATCAAACTGGAAAAGGTGTTATGTTGTGTCGGTTCCGGTTTCAATGGTAAAAAAGTGTGTTTTTTGAAACGATGCTTGCAATGCTTGGTGAGAATAATGTCACTTCTTATAATATAAATTCCCTGTGCGATGATAAAGGTTATTCCCGAATAATGATAAAGAACAAGCTTTTTGAATTACAGCAGTGACTTTAACGGTAAAATATTTGCCAATGGTATCTTCAAGCAGCTTACGAGTGGCGAACCGGTTGAAGCAAAGACGGTTATACAAAGAACCTGAGATTGTAAGGAACTATGCACGGCTGGCCTTCAATTGTAATTCTATGCCTTCAGTGCCGACACTTCTTTCGGATTCAGAAGAAGACTGCTGCTTATTCTGTTTAACAAGAAGATAGACAAAGGGTAAGGCTGACCCTGACCTGGCAAAGAGACTGAAAACCGAATTACCCGGTATCTGGTCTGGGCTATAAGAGGGATTGGGAAGGTTTATCAGGAACGGGGAAAAAACTCAGCAGGTCTTCCACTCTTGAAATCCTAGAACAAGCGTACAAAGGAAGATACGGATACAGTGGTAATGTTTCTGAGTGCCCGGAAATGTAATCCTGATAATGATAATAAAATAGGATTGACTTCCTTGTTCAATACGTATCGGGAGTATTGCAAGGATAACAGTTTAAAGCCCGAAACCCGGGAGAATTTCAAGATGAAACTGAAGAATGAAGGTTATGTGGTGGAAGAGGATAACAAGAAAGGAGTCAGGATAGGCATAAATGGTTCTATTATTGATTCTTTACCATTCTCCTAAATCATTTCTCTCTTTTCCTTCCTCAAGAAGCAAGAGGGGGGAAAGCGGAAAGGGGGAAACTATAAAACCTGTTTTTTTGACTAATTTTTGAATAGGTAAAAATTGAAAAAAGTTATAAAAATACCCTTTTTCCCCCTTGTTTTCCCCACCATTTCCCCCCTTTGAGGCAGGAAAGAATGAAGATGAAAAAACATAATAATAACATACATATCCCTATAAACTATAATTCTAATGATGAAAGTAACCGTATTCAAACAGAAACCTTACAGTGAGGAATATACTAATCCCCTTGGTGTAAAGACATTCCGAACTATGGATACCCTCCCAATCATGTTGATGTTGAACAGGTCCTCAATATAATCAGGCAGGAAAAGTTGAAGCCCGGGATTGATACGATAAGATCTTTCTATGATACTGATACGCAAATGTATTCGGAACTTAAGGGAAAACTGCCCGTCTGCCTTTTTGCCGGAATATTCGGGAGGTTCAGTAATGCAGCCTTTATCACCCCTTCCGGTCTTGTCACTGTTGATTTTGATAAAATCCCGGTTCATGCCATGTCTGATGTCCGGAATATGATTGTACAGGATGAGTATACCTATGCGTCTTTCCTGTCTCCGGGTGGCAGGGGATATAAGACTCTTGTGCGTGTCGCTGATAATATCGATAATACAAGCTACAATGAGTATCTTGAAGCCCTGAAGGAATATTATGATTCTCTGTTTTGGGATGATAACTGTAAGGGTATATGCCGTGCCTGTTATCTTAGCAGGTGCCCCCAATCTTTATATGAACCGTGGTAGCAGGATATGGACCCGACGAAAGCCTGTTACTTCAACTCCGGTTGTCATTCATACAATCACACAACCGCATATTCCAATATATTCCAGTGATGAAGTCTCTAAGATTATAAAGTTCCTTGAAGGCGGATTTGGTAAATTTCCGATGATACCTGGCAGCAGACATGAATCAACTTTTAAAAGGGCCAGAGAATTGGCCGAATGGGGAATTCCTGAAACAGCAGCTTATGCGAATCTCTCAAAATATATAGCTCCGGATTTTCTCTGAACCTGAACTGAAACGTGAAATCTGGAAAGCTTATAAGTGGGTTGATGACAGAGGTAAAATCGGTACTAAATATAGAAAAACTTTAAGATTATGGACTATAGAAAACTATTTGGGGATATACTCAATGCCATTCCCCAATCAATTACTCCAACCAATAAGAAGGGGACGAATGCTGAAATCTGTGACAAGATACAGCAGACGGCAATCAGTATCGGTCATCCTTTCCAAACTTTCAGGGACCAGTGTGTTTATTGTTACACCGGAAACCATTGGGTTAGTATTGATGACTTTGATTTGAAAATATTTCTCAGGGAAGCTTTGGGAATGATGACAAATAATATGGTAGAGGCCTCGCAAAGGGAAGTGGTGGAAGGGTTGTTCAAGCAGTTTCCATACACGGTTATGGGATTGACGGTAGAACAGAACAAGGAGAAAATTAACTTTCTGAACGGTACGCTTGATCTTAAAAACGAAAGTCTGGGGCAACATTCTTCTCTGGATTATTTCAGGTATGTTCTTCCTTATCCCTACGCCCCAAATGCGACGTGCCCGATGTTCATGAAGTATCTGGACAGAGTATTACCGGACAAGGACGCTCAGAAGGTGTTGGCTGAATATATTGGTTGGATCTTTACTCCATTGAAACTGGAGAAGTGCCTGTTCCTCTATGGCTCCGGGAAAAATGGGAAATCGGTGTTCGTGGATATTGTCGAGGCTCTTTTAGGCAAGGAGAATATCTCCCATGAATCTTTGTCGGACATGTGTGGTGAGAATGGGGACAGAAGCAGGGCTAACTTATCAGGAAAATTGCTGAATACCTGTTCTGATGTTGCTCCTGAATGCTTTCTCTGGAGATATATTCAAACGTATCTCCAGTGGAGAACCTATCAGCACAAGACAGTTGTACAAGGATGTGGCGACACTGACTGATTATGCCAAGATGCTTTTCTGCCTGAATGAGCTTCCGAGGACCAACGACAAATCTAACGGATATTTCAGGAGATTTCAGATTGTTCCCTTCAAAGTCCAGATACCCAAGTCGGAAGTGGATCCGAAACTGGCCGAGAAGATTGTTTCTACAGAGTTACCCGGAATTATGAACTGGGTGCTTGAAGGAAGGAAACGGTTAATCACTCAATCGGGCTTTACTGAGTCTTCCCTATGCCAGAAACAATTGGAGGAATATCGGTATGGTAGTGGAGTACGGAAGAAAATAGAACTCATTCTGCCTGAAGGATTCAAATTATAGAAGAAAAAAAAGGAGACTGAACTTAATTGCTCGGCCTCCTTCGATTTTTTTCAATCCAATTCAAAATTTTTAGATGGTTTGAAGTGAGGAATATCATAGGCCGGAATAATTATACTCATATTTTTCCCAATATTACGGACCACCTTCTCAGCACGGTGTTTTACTACGAAACTGCCGAACCCTCTCAGGTACACATCTCACCTTTAGTCAATGTTCTTTTAACACTGTTCATGAGTCCTTCCACTATCTGAAGCACTTCTTTTCTGTCCATTCTCTTTTCAAGGATATCTCATTTACAATTTCTGCCTTAGTCGTTTTTTATCTATTTTTAGGGCTGCAAAGATACCGAGAGTTTATTAAAGAGAAAATGTCCGGAATAAAATTTGTTCAACGACACGTTTTGTCGCTTACCTTCAATATCTTTGCCCATAATAAAATCAAATTCATTAATCATATGGGGAAAAAGCTGGAAAGATTACAGCGTATGCTGGTTATCATCAATAAATTGAAAGGGCTTCAACGGTATGTACCCCGTGAAGAACTGGAAAATTATGTGACACACCGCATGGAAGAACGTGGTGGAATGCCTGTAGACCTCAGAACATTGCAACGGGACTTTAATGCAATAGAAGAGATGTTCGGCATTCGCATCTGTTTTGACAAGAAACGAAACGGATATTATATCAATGAAGAGGATGGCACGAAAAAAGAACAATATGAAAGGCTCCTTCTCAACTTTGATATACTGAATGCTTTGGATACCTCTTCAGGCCTTCATACTTATGTAATTGCAGAACATCATCGTCCGGTAAATAATGAATATCTGCCACTTCTAATCAAGGCTATTAAATTCTCACATCCTATAACTTTTAAATATATGTATGTCCGGGAGAATGGAAAGGTGCGTGAAAAAGAAGTACTGCCACACTATTTGAAAGAAGACCAAATACCGATGGTATCTTCTTGCTTATGAAGAAAACGTATTGAAAACTTTCAGTGTGGACTGTATTATTGCCCCTCAGATATTGTATGGAAAAACATTCAAGCGCAATATGGACATAGACATAAACAGCCTTTTTAAAGATTGTTATGGCATTTGGAACCAGACGAATATTCCTATAGAAGAGATCGAATTGAGTTATAGCCCTTTGGATGGCAGTTTCTTGAAGTCTGTTCCATTGCATCATTCCCAAGAGATCATTGTAGATGATGAGAAAGAATTCCGAATTAGGCTGCATCTCCGTATTACCAATGATTTTGTGATGGCCCTGCTTTCAAGAAGCCGTTCGCTGACAGTCATCAAGCCTCTACATCTGAGGGAGCAGGTGAAGGCTGTCTATGAAGAGGCACTGAAAAGAAACAGATGACAAAAAGTCGTTTCCTGAACATACCCCTCTAAAAACCAAAGAATATGAACAACAATTCTTACTGGAGCAGAAGTAATCTTCTGAAAGGCACAGGCATTCTTTGTGTCCTTATCATCTTTGGATATTACGCTTATCAAGACGCCATGAACAGAAACATGCTGGAAAGAAGCCTGAACGAAAACGCTGCCCCACTGCAACGTGACTTTAGCCATAAATCTTCTCAATTACGACGTACCATACATGGAAATACGGGTTACAAGGATGTGGTTGGAAAAACTCAGAATGCAGAATCTAGGGACTTAAACGATTACGACACCTTCAACGAACATCTGGATGAATATCTTGAAGACCCGGAAGATGAAGTCACTTATCCGCCTGAAATCTATAATGCACTGATAGACGATACAGAAGAGTTGATGACAGAATAAATTGATTAATACAAAAATATAATAATATGAATCATTTCAGAACATCCGTACAAAAAAAGAAGCATTTTTATTTAAAGATGCGACCATTCTTACCTCATTTACTGTTATTTGTCCTATATTGGGGATTCTTCTCTTATGGCTACTGGCAAAGACGCAGCAATTGGTATTATCCATTTTTCCTGATTGGCATTCTATTGTTCATTTGTTGGGCTACTTTCATAGAACGGCATTTTGACATTGTATATATACCATAGTTTTGCCAGAAGTGAATAACAATATCCCCTTTGAGTTTGATAATCAATAAACTTTTTATAGCTTTGCAAAGTCCTGACATGACTAGTTAGGACATACATAGTTTATTGATGAAAGTGTAGTTTTTTATCCTTTGCTAAAAAGTCTGGTAAACTTTAAAGAGTACGAAGGATGGCAATCACACTCATCACTTGTTTGTATATGCTTATTTGAGTTATATACATCACAAGTGTGGGGATATTGTTTATCCGTATTCAGGCTTTACCAGACGCCTTTAGCAAGATAGATAATGAACTCCACACTTTCTTTTTATAATTATTAAACCGGAATACCCAAACCATTATGGCAATATTTGAAAAAGGATTAAGTTACAACTTCATGGTAGAAAGAATTTGCCGAAGCAAAAGGTAATTACTACTATGTAATAGTAATTGATAATAAAGAATGTTGGATAAAAATGCTCCCTTTTGAAATATATCAAAACACAAAGAAAAATATCATAAGATGTGAGTATAGAGGTGTTGATTCATATGGTTCTCATATATTTATAGAAGACAAGCTTTCTATTTTGTATGAATTGTACAAGGAAAAAGAAGAATATGATTTTTAACTATGTAAAGGAAGGTATAGATATGGAAGGAACTCATTTTTCTGTATTAAAAGATAAGTATGGACTAGTCCATCGTCTATATGAAAAACTTTCATCTAATCAGAAAAATAAAGAAATTCCAATGAAATGTAGAGTGAATTCTATTGACAAAATACAAAAGGCACTCATATATTACAAGTAATAGAAGATACCAATGCCAATTGTGTGGAAACTAATATTCAAAAAGACTAATGATATAACAACTATTGCATGGATAGACGAAACAACTTTATTTAAGTCTATCAATAAGGAAGAACTTATAGACAATTATTTCTACGATATAATCCACCTTTCCGAGGACATACATTTAAAAAATATAATAAACTTATACCAAAGTAAAAACAACAAATGGATTGTGCACTATATTAATTATTTTGATAAAACACACAAATACATATTAATTCAGAAAGGGAATTTATATGAATTAGCAGAATTTGCAGATCTAATGATTTGTTTAATCAACTGGACACGTACATTTAAAATCAGTAAGATAAAAAAAATTCCCCAATTAAAAAAATACGAAGGGCTACAAAAAGCAATTAAAATTCTTCAGACAAATTCACTGGGTAACTATAAAGAGAACCTTATTTGCACTGAAAATATTATTTCTGAAATGTCAACCTTATTTAGCTTATTTGAAATTGATCCTTGTTCTTTTTTAGCGAAAACTTCTCTTTCTATAGAGAAGTCTGTAAAATACTGTATAATAATATTTTAACAATCAGTTCGCCAATTGAAGCACTTTCAAGATAAAAAAAGAAAAGTGTCTAAAAAGCATTTCAAGGGATATTAGCTTACAGAATAAAAACAGAACGAAAACAAATTGCAAACAAAATCATACAAATATATGATCTTTCGCTTGGAACAGAAGAAACAACAAGCAGCAATATCTTTAGTCTTCTATATTCTTTACTAAAAAGAATCCTGAATGCATAAATAGTAAAAACATACATTCATACATTGATATGCAACCGCAAACATTAAGTGCGATTGCTTGCATCATTTATGGCTACAAACTACTTGAGAAAAAGGAAGACTCTAAAAGATTGCTAAGTGACATCAATAAAATGTTTTATTTTTCGGAAAAATATGAAAAGGGTAGAGTTGAAGATGAATATTTTGAAATTGAAGATATAGAAGAAGAGACGGAAAAGAATATCTATTCATCCGAATCTACTTCCAATAAAATCAGAACAAGATCAAACGAAAATATTTTCTTTCTAAACTTATATAAAGATGGCATGTATATTATTACAAACAAACAACTTTTTGAAAACAATATTATTAAAAGTATTTCCATAAATCCCAATATAGACAAATTCATACTACAATGTTATGCACATGGAAGTGTCAATAAAGTGCCTGTCAGAATATTGCAAGAAAAAAAAGAGGGAAAAAGAAAATACCTCAATGGATGCTATTCACAAGACTGCTTAAAAAGATATATATGTTATTAGTGAAGAAACATACATTGCAACTCTTTCATTATATAATAATGATGTATTTATAAAATTATATTCCACAGAATATATCTCAGAACATTTATCATTAGGTTTAAAAAGGAAACCAAGTTGTAGGTACCAATGTTGATTCTACTGAATATTTTTTGATATCCTCCGAGCACATTGACCGACTACCTAAACGATTGATATACAATACGCCCACTCCTCTTGGGAAAAATATCAAGAATCCATATTATGAAAATGACATTTTAATTTTAAAAAGAATTAGAAATACTACAAGAAGAGAAACTATTTAAACAAACATCAAAAACCATGAAAAATTCATTCAAACTTTTTTGATCCTATAAGGGATTACAGCTCTATTCTTCCTGATATTCCTGGAAATTATTTGATTGTTCTACGGACTTCTTCGTTACTTCCTCAAATAGAGGTGGCTCCCGAATTCCACTATATAGATTATAATAACAACCATTACCCAATAATATACACTGGAATTAGCACTATAAGTATTAGAAAACGTGACTATCAGCAGCATTTCATAGGCAATAATGCCGGAAAATCCACTCTTCGTAAATCTCTTGGCAGTTTAATGGGATTTCCTAAAATTCCAAGAGATAAGAACAATCCTGATAATGGGAAAACTAAATTCAATGAAAACGATGAAGAAAGATTGTCACAATGGATGAGAGAAAATCTATTATTATTTTATAGTGTAGAAAACAGAGAACAAGAACAAATCGAAAATCTTGAAAAGAAACTTATCAACGACTATAATCCACCATTAAAATATATTAGGAAACAATAATCCAATTAATAAAGAATATAGAGCACTATTGAAAAGATTGCGAAATAGAACCAGTCTTAACAGTTAATTTATACGTAATCTAATCATTTTATAGAGTTAGTAATACATCTTGTAACCAGTTTATTTTCTAAAAAACAAGAGATATGACTTGGACAGAATTGAAAAAACAATTATAGCAGAGTATGACAGTCGAAATTTAAAGTCAAGAGTACGCTACAATGCCATTGAACGAATTGAAATCTTCATTGAGCAGCACCATGCTCAAGCCATAAAAAAAGAAGTAAAAAAATTGATGGTTGTAGACAAACAATGCCTGAAAAAACAATATGCCGAACAAAAAGGGAAAAGTATCAGTGGAGCAGAAAGTAGTGTAATTGATGAAATTTATAATCAACTTTCTAACCTGTAATACTTATTTCAACCCTTACAAAACTGAAACCTCCATAATGTATTGACCAATAAATTAAGTGAATATCTATTTTTATGATAACACCAGAAGAACTAATACAAGATTTAATAGATTTTTATGGATATGAAGTTGATTTATCTTATGCTATCAACTACATAGATATAGTGGGGCAATATGCAGAAGTTGACAGTTTTCATCTATGGCTGCTAGATTTATCAATAACATAGATCCAGAATAATCATAGAGCTTGTTTAATCTCTGTTTGAGGTCAGACAACTCATTACGTTACATCCACCCTTCACAAAAAAGGAGAGACTGAACTTAATTGCTCAGCCTCCTTTACTCTTTTTATTACAAATCATGAATTAAATCTTCCTTAATAGCATTGTAAAGAATCCACTTATTTTCGGGAATATTTTCTGCTGAAATACTGAACAATAACAGATAGGATTCTGGAATTTCCAAAGCTTTACATATTCTGATAATTGTATTCTTTTCAGGAAATGATTCTCCTTGTTCTATACTACATAAAGCATTTGCTGATATATCACGTAAATTTTCATCCATATATGATTATCAATGACTTACGTTCTTTGTTATTTACTACGGTTCTTCATCAGCTTCAAAGAACTCGTGACAAATATAATTATTTTAATAATACAATTAAATAAGAGCACAATAAAAGTGCGTTACTAGAATCCAATGAGTGTATTGAAATGAGTGTTTTCCTTAAAAAAGCATAATGTGTGAACACTCCTGTTTGTATTGTTTTATGAAACGTAACCGTCCTCTTCCTCCCTTGCGTTTGGAGGAGAAGGAACTGAAAGTGAACCTAGGTGAAGGCAACTTTATCTTTGTGGGTAGTAGTACGGATGAATGGGCGGCTAATGTCCCATCAGAGTGGATTGAGCAAGTGCTGGACTATTGTAACGGTTTTGATAACTGGTATCTTTTCCTAGTCAAGACTTCTGCCCGTTTTCTAATGGTGAAATCACCTCTTTTGTTTATTATGTGATTAATGTTAACGTTTCTCCTTTTTATCCTTTATTCCGGTACTCTAACGGAGTCATTCCTGTGTATCGTTTAAAGTATCTACTGAAAAAAAGAAATATTAGGAAAGTTCAGTGAATCGAAATCTGTTGTATGGAAAGTTTTGAGAGTTTTAGTTGGGATTTTGCATCCATAATTACCATGTATGAAATGAAGTCTGTGCATGTTTTTCCTGTAACCTGTTTTACTATTGTGCATAAATATACTTGAGTAACTCCCAATTTCTCAGCGTACCCAGGCTACTCTTTTTATTTTGTATGTAATGGTGAAATACTAACTGTGCGAAAGTTCGGCATAATTGTTCATTTTTCGAAAGAGAAAAGGTGTCAGCTTCCCTGTGTTTGTATAATATGGATATACCTGTATGTGCATTCAGATAAATATTGTATGTAACCCTTCTTCTGGTTTCTTCATCCATAGATGAATATAGTTGTTGCAAGAAAATGAAATGAGTTTTTATCATTTTTGCTTCTGCCTGTTTTTAAAGCCAGTTTGGCTTTTCCTAGTGCTGCATATAACGTTTCAGGTATTATATTGTCCGAGTTATGATGTTCCATGTACTGTTGAGAGAATCCTAGAATATGGAATTCCGAATTCGTTTCTATTCTGTGGATTTGCAATATGCTTCCCGGAGTAAGTATTACCAGATCATTAGGCCTTGCTGTTATTAAGTTTGTATTGATTGTGGCCTCTATTTCTCCTTCCATGCATAGAAGTAGTATTTCGCATTTTAAACGTACTGGATACTTTAAATATTTTTTAATAACTCCCGATTAATGTTGGTGTGTACAATCCAGTCATTAGATAAATCTATTTTTAGAATCTCATTCTTCATGTTTCAGACTTTTTGGCACAAATATAAACATTAAAAATAAAAAATGATATTCAGAGTCATTTTTATATACATTACATCGTGTTTTCTTAGTTCATTTTAGTATATTATAAAATAGAATAAGAAGTATAGATAAATAGCAACTGATGCTTGCTGATGATTTTAAGAATGGTATTTGGGTTGATATTTAAGTAATACGCATAAGTTACTATAATAAATGCGTATGTTTTTTAATGCTATTTGGTTGTATAGTAATTAATATTATATTTTACACTTGAAATTAAAAATAGGACAAAAAAAAAAAATATATTGATATTAACATTAATCCAATTTAACTTTGCATCAAAAATATAAAAAAAACAATATAATATAAAATTATATTATTGGGGAAGCTATATTATAGTTGTTTTATTCTTGTAAGGATTTTAAAATAATCATTGAAGAATAAGAATGTGATCTAAAATATATTCGGAACAACTATTGAATGTTTTTACCTGTTTCATAGATATTATATATGAAAATATGTGAGCTTTTTAATCTTAGAATGGTAATGTAATAAAGAATACAAAGTAATGAACATGGTAATGATAATGAATTATATAAAGATATTGGAGAGGACAAATGTAAGCGACATTTGTAGTTCTTTTGTTAGAGGTGGTTTTGTAGTTTATGAACATTCTGCTGTCCAGTTAAAAGCGTTGTTTTCTCACTTACTCATGTATATTTTGTGCTCATACAAATTTCCATACAAAATTATTGCGAAATTTTGTATGGAAAATATTGACAATGTAAGGGCCCCAAAAATGGGATAATTATTGCATTTGTTTTATGAACTTAATAAAAGTAGTAGTAATATGAAATTTAAATACCATATAGTTTTACTTTTTTGCTTTATGTTTCTGCTTGGAAATGGAAAGTCAGACAATTGCTGTTAAAAGTAATTTGTTATATGATTTAACATCAAGTATAAATGCGGGCATAGAGTTGGGGCTGGCCCCCAAGTGGACATTGGATGTTACTGGGCAGTTCAATGCCTGGGATCTGTCGCATAATAGGCGTTGGAAGCACTGGGCTGTACAACCCGAAGTGCGCTACTGGCTATGCGACCGTTTTAGTGCGCATTTTTTGGATTTCACCTGCATGGCGGTCAATACAACATCGGTGGAATAGACGGGAAAGTTAAATTCCTGGGTACTGATACTCGGAAACTGAAGGATTCCCGTTATCAAGGCTGGTTTGTAGGTGCAGGCGTAGCATACGGCTATGCGTGGATTCTCGGTCACCATTGGAACTTGGAGACGGAAATCGGTTTCGGTTATTCTTATACCCGTTATGATAAGTTTCGGTGTGCAGGATGTGGGAAAAAGGTAGAAACAAACAAACCACATCATTACGTGGGACCTACGAAAGCAGCCATTAACTTGGTTTATCTATTTTAAATTGCAATGAACATGAAAAGGACGATATTCATACTGGCAATCCTGCTGGGCATAGGAAATATGTTGAAAACTATGGCGCAAAGCACTAGAGACATCACACCCGGTGTTTCCATTGAAAATTTCAACATGAATCGTGAGGGAAAATACCTTACCGTGGAGATAAATCTGGATCTAAACAAACTCAATGTGGATGCAAACCGTGCCGTACTGCTCACGCCGCGTCTGGTCAACGGAATGGATTCGCTGGACCTACCCTCGGTAGGAATTTACGGGCGTAGGCGATATTACTATTATGTACGAAACGGTATAGGAAGTATCTCGGGGGAAAATGAAACAGTTTATCGTGCAGCGGGTAAACCGGACAGTGTGGCATACAATAACCTCGCTGAGTACGAAGACTGGATGGACGGGGCAACGCTTAAGTTCCACCGTAGCGATTGGGGCTGTTGCCACGAGATATTAGCGGAATACGAAGGCATAGTAGGCCGCCATCGTGAAGCTTTCTTCCCGGAACTGGTATTTGTGCAGCCCAAGGCGGAAGTCATGAAAAGCCGTTCCCTGTCCGGTTCGGCGTACATCGATTTTCCGGTGGACCAGACGGTAATCTATCCCGATTACCGCCGCAATACGGTCGAGTTGGGCAAGATACAGGCGACCATCGACTCAGTGCGCAATGACAAGGACATCACCATCACGTCCGTGTGGCTGAAGGGTTTTTGCTTCGCCCGAAAGCCCCTACAAGCACAATACCGACCTTGCCATCGGGCGTACCGCTGCACTCAAGAAACACATAGGCCAGTTGTACCACTTTGCGGACAATATCATCCAGACCGATTACGAGCCGGAAGACTGGGCGGGCTTGCGTCGCTATGTGGAACAGTCTAACATAGACCACCGAACAGAGATTCTGGTAATGATAGACAGCGACATGGAACCGGATGCCAAAGAAGCGAAAATCAAGCGTACCTATCCGGAAGAATACCGCTTCATGCTGCAGAACTTCTACCCGGCATTACGCCATACGGATTACCGTATCGACTACAACATCCGCACGTTCAGCGAGGCAGACGAAATCCGCCGCATCATGGCAGAGCAGCCGCAGAAGCTGAGCCTGAACGAGTTCTACCTCGTTGCACAGGAGTATGAACCCGGTACGGACGAGTTTACCGAGGTCTTTAATACGGCCGTGCGTATGTTCCCTAACGATGAGATTGCCAACCTCAATGCCGCCAATGCCGCCATCCGCAGGGATGATTTCGGTACGGCACGCAGGTATCTCGACAAGGCAGGCGACTCCGCCGAGGCGGTCTATGCACGGGGTGCGCTTGCCGTGCGCGAAGGCTATATCGACACGGCACGCAGGTACCTGAGCAAGGCGAAAGAGATGGGGCTGGAAAAGGCGGCACTCACGCTGAAAGAACTGGACGAAAGGCAGAAATGACATCCAATCAATCATATAAACCAAGAGAGAAGAAACATATTTTCAAACATTTTAATTTATCCACAATGAAAAGAAATTTATTATTCATGTCTGTGCTGGTATCCCTGTTCTTGGCGGGATGCTCACAGGAGGAGATTGCTCCTAACGGTGAGGACAACGGTAACGGCGAGGCCAATACCAGTTATATGGCCGTAAACCTGGTGTCCTCTGATGTGATGGGTACGCGTGCCGCTCAAGGTTACGAGGATGGAAGTGAAGCTGAAAACCATGTTACCAAGGTCCGTTTCTATTTCTTCAACGGGGTCGGTGGTGCCGTCAACGTTAAACTTCAAAACGGCAGTTATGTAAACTACTATGACTGGACTCCGGAGAAAGGGGATCAGTCAGATGGTACAAACACAGGCGATGACATCGAGAGTAAACTCAAGGCCACGATTGTCATCAATACCGCGGCAGGTGACGGGATTCCCCAAAGGATAGCGGCTGTGCTGAATCCCACTGGCTTGGATAACACTTCAAAAAGCCTTTCCGAATTGAAGGCTGTTGTCGCTGATTACGCCGCTTCCGGAGAAAACGGTCTTACTTCAAAAGGGAAATTCGTGATGTTCAATTCCGTCGGAGGCGGAGGTGAAGACTTCAGTACGACCCTCATAAAGGATGAGAACTTGTGTAAGACGGAGGCAGATGCCATAGCTCACCCCGTCACTATCTATGTGGAGCGCAGCGTGGCAAAGGTAAGGGTCACCTTGGATGCCAATATGGGCTTCACCGATAACAAACTGGCATTGAAGGATAAGGACGGTAAAGACCTCAAAGTTGGAGGAGAGCAGGTTTATCTGCAGCTCGACGGTTGGGGCCTGACTGCCGAAACTTCCGAAGGAAGGCTGGTCAAGAAAATCAATCCCAAATGGGAAGGGACTTGGTGGTACACGGCATACCGTAGTTTCTGGGCCATCAATTCAATGAGTGCCACGAACACGAACAAATATCACAGTTATAACGATATCGAAACTTCCTTCGGTACAGAGAATGTGTTGTACACCAATGAAAATGCCCAGTTGACAGACATAAATGGTGCAGAAGGGCTGGTAAAAGAAAGAACAAAATTTATTCTTAAGGGCAAGCTTTGTAAGGCAAACGGTGATCCTTTCACTATTGTAAGACACCTTGGGGCTCATTTTGCCGATACTCAGTCTGAAACAGAGGCTGAAAACCTCATAGAATTGAAAAAGAGCATCCTTGGTCTGCTGAGTGCCAGTGGTAATAATTACTATTATTCAACAGAAAGCGGACGAGAACAAATCGGTACCGGTGACCTTCAGATTATAGTTGTATCCCAAGAAGAGAACGAGAACAGCCAGAACAACTGCTATGTGTATGCTCAGTTAACAACTGATGCTGCCGCTAAAACATGGTTCACCTCTTTGGAAGGAGGAACGGCTATTGAAGCCACGGAGATTAACGGCAAACTTGCGAACGAAGAAATAGTCGACAGGGCTCTGGTTTGGAACTCCGGCATGACATACTATTACAACAAGATTAAGCATCTGAATGACTTTGACGGTGTAGTCCGTAACCACATCTATGCTATAAACGTGACAAAGATCGCCGGTCTCGGTACTCCTGTTTACGATCCTGATGAGATAATTTATCCCGAGACGCCTGAAGAAAACGACCATTACATCGCGGCTCAAATCAATATCCTGTCCTGGCGTGTTGTTGATGAAGACTATGAATTGGTGTGGTAATATGATCCCTGACGCCCGAAGGCGTTCCTGATACATACAAAGTGTGGGGAGGCGGCTCCCCGTCTCCCACGCATATTAATAAAACAGAATAACAAATACAGTACCCGCCCATCGGTACACAAGGGAGGTGTGGCCTTGGAAACCTGAATACAGAAAACAGGAATCCCACTTGACGAGAAAATCCGGATGCGGAAGTTCCGCACACCATATATAGAATAAGTAAGATATACATTCAAGAAAGAGTAAACGATATGAATATACGGGCATTGATAAGGAATGTGGTAGCCAAGGTCTGCATGGCGTCAGTCTGCCTGTTGGCTATGTCGTCCTGTGACAACTGGCTCTACGAGGAAGAAGGCGACTGTTCGGTGTATTACCGGCTCAAATTCCGCTACGATATGAACCTGAAGTGGGCGGACGCTTTCGCAAACGAAGTAACGTCAATACACTTGTATGCCTTCGACAAATCTGGCGTGTTGGCATGGCAGAAAGCGGAACAGATTGTTCCGGGAACAGCAGAAAACTATTCGATGCTGCTCGACCTGCCTGCGGGTGACTACAAGCTCCTTGCGTGGTGCGGACTGCAGAACGACGGAGAGCAGGACGAATCATTCTCCGTACCCGAAGCCCGTGTGGGAGAAACCCGTATGGAGCAGTTGCAGTGTGCGCTTAATCGTCAGCACGATGAATCGGGCGCATACAGTAATGAACACTTGTATCGTCTTTTTCACGGCGTGCTGGACGTGTCGCTGCCTGTCAACGATGATGGCGGCAGTTATGAATACATCATGTCTTTGATAAAGAACACCAATCACATCCGTGTTATCCTGCAGCACTTGTCGGGAGTAGATGTGAACAAAGATGACTTCATCTTCCGCATTGATGACGAGAACGGTTTGATGGCGTACGACAACGAACTGCTGGAGGACGAGAATATCAACTACCGTCCCTGGGATGTACAGAATGTAGAGGCAGGCATTGGCATGGATGGCAACCGTGCCGTCAGCAATGTGAAAGGTCTTGTCGCCGACTTCACAGTCGGCCGCCTGATAGAGACACACCGCAAGAAGATGATACTTGCCATCGACACCAAGGACGGCAAGAAGGTGGCACGTATTCCCGTGATGGACTACGCCTTGATGGGAAAGGAGTATTATGAGAAGGAATACCGTTATCCGATGAACGAGAGGCAGTTCCTCGACCGTCTGGACGAGTGCGTGATGACTCTTTTTCTCGATGAGAATAACAACTGGGTAAGCAGCGTCATTCAGATTCTGTCATGGCGTGTGGTATTGAGTAATGTCGATATTGATTAGGAAGAAGGATTTGACTGATGAAACCGAACATTATACATAGCATTGTAGTCTGCCTGGCGGCATTCACACTGCCGTTTATGGTGGCGTGCAGCAGTCAGGAAGAATCCTTGCCGGACAACGTTACGGAAGCTGCCTTATATCTGAATATCGCCACCATAGGACAAACAAGGGCGAGTACGGCAGAACTGCCTGACAACGAGAAGATGAAAAGCGTGCGTGTGGTTGTATTACACGCAGCTGATGGAACGGTGGAACATAACCGCCACTTTTTGTTGGAGGGTGCGCAGGCACAGAAAACCATCTTGCTCAAGGTAACACCGAACGAAAAGAAGAAGATATTCCTCTTCGCCAATGAAGAGAGCGTGTCCACGGTAAAAAGGTGTAACTGTAGAGGATGAAAATCAAACGCTGACCACTTTCTTCAACAGTTATACAGAAGGAATGTCCGGCTTTGAAGCTGCGGTGAACAACCTATACTTCGCTCCGGACTATTCGGGCGGAAAACCCATCCCGATGTCCTCCATGTACGAGATAGATTTTCCTGAAAAAAGGAATTTCGATGGGACGTTCTACGTGATACGTGTCGCCACCAAATTCATGGTGAACTTTATGAATTGGCGTGGTGAGGAAGTAATTGTGGAAAATTTCACCATAGCGAACCATACCGATAAGAACTTTCTGATGGCGCATGTCAATGACAGCGAACAGAATGAGCTACTTTTCAACGGAAAAACTTGGATAGACTGGTTGAAGGAGGTTTCCGATGCCTCGTCCGAGGATGACGATTACGCCACTACGGAAGCCGCCGGCTGGTTGAAGGATTACGAACTGCCTGAACAAGCGGATAAGGAAAAGACCTATACCCATGGGAGGGTTACTGTAGGATTGCCGACAGTGGATATAGACAACCCGAATAATTCAAAACCGGGTGTGGCGAAGAATATTCCCGTTTTCTACCTGCCCGAAAGCAAGAGTCCCAAAGCGGAAGCAACAGACGGTGAGCAGGAGTACACCCTGACAATCAAGATAAACGGAAGAGATGAACCTTTCGTCTGCAAGTTACCCAACTTGAAGGCACTCTTCCGCAACACTCATGTCGTGGTGGATATAACAATGTATAATAGTAATGAAATCATAGTGGATGTGATTCCATATAGCGAGGTAAACCTTGAACCGGAATTCGGATTATAAAACAATAAATAAGTGTATATGAAGCATTTTGTACGACATATCATTCTCTTTCTGATGATAGCAACCGTCACAGGTTGCTATGATGAATTTATGAAAGAAGAAATCATAGGTGAAGGCAAGGCAAGTATATCCGCCACTTTGGACTTCAAACCCATGTCCTCGACACTGAGTCGGACACGGGCTGCTGGAGACGCACTGAAGGATATTAGTAGTTTACATGTTTTGTTGTATGATAAAGACAAGAATTTAAAAAATAAATGGAAGATAGAGGGATATTCCGAGTCCGATGAAAACCGTACGGATAAAGATGCGGAAGCAAATCCAAATGGCGAACACCATACAGCGGAAACAACCACCAAACGCGCCACTTTCAAGCTACCGGAAGAAATCGACTTCGGCAAGTATTATATGTATGCCGTGGCGAATATTCCCGACCTGCTTACAAATACGTCATATGATGACGCTATAAAAACAGTTGACGGACTCAAGAATATTCCCCTCACATGGAATTCCGAAGAAGTGGCAAACAATGGCGAAATGATAGGCTTCTTCACGAAAAGTTCCGTGCCCGCTCTGTCGGCGGATGACGAGTCTCTTGTAGTGAATGAAAAAAGCGTAAAACTCCATGCGTGGCTACGCCGGGCGGCTTCCAAAGTGACCATCGCATACGATGGTACGAACCTCAATGATAATGTATCCATCTATATTATGGCTGCCTCCATAAAAGATATACCTAAGTCATGCCCGCTGGGAACCGAGAATACTCCCGACCACATTGATTCACTCATACATGATGGGGGGATTATAAAATATTTCGAGGGAGATGTTCAGCCTGGTTTGGACAATTTCATAACCCAATATAAAGCCGTCGTTACTAATCATGCACCAACTCTGACATACGGGAATCATAGGGAAACGGCAGAATCTCTTTTCTTCTACGAGAATAGGCAGGGAGCAGGAGAAAATATGCCCGACAAGCGACAAGATGCAAACGGAGATGGGCAGTTGGATTATCCCGGATTGCCAGGCGACGATACTTACAGATTGAAAGATGATGTACCCTACGGCTCATACATCGAGGTTGATGCGATTTACCGTTCGGAGAATCTTGGAAAACCGGGAGTCGGAATCATAAAATATCGTTTCATGCTGGGACAGAATGTGGAAAAAGACTACAACGCTACACGAAACTGCCACTACAAACTGACCTTGAAATTTAAAGGATATGGTAATGATGTAGATTGGCACATAGAATACAAACAACAGGTTCTTGAAGTGACAGAACCTAAAGTGATGAATTATCAGGGAAAGGTTTTCATACCGGAGAATCGTCCGGGAACTGCTAATTATAACTATGGACATAATTTCGAGGATAATACCATCACAGTCACCAGTTACATAGAGGAAAACAACACAATGGTGAACTGGAAAATGGAAATTGATGAAGGCGATGGTTACAAGCCCGCTGAAGAAAGCGAATGGTTTGAACCAGTCATTACGGACGGTTATCTCCCTTATGTAAAGCATGTCACATTCAAACCAAAATCTTTAAACAAGGAGGAAATAGATATAGACAAGCTGCTTCAGGATGCTTCGCCAAAAGGTTCGGAGGCTGCTCCTTACAACCTCGCCAATCCGGGACAAATAATTGCTCCTGCCAGTGCAACGATAAAATGCACGGCCAACTGCTATATAGTAGATGCTCCGGGGTACTATATTTTACCGTTGGTGTATGGCAACGCCTATCATAACTTTCAGCCAAACGAAAATGCTTATAAATACACTGGCAGTTATACAGGCGATCAAATCCTTTCGACGTTTAAGGATTATTTGGGGTATGATATAACAAGCCCCGATATTCAAGACCTCACCAAAACGGAGTACACTCCCCGAAGTGCATTCCTTATATGGCAGGATGAGAATAATTTGATTCCATATACTGTTCATAATCCGACCAATGACATAAAATATCTTCCTGATGCCTACGGAGGCAAAGGTGGAATCCTATTTCGCGTTGAAAAAGGTAATATAAAGCAAGGAAACGCCGTGATAGGAGTTAGTACCGGTACAAAAGAGGCCGGTACCACAACTATTCCTTCTGTCATGTGGAGCTGGCACATCTGGGTGACTAATTTCAGTTACCTTGAAGAGGATGATAAAAACATCGAAGTCACCAGTCATGACCCTTCCCAAAAGTTTAAACTTCTACCGGTGAATCTGGGCTGGTGTTCCGGCCACGGCGATAAAATAAAATATTATAAGGCACGAAAGTGTAAGGTGAAGGTTACGGCCGGCACGAAAGAAGAAGTCATAGAACTTGAACAGAAATCGCACATAGCCTTTACACGTGGCAACAATCCATATTACCAATGGGGACGTAAAGATCCTTTCGTCGGTGCGACAGGAAATGTACAAAATAAGCGACGGTATTATTCTGTTGATTGGTCTGATGATGCGAATCCACCTATGCTCTCTGCAAGTACTACACCTGATGGAGATCGCTATACCACCCGAGGAGCTATAGATGCGGGTGTGCTCATACAAAATCCGCAAAAGTGGCATAATCCACGGCGTAAACAGAACCTTGTTCCGGGTGGTTATCCTTACTTGAGTGACAATGAGATATACCGCAATTTATGGCAAGGTCGAATCGAAGTTCAACCTGGTTCACCCAGCCTAAAGACTGTCTATGACCCATGTCCGGTTGGCTATCAGGTACCTCACTATACTGCAGTTTCCGGCTTTACCACCACGGGAGATAACACCAACACACCTTTCGAGTGGTATGACGTGCGGGTTGAAAATATTGCGGATTATAATGAATTAACCGGAACATGCGGAGAAAACGGGATATATTCAAAAGGTTTGTACGAGTTTTATATCAATCCCGACAAACTTCAGTCAATCATATTCCCCGAGACTGGCTATCGTGACTGGGATGATAATGTATGTGCATATCAAGTTGACATAAATGCTCCTATCGGCTATATATGGACTGCGGGAAATAAACAAGGTGATGATAATAACTCGTATAACTTCGAGTTTGCACGCAAAGACTATGCAGGAAACAGTTATATCCGTCCGAAAAACTTTTTCTATCCCTGCGACGGTATGCCGATACGCCCCTGCGTTTATGACCCCCATAGTATAACCACGCCTTAATGCTTGTAGCTATGCAGGATGTCAAATCACGGCATGGTGCTACGTTGGAACTGTGCCTTACTACTAATATGGCTGCGAAAGGAATCTGCCAACAAGAGGAGTTGGCAAGTTTCATAGCAATCCTCGCTTCCGGCAAACCTGAAGATCTTGATGCATATTGTGGCAAAGACAAGGTTATTCGCATCTACAACAATTTTCAACTCGGATTAGTCGGAAATACGATGTTGACCCTTCCTGATGGATATACACTTGATGGTATGGGACATAACTTGACAGTTACCGGTGGAAGTTTGACGATTAGCGGTGATGTAAGTGAATTGTGTATCAACGGGAAAAAACAAAATCAAATAAGGACAGCCTTAAAAAAGAAAAAATGCAACCGGACCAGAGGTTGCAAACTGGAGACGGAAGCGAAATACCGCCCGGCTTTGGAGTTATATGCTACTACCGACCTCTCCACTGCCGAGATATGCCGACAGTGTGGGGTTTCTCTCAACGGATTTTCCCGTTATGTCAATACCTACTATCGTCATTTGATGCTGGAACATAATGGTATAAAGTGCAGTCAGGAGGAAGCAGGCGATATCAAGATGAACCAGCGGCGTGGGCAGCGACCCGAAACCCATGCCAAATACAAGGAAGCTATCGCGGCGTGTGACAGCATGGACTATATAGAGTACAACGTATCGCAGATAGCTCGTGAGTTCGGATTGAGCGGCACGAACCTCGGCCGTCAGTTGCGGACGCATTATCCCAAAGTGCTGGAGTTTCGCGAAAGGGCACGGCAACGGTTGGGGCTGGGCGACGGCCTGCCCCGAGGCACACGCCTGTGGTGCAAGGAGCAGTATGCCGAAGCGGTGGAGCTTCTGCGTGCCGACCGTTATGTCACGGTGCAGGAGGCCGCCGACCGTTGCAATGTATCCTACACCGGATTGGAACAACACCTGATATTCTATCACAAGGAGCTTGTAGAAAACCGCATCAAGATACGCGAACAAGCTACCAAACAGCAACGCAAGGGCAAGATAACGGGACGCGGAACGCTTCATGTCCCGCCCCCTGAAACAATCGAGAAATATGCGGAGGCTCTCCACTTGTACCGCACTACACCCATGTCCGCCAGGAAAATAGCCAAGCGAACCGGCGTGTCGATAAGAGGTTTCTATGACTACCTGCAGACCTGGCACAAGGATTTGGTCTGTGAACGGAAAGGCATCCCTTACGAGGAAGGCAAGCCCGTGGATTGGTCATCCGTACGGAAATACAATCCGGACACCGCCGCCAAATATGCTGATGCCATCGCCCGGCTGAAAGAAGGCGGGCTCACTATGGCAAAGGTCGCGGCTGAGTTTGGCCTGCACCCTGAATGCTTCAGGCAATACCTGAAAGAGCACGAACCGGAATTGCACGCCTGTCTGGGAATGAAAAAAACGGAGAAGGGCAAAATGGTATCGCCTAAAAGCATGGAGAAATACAAGGAAGCCATACACTTATATGAAACGACCTCGGAATCCTTAAAATCCATTGCCCGCCGTTTCGGACTGAACGACTGCTCGCTGGGACAATTTATCAAACGCCATTTCTCTGAACTTATAGAACGCCGTAAACAGCAGGAACAAGTAAATCAATCCTCTATAATAAACTGAACACATTCAATCTGAATATTCCAATTCCACACGAACGGCACCGGAAACTGCTGCAACAAATGAAAAAGACAGATTAAAATTACCCTATATTATACGAATAGATTCATGGTGTATTTGTAAATCTGTTTCTTTTTACACCATCCCCAACGACTGGCTAAATGTTGTGTAATCTATATTTTCATCTGCCTATGGTCACCGATTTGAAGAAACACAAAAATCTCTCCCTTTTTTATTTTCGCTGCATGAATTTTCCCTTTTTTATTATTGTATACAATACAAATCAATTCCTTACTTTATTATTGACAAGTGACGAACAAGTTGCATATAAGATTTATTATTGTTGCTATTCTGTTACTCAATTGTATTCGTGTTTTATTATGTAAATGAATATCAATGCACTACGATATATATTTATTTTGAAGAGGTACAAGTAGCATCGCACTTCTGAAGTAATTTTGTGTACTAACAGAAATAAAAAGCAGAGAAGACAGCTATCTCTAACTATCTTTCTATTTCTCTTAAAACATCAACTTCATAACCACTTTCTCCGGTTGTGCTGTAATCTTAACTCTCTTTACCTGATCCGCCCCAAGCATTACAGCCGATTTTTTATAACACCCAATGAATTCTCTCTTCGGCATGAAAAACGTGTACCCGAAAGGAACGCCTCCCCAGTAATCCGGCATTCTGAAACCATTAAAACTATGCCCAGTAATTATGTTGGCGTCGATGTTATAGATCAGTTTTGGATCATAATTCAGCCAGTCTATTTCCTTCTCCCTATATTTACGGAAAAATGTTAGTTCTAATGTTTTCCCCGATACTTCCTTTAACCGGAATCTGACTCCACCAGCATTAAAAAATCTTATCCAGATCCGCCTGAACTTCATTTTCAACTTCATTGACTCTAGTGTACCCAAATCATACACTTTGCCCGTTACAAATATTTTCTTTTTCATATTATTCTAGTTTTCTTTCTATTATTATTAATATTTCTCCTTGTCCGTCAGTTTTGAAACTTAGTTTCTCGTAATTAACAAGTTGGCATAACCGATCCTCATATGTATCTGTCAGCCATTTTAGGCTAATCAATGAATGCCCATCTTCATCTTCATATAATTCCCTGTCTTCATCCGCTATATCTGTCATATCAGAGGTAGTCAGACTGAATATATGAGCAGCCAATTCTATATGTACATAATTAGCATCATCAGTCCCATATAGTTGAGGGGGATATTTTATCTGGATGAATACTGCATTCTCAAAACAACTGATTCTGTGTCTTACCGGAATATCAGAGAGCCCGTCCATTAGAAGCTCGACTATGGGGTAATCTACTTCCCGTATATCTCCCGTATAATAACGTTTCATCGTTTCCACTTTAAAATTGGCTATCAAAGACAAGTCCTGTATTGGCATCTTTGCTAGTCGGGGGTATAAGATACCGTTCTCATCAATATAACTTTCGGGATCAGTACATTTCAATTCTTTATTTCTTGTTGTTGAAAATCTTTTTTTTACTTTCATACTACTTAGTTTTTTGTGATTTAATAATTAAGGTTGTATTATAATTCTCTTTCAGATATTCCTGGAGTTTTCCATATCTGTCTGCTCTACATCTTCCACGTGGACATAGAACAAATATTTCTTTAAGGCTTATTTCTAATGTTAAGTTATAGTCCGTACTATCCTTTTTATTCAATAAAGAAGCCAGTTGAGGAAACTTTTGAGATAACGCTGCAATATCATCGTGGAATTTATTCGTTGTCTCTTTCGAATCGGAGTGTGATTCTACCGGAGTTTTTGGTATGTCACTACAATCCTTGTTGAGCGAATACCAGAGTTGGGATGTGTCTGTCATAAATTTAAGTATTGTTTCATAGTTAGGGATTTCAAGGCTTCGTAGCGGAGTTTCGGCATTTTTTGGGGTAGGAGAAAAATAAAAAACGAGGTAGCAACTTAATGATACCTCGTTAATCTTTAATCAATCCATAATATAACTATTCGAATGGAGAATCATCTTTTTTCTCTTGAAATATTAATGGATCACTTCCTTCTTTTATAAGTTGCACTGTCAAATTGTCCAATTGCTGGTTGTAGACTATAGTGATATTATTGGACATGCAATTATGTTCCTCACCACCTGAAACTTCGTACAGATTTGGGTTCTTATTGAAGCCTAGTTTTATAGGTGTTACAACCTGAAAATATGTTTTAATAAAATTATAATTATTATTTCCAACTAATGCTATTAAACGTGTTTTTAATAATGGAAATTCTAATAAATTTATATCAGATGGATATTTGCCCACATTCTTACTAAAAAGGAGGATAAACTATTTGAGATAGAAGATGTATTTGACTTCTGATAACTATTAAATGTTATATTTGAATTATTTGTTGCTGTAGTTTCACGATATAATTTAAATGGCATTTTTATCCCTTTATAATTCGTGAAAGTACCGGAATAACTATCCATACTCCATTTACCTTCAAATGTTCCCGTATTCTCCCCCGCTGAATTATATTCCTTCAATACCATGTAATCGTTGGAATTCATAGAACCGGATAATTCCAGTGTATTATTTCTGCCGTTTTTTACATAATAATAGCTTCCTGATACATTCTTGACATCCATATAGATTTGCATTACTATTCTATATTTATCGTTAATCATTCCTTTCAACATGATGTTATTAGCGGATTTTTCATTCGATAATATATTCATGTGAACCTTTAGTTGTTTACTTCCTCCTTCGGCATATCCCTCCAGAGTATTGCCAGAAGTTTGGCTCAATTTCATTAAAACGGTTTCTTTCCTATTATTCAATGTCATATTTAGAATGCCGTCATTTTCTTGTTTCCCTTTGATTTCCATCTCCGTTCCATAACGAATATTTTTTATACTGTCCGGTAATGTTTCCTGTTTCATCGAGTAAAATATCCATTGTAATAGGAAATCCCGCCATATCGCCCTTGCAATATATCTGCCTGGGTAAAATAATAAGAGGTGAAGAATTTTGCCGTTCACTGTTAGAAATATGTAAGTCGGCTTCCTGTTCTTCAATATTTATATTTGGTGTTTTGTCTTGAAAATAAAGGAGCTTTTTAGTGTAATTTATTTCTTTTTCCTTGATTTCATTTTTTTTCTTTGGAATAAAGGGAACCTCTTCTTTCAAACCGTTAAAAATACTCCAAGTGTGTTTTTGTGACATTAAGTTTGATTGTATTCGGATAAGGTGAAGCGTTACAATAGTGTAAGCTGGCAGAAAATGAAACATATCCATGCTGTTTGAGCTCTTGTCTTAGATATTTCAGACAAGACTTTACCGCTTTTTATTGTCGTTATTTTTTAAAACAGATACAATATTTAAATAAGATGATGTACCGCCATATTCTTTAGGAACAAGATAAAGCGCCATTTCATCAGTTCCACTTTGCTTGGCAGCAAGTATACTTTTGATTTTCAGTTGATTTTTTAGTTTGGATTTCCCTTTGTCACTTTTTTGAATTTGGGCATAAACATTTATGACTCTTCCCAATTTGTCAGTCTCGTATAAAGAGTTTCCTATTTTATATCGTTTCTCAGAATAGGGTATGAGGTTCAGTAAATCGATATTTTCGCATTCTATATCTGTTTCAGAAGTAATTCTTCCTATTATATTATTATTGTATACTATGTTGGAAATATTATTCGTGCTTTCAAATTTGACATTCTTTCCTTCGATAATATAACTTTTTGGGAAATAGTCCTCTATGAGAGTCTGCTGTTACTCCCCAATATAACAAATGTTCTGGCATTGTTCTCATGTTTGATGAAAAAGAGTTTGAGTAAACTTGTAATATTTCCGGGTAACGATTCAAAAGTAATGCTATTTTTCTGTTTCTGTTAATGTCATAAAGTAACGTATCTTTCACTCCCTCTATATCAAGTTCCTCAATTTGGGTTATCAAATTTCCGTCCAATACCTCTTTAAACGAATAGAACCGACACCTCTCCTTTAAAGAGTCGATATAAACGTAAAACTTATTACAAATGGTTTTAGTTCCAAGGTCTGCAAGCCTCATATTATTCGTTTTATTAAGAAAAGAGTATGATTTTGCTTTTAATTTCCGTTTCTACGAGATTATAAATATTCTGTGTCCCTTGATTATTCAAGTTGGTTCCGGGAGTGATAATCTTATTTTTATAAGCCTCATTGTTTAATTTATTTAGCCTGGACGTGTCGAACCGAATGTCCGCTATCTGCTTTAATATATCATTACGTTCAGACTCCGCCCCTTCTTCAACCAGCCATTTGACTATCCCTGCCCATTGTGCTTTTGCCGGATATGCCATTTGTAATAATATACAGCATATTATTATACTTTTAAAAATTATTGAATACATATTCCTTGAATTCTTTTTTGGTTTATATGATAGTTCCTTTTTATGTCATTCTCGATTTCCATGCAATATTTTTCAATTGATAACTCCAATGACGTCACAATAGACAACATATAGTCTTTTCTTAACTGAACTTCTTGTTTGGCTTCGTCAGCAATAGACCCCATGTCCAATAATGCTTTACCGACACCTGCCCAATCGGTGAAAAAGCCCAGTACGCCAGACCATGTAGACGTTTTTTCCTGAGATTCCAGAAGCTTATCTCTAATACCGGCTATCTCATGGAAGTAACTCATATTATACTTGTACTCAAAAAGAATGTAGCGGAGAAAAGTGTACAATCCAATTAAAATTATTCTGTCTTCCGACTTGTTGTAGATAAAATGTCCGTGTCGAATTGATTCTTTGACAAAATCTGTCAACTTCCTGTTGCAATATGTCATTAAATTCCTGAATGTCTAAATATGAGTTCATAATATTATCGAACTGTTTTGTCATTTCATTCGGATATTCAGGCAATTCTACATTGGAATATCTTTCTGCAATCTGACCAAAAGAGCTATAAATATAATTTAAAGCTTTATACCTTAATATATAGAATAATTTAGGCAATTGCTTTTCCTCAATATCACAATAAGTATTTAATTCATTTTTAAATATTTGTCTGATCTCACTTTTCTTCTCCACCTTTTTTCTTTTTTATTTCTTCCATAAAAGAGAATCCTGATTTACGTTCAATATATGAAAGTTCCAGATAAGATAATGAATCCAGATTTTGTTGTATGGTATTGTGTATATATAAATCAACCAGCGTCTTGCGCTCTTTAAAATATTGCAGATACTGCGCCAGCTGTTCAGCCGTCAATTGTGAGACATATTCTAATATTTCAACTTCTTTATCAGCTTTTATTCTTTCAAACTCTTTATTGAGGATGTCATCGTTGCCGGATAGTCTGCAAAATTCAAATATTTGTTCATATGTATATTCATTATAATCAATCCCAATAAACAAAAAGTCCTCTATTTTCTTTTTTTAAATCCGGCGCTGAGGTATGGAATGATATTAATGTGCTAATATCTTGTTCAAGATAGGCTCTGTCAATAGCCTCTGTATCTGTTCCGCTTATTTTCTGACTATAAGCAGCCATTGATGCTGCTATAAATATAAGCAATATGCATGTTCGTTTCATCATAACTCTTCCAATAAATTATATTTCACTTCTATTGTTACTTACTTTTAGATTATCTGCATTTCTTTTGAACTGATATTGAAATTTGAATGTAAGTAAGGTAATCCGACAAGAAAACGTAATACTACAGCAGTGTCACTGCGGTACCATGGCAATTATCTTTACAGTTGGTACCATACCTGATAACATCGCCCCAATGATAATACGGTGATATCATCCTTTG
>VOFJ01000013.1_pt1 | contig 44000 bp, 53 predicted proteins | sample 5384081 | NCBI WGS metagenome assembly VOFJ01 (sample SAMN12384729, study PRJNA508395) | human gut metagenome | isolation source: healthy gut I | host: Homo sapiens
ACATACAACACAGGACGGTTCAGGATAGTAAAATATTTGTTCAACCGGTCGAAAGTGGCACTCGCCCCCACCCCGGCGACAAACAGCCACCGAAGCTCCGGCTTTGTAAGCCAACAATTCCGAACAGGAATAAAAACACCCGGTCGAGCAATGCACAGAGCGCCCCGTTCGACCGGCATAATATACCGGCGAACCAACGACGATACCATCTGCTTCCTGCAATGCTTCTCTGACCTGATTATAAAGGGTATCCTGAAATACACAATGTCCCAACTCTGCACACTTATTACAAGCAATACACCCCTTGCACCGCTTTTTATCCCAAGTTGGATTATCTCCGTTTGTACACCTTCTTTTTCAAGTGCCCCCCGCTACTTCCGAAAGGGCGATAAACGTATTCCCTTTCCGGTGAGGACTTCCATTTATTAAGACGACTTTCATGGCTATTCATTTTATACCTGCAACAAAAATTAAAAAAGAATCATCGGTCTCTCCCATTTCCAACCGAGATATTTACTCTATATACGCTTAAAAAAAAAGCCTCTACAGTAGGTGCCTGAAACTGAAATTCCTTTTCCAGCAAACGGGTAGGTTTCACATTGGCCCTCGGTCAGCAAAACAGCCCCCTCCCCATAAAACAATCGAAAAAAAAACAGTCGGGAGTTTTACGGTTAATCGGGCATGATACCGTCGGGCCAAAGCAGCGGTAAAAAGCAGCGTTAGTCGTCTGCTCCGGCGTCACAAAATTAAAAACCCCACTCCATCCGGGCTGGTCGATCACAAATCCCATTGCCCCGATCAAATCAGTTAGAGCAATCCAGGTAAAGGTTGATTCCCGGACCCGATCACCGTTGCCAATCTACTCTGCAAAGGACGGATAAGTTGCAGAAAAGCCCCACCCTCAGGGGATAATACCACCCCAAAACGCGTAATGATCAATCTGGCCGACTTCCGGATCAGTCCAGCCTCTGCTTCCCAAGCCCTACACAATCCGGCCAAAAAACCATCGCTTTTCACATGACTATATTCATCGTAACAGCCCCGGAAGGGTAATATCCTACCGCCGAAGCCGAAATAAAAAGCCGAACCCGGTCAGTCCGGTTAATCGCATCGACCAGCATACGTGTAGGAATGATCCGGCTATCGTACAATTCCTGTTTATATGCCGTCGTCCAACGATGATTGACAGGGGCTCCTGCCAAATTAATAACGACATCCATTCCTTCCATCAACTTTGCCAAATGATCGGCATTTCCCCGACCGAACCATTTCCGTCCAAGTCCTGTCACTTCATGCCCCTGTCCCGATAAATAACGGGATAAATGTGTACCGATAAAACCGGTCGCTCCACTAATTGCAATTTTCATCTGCTTTTTTTCTGAGTTGAACGGAAATAACTCAGTAAAGTTTTTGAACAATCGTTATTCCGCAACTACAACCATCAAAAGAAATAAACAGACGAAAATATTTTTTATATTTTATCCATATGACCAACCTTGAAACACGCAAACCATCACAGTTCGTAACGGTATCTCCCGGAACAACAACAAAAGATCTTCGGGCACTTCATCAAACTCAATCATTTCTCACGCCACACCAGCCCCGGCCCCCGCCGTTAGTCAGGGATTCTATTTATTCAGATAAGCATCCGCTTTCTCTTTCATCCGGGACGCCCGTTTGGCACTATCGGGATGACTAGAAAACATCTGCTGAAATTTAGATGCCTTTTGTCCCTCGGACAAATTATTCAACTTCTCCAGTGCATTAGCCATCCCATAAGGATCGAAACCATGTTTGATACAAAATTCAAACCCATATTCATCGGCTTCAGTTTCTTGTTTTTGTGAAAATTGAGCATTCGACAAGGCTTGGGCAATCTCCCCCAGTTGTGAATCGGTCAATTTTTCCAATACCTCCTGCAGCTCCTGCCGCGCTCTTTGCAGCAGCAGCCAAATAGGCATTTTTCATGGCATCCTTACTGTCGGTATGTACGACATGACCGATTTCATGACCGATAACTGCCATCAGTTCGTCGTCATCCATCAGGTCCATCAAGGCCGAAAATACCCGAATACTCCTGTCTCCGCAAGCAAACGCATTGATATCCACCACCTCATATACCTTATAGTTCAATTTCAAACCTTCTATCTCCCCTACTTTTTTTTCATCAGCGAATCCAAACGTTTAGAATAAGCCGATCCGGGGTCTGAAACCGGATTTTGCTCATCCATCCATTTCACCGACTCACGGCACAAAGCAGCTACATCCTCATCCGACAAGGTAATGGCAGAAGCCACTTCCGAAGCCGCATTCAACACTTTCTTCGTATTGATCGTACGGTTTCCGATTTTTATCTGAGCCTGTCCCCAGCTCACACTTCCGGCCAACACCAGAACCACTAACATCCATTTTTTCATTTCCTTCCTATTTTTTCATATTAAACCGCACAAAAAAATATAAAATAGTTCTTATAATCAGAATCACCACTCGATTTCTGCCAATCCTTTACTCCGGAAATAGGCATTGGCTTTACTGAAATGCTTGCATCCGAAAAAGCCCCGGTCTGCAGACAGCGGGGAAGGATGGGGAGCCGTCAGTACACAATGCCGAGTACGGTCGATAAAAACCCCTTTTTTTCTGAGCATACGCCCCCCACAACATAAACACGATATGCTCCCGTTCATCATTCAGTCGCCGGATCACGGCATCCGTAAACTCTTCCCAGCCTTTTCCCTGATGCGAACCGGCCTGATGTGCCCGTACGGTCAGAATGGCATTGATCAATAATACTCCCTGATCCGCCCAGCGCTCCAAACGTCCCGAACAGGGGAATAGGCTTCCCCAGATCGTTCTGTATCTCTTTGAAAATATTTACCAACGAAGGCGGGAAAGGAACTCCGTCCATCACCGAAAAGCAAAGTCCGTAATACTGCCCCGGCTCGTGATAGGGATCCTGGCCCAGAATGACTACCTTTACCTTTTCAAAAGGACAAGTATTGTAAGCATGAAAAATCCGACTTCCCGGAGGGAAAACCGTATAACGCGCATATTCCTCTTTCACAAATCCCACTAAATGCTCAAAATAGGGTTTATCGAACTCTTCCTGTAATTGTCTCCGCCAGCTTTCTTCTATTTTGTACTTTCATAGTAATTTGAAATCACAGACACCACTACATATTTCATTTATTTTTTTGCAAAAATAACATAATAACCACAAATAAAAAATGAATACAGGGAATCGGATCTGCATTCCCTGATTCGGTTGAAAGATCACCTTTACAAAGAAAAAAAAATGCTCCATGCATATTTACACCAGGACCTCATACCTACGTTCCCTGGTCCTGAATTGTCTCATCCACCAGATAAACGATCGACTCATACGGTTGTTCGATATGGTCCTGCATCGCAATCTCACAGGTCCGTGCCAAAGAATAACAACCGTCGAACGATTCATGGCCAATTTCATCCTGTTCATCCCGGGTTGCCGAATCAGACAACTCCGGAAAAATGAAACCACGGTCACCGGAAGCCCCGCAACATCCCCAATTATCAGGTAATATAACTTCCCGGGCACATTTACGGGCAATATCGAGCAACACCGGAGTAAGTCCCATGATCTGACAGGAACAGGTCGGATGAAGTAAAATCCGATTTTTCGGGCGAATAACTTTGATTCGGGGTAAAACAACTTCTTTGAGCCATTGTGTGATATCCATGATTTTCAATTGCTTGTATTTCTCCCGGTTTTCGGGGGGTAAGTATGTCCCCACCGGTTTCAAACAACAGTGTATGTGTACACGAAGTGGTATCACAGAATATCGGAATCCGTCCTCCGCCCGACCATTTATAAAAACTTTCTATCGTACGGTTGGCGGTCAACCGCTGTCCCGCAGGATTTCCCTTATGTTCCCAAATCTGTGAACAACACAACCCATGCGCCTCTTCTGGCAGACTTACCCGAATCCCGGCTTTACCGGCCAACCGCAGTACTACTGTGATCAAATCGTCTTTATGCAAACCCGAAGCACCGAAAATACGGGTGACACAAGCCGGGAAATAAACAAAATCGGGATTCGCTTCTTCCCGGTAATGTAATTTTCGGGGCATCGGAAAATGAGACGACCAATGAGGCACCTGATGCGATATCCTGTGTAAAAAAATCGGTAGCCCAAAGCAGAGGATAAGGTGAAATAACCCGTTCCGTACCCACAGCCACCTTCAACATAGCACGCAGGTCGGTTTCCACCGCTCCGAAATGTTCTGCTCCGTAGTGCAGGATATCCGACTCTGCGGGAGTTGCTTTTTAGCCCGGATAGCATCGGTGACCACAGCCGTGCTGATCCCCATAGGACAAGGCACCTGACACATCCCATCCGCCGCACAGGTCTGTTCGCCGATATAGTCATATTCTTTTTCCAGCTCCCTGCTACCGGTCCGTTCAATCATTCGTCGGGCCTGCAATCGCTGGCGAGGTGTTAGCGTAACATAACGAGAAAAGGACCAACATGCTCACAAAACCCACATTCGATACATGTATCGGCCTTTTTTATAGTTCAACTCCCCGGCAAAAGTGTCATCTTCTTGATCGAATGTAAATGGGCATCCGGATCTTCATTCAGGATCACTCCTTTATTCAGTATACCCTTCGGATCTGCCAGTCTTTTCAGTTCCTGCATCATAGCGTAAATTTCAGTTCCCCACTCCCGCTCGACAAAAGGGGCGACAGCACGCCCGGTACCGTGTTCACCTTTTTAGCGAACCGTCGAGCGAAAGTACCAGTGTGACCATTCCTTCCATAAAGCGGGAAAAGTTATTGACCTCGGTTACAGTCTCCATCCCCGAAGTCACCAAGGGATGTACATGTCCATCGCGGGCATGTCCGAAAATAGAACCTTCATAACCATGTTTTCGGAATAACTGCTGTAATCCTCCAACCAGATCAGCCAGTTTTCCAACCGGAGCAGCCACATCTTCGAGTACCACGGCATTACCCGGGAATACGAGCCCCCTGCAACACAAGGAAAAATGCCGTTACGGACCTCCCACAGCTTTTCCCGCTCGCTCACCGTATGGGTGAACTCTTCCATATCGACCATACCATCCAATTTCTTCAGCCGGGGCTGTAGACGTTTTACCATATCCTGCATTTCTTCCGGCGACTGTGCACCATAATCGATCAGCATAGCTGTCGTCCCCCAGGGGTAATTCCGGACGGTTTCCCAGGCTGCTGAGGGCAGCATAATCCATCATCTCTACCGATACCGCCCCCACTTTCTCCGAGGAGAGCTGCAGAAGCCGCCGCTTGCGTAGCATCCTTGAAATAAAGCATCGCCGAACTATACACAGGCATCAGCGGCAAGGTGTTCAACTCCGCCGAAACGATAAATCCCAAAGTACCCTCCCCCACCGATCAGCAGATGAGCGAAAATATCCATCGGGTGTTCGAAATCGACGAAAGCATTCATGCTGTACCCGGTTACATTCTTGATCTTATATTTTTCGATAATCCGGTTACGGATTTCATCGTTCTTCAGGATTTGTTCCCGTATCCGCAACAACCCCTGACATAACCATTCTTCCTCCTGCGCAAAGCGTTGCCGATCAGCAGCAACACTACTATTGTAGCGATGGCCGTTAGCCAACATAAACTCGATAGCACTTAAAGTATGGTAGGAATTATAACGCGTTCCGGTCTGCATCCCACTACTGTTGTTCGAAAGTACTCCCCCCCATCATGGCCGCTATAGCCGAAGCAGGATCCGGCCCGATTCTTGTCTGGTATTTTTTCAATATCATATTGATCTGATGAGCGGTCAACCCCGGCTCAAACCAGATTTTTCCGTCCATGATCACGTACCTCGCTCTTCTTCCAGGCCGTACGCAATTCACAGATAATCCCTTCATTAACACTCTGTCCCGACAACGAAGTCCCTCCGGTACGGAAAGTGACGTTCACCCCGGCCTCCGAAGCGATAGCCAGCAACTGTTGTACCTGCTGCGGGGTATCGGGCCGAACGATGACTTCCGGTTTGATATCGAAGTAAGAACCGTCCCGGGAATAAATCTCCCGGTAAAGATCGGAAGCGAGAATCTGGTGGGTATCGAATATTCCACCCAAGCGATGTAAAAAGTTGTCTGTTCATATCATCCCCGATTTTTACGCCTATACCACATTTCCCCATAAGCAGCTACCTGTAACGACCCGCCGATCAGCCCCAACACCGAAGCCATCGAAAGCCAAGAACTAACCCCATGGAAATCAGGCAAAATTGCAAAAAAAACAGGACAAAAAACAGCAAGACCGATGCCAGTACTCCGCTCAAACGCGTCAGAATATTGGTAAAAAAACTCAGTGCTACCGCCCACCAACAGATTCCGATCAAAATCACCCATACCACCGGACGTCCTACGCCCTGAGGTACCATAGCCGCATCTGCAGCAGTATGTGCAAAATGCAAATACCCATAAACAACATAGGCCAAACCTAACATAATCCGGCCAAAACTTAAAACAGGTTTCATCGATATCATATTTACTATTTACCGATTAAACCCATTCTCCTCCCGATTTGTTACAGCCCATCGTAAAAAATACTCCAAATCCATCTACTTCGATTTCAATTTTCGGACAGACAATTTTACCTCCGTTAACGCAGATACCTCTCAAAGTTACCTGACTATCCTTCACATTCAAGTGAACCAGAACTCCATCAGCGGTGAGTCGGCAATCGGCCGACCAAAAATAAACAAATCAGCTCCAGCCGCCTCTTCCGGAAAGAAAGCCATCTTCTCCCACTCACAACTATCGCAGATCGTCAATAAATCGTTTTAACATGATTATTTTCCATCCCTTTGCCGATTAGAATTCACATTTACAAAAACATATTCACCTATCGTGTGATGAAATTATATTCCTAAACCGAAGATGTCTTTTCACTTATTTAAATCCCCCTGAGGACCAGATTTAATAATCCAATACCACCCTACCAAACTATATAAAATAAGTCGCAATATCAAGAAAAGAAGGATCTATTTTATCACTTCCGATTTTTTTAATTTTAGGTTTTGTATAAAATCACAGGGACTGCATATATCATATTATAATCCCCTACCCCGACAAATCAAGGTTATTGGTACGTTTTAAAAGCGTCTAAACCAATCCCTTCCCTAATCACAACCACCCCGGCAAACTTCAGAACCCCTTGCTTTCCCTGTAACTAAAAACCATACTTCTATCCACCATCCGGAGTATACCAAACACTTAGATACAACTTTATTTTTTTGATATAGATCAAATTCTTCTGTAAAGAAACGTATTATTTTTGCACTCCGAAAATTTGATTACAATGAAAAAGAGTCTTATCGCTTTAGCTTTCGGCACATTAGGATTAGGGATTGCCGAATTTGTCATGATGGGCATTTTGCCCGATGTTGCCAAAGCTTTAAATATCAGTATCGCTACTGCAGGGCATCTGATATCGGCTTATGCGATCGGGGGTATGTGTAGGCGCTCCGCTTCTGATCATCGCCCGCAAATATCCGTTGAAAAATATTCTATTGGTATTGGTGAGTATGATTATGCTGGGAAATATCATTGCAGCTTCTGCGCCCAACTATTGGATTTTGATGTTGGGGAGATTTATCTCAGGTTTACCCCACGGTGCTTATTTCGGTGTCGCATCTATCGTAGCTGAAAAATTGGCGGATAAAGGAAAAGGATCGGAAGCCGTATCGATCATGATAGCCGGTATGACGGTGGCTAATTTATTCGGTGTACCCCTGGGCACTTCGCTGAGTGCAGCGATTTCCTGGAGGATGACTTTTTATTGGTAGGCGTTTGGGGAGTGCTTATCCTCTACTATATCTGGCGCTGGGTGCCTCAGGTAGAAAAACTACCCGATACCGGTTTCAAGGGACAGTTCCGTTTTTTGAAATCACCGGCTCCCCTGGTTAATCTTAGGAGCGACCATGCTCGGTAACGGAGGTGTATTTTGCTGGTATAGCTACATCAACCCCTTACTGACTCACGTGTCCGGCTTTCGTCCTGAGAGTATCACGCTATTGATGGTATTGGCCGGCTTCGGAATGGTCGTCGGCAACCTGGTCAGCGGCCGGCTTTCCGACCGTTTCACCCCGGGACGGGTAGCAGCTTTCACGCAGGGCAGTCTCTCCATTTTACTGTTACTGATCTATTTCCTCGCTTCTATCTCCTGGTTGTCGGTCATTTTAATGTGCCTCTGTACTGCCGGACTATTCGCCCTTTCGAGTCCTCAGCAAGTTTTACTCATCCGTTTCTCCCCGGAGGAGAAATGTTAGGGGCAGCCAGCGTACAGGTCGCTTTTTAATCTTGGAAACGCTATCGGAGCATATTGCGGAGGATTACCGTTACAAGCCGGTTTAAGTTACCGCTATCCGGCATTGCTCGGAACCTTCTTTGCCCTCGTCGGTTTTATACTACTGGTCCTTTTCTCCAGAAAATATGAAACTGCCCCCGGCAACATGTATAAAATAATTTCAACACACCATGAAAATTACACACATCGGAATCTGAACCAAACAATTAGAAGTATTGAGGAGTTTCTATACCACCTATTTTCAAGGGAAGTCTCATGCAAAGTATATAAATCCGAAAAAAGGTTTTGAATCTTACATGCTTCATTTCGAAGGAGGATGTACATTGGAAATCATGTCCCGGACAGATGTAGACCAGGTACGGAATAGTGAAGACCGGGAATTCATCGGTTTTGCCCATCTTGCCTTTTCAACGGGGGTAAAGATCAGGTCGATCGACTGACAGAGCGTCTCCGGCAGGCAGGGTACAAGGTCATCGGAGAACCCCGCACAACCGGAGACGGTTTTTACGAAAGTGTGATTCTGGACCCGGACAACAACCGGATCGAAATCAGTGCTTAACTGATCAAATCCCGATAATTCGTATGCCTCAATAAAAAAGGCTTGAGCAAAAGCACAGTTCGGGATCACACTATAATGGTGATCCCGGGCATAATCCAGTGCGTACTTCATCAAAGCCGATCCAACTCCCATACCTTCCATCGGTATCGGAACAAGGGTATGAAATATATCCATCACTCCATCCTCCAGGTCGTACTCTACAAAAAGCCATCAAGCCGTTTCGGTCGTATTCGAAACGATGGCGCTTCTCATCATGCTTCACATTATATTCCATAGCTTCTCTTTTTAAATAAGTCACACTGATGATACGTTTTCTACCCTTTACTGTTACACGATATTCCGTCAAGAAACGCCGGCAACAGAAATGAAAGTTTTCCGTATAACAAAGAAAAAAGGATAAAACGAGACTATGAATCCAGGAATCGATATTGGGGAGAGAATACGGCTTGTGTTTAAAAAGACAGGGTGGTCTGTAGCTTATTTCGCTCAGCAAATTCAAAAAAGACAGAACCATCGCATACAACATTTTTAAACGAAAAATCATAGATACGTCATTACTTTACGATATTTCCATGGCATTAAACACGGATTTCTTTCAATATTTTTCCGATTGCCTGGCAGAAAATAACAAACTTATCCGCATGGAAAAAGAAAAAAAATCTTCTCCTCATCCGGTAAAAAAGAAAAAATCCTCTTAGAACTGGAAATCACGGAAGAAGAATACGGACATTTCATGAACCATATATTGAAAGCGGGACAAAATCCCGGTTCTGCCCAAGAACCTGATTCTTCTAATCGGTAAATTTGATCCGACCATCCACCCGGGGGATTATTTTTTTCCCTTCGTCTGAATATATTCGATCAGCACATCCGATAGAGAGCGGGGAGGTATTTTCCCTCCCTGTAATATTTTCCAATCCAGCCTCATAGCCATCTTTCCCGGCCGCAACATAATCACAGGTAGCCATATAATACATTTTTATCGTCTTCAATAGGCCGGCCGGCTATCGTCAATGTTCTCACCCGCCCGGAATCGTAAACCACCCGTACCTCACGGGACACCTGAGCAAAAGCTCCGTTGCCCAAAGGGATAGAGGCGATATAATCGAACAATCGCCGGACTTCACTACCGGATAAGGCTACCACCTCGAGGACGTTATCAAAAGGTAATACGGCCAAAACATCTCCTTTGGTTATTTTACCGGCAGGCAGGCTTTCCCGGATACCACCGGAATTAGTCAAAGCAAAATCGACCTTCAGATTCAACTTCCCGGCCTTCCATTTTAAAGCATCGGCTACCAGATCTCCCAAAGCCGTCTCGCCATAACGGGCCAGATTCTCTCCATCCTGAAAAAGGGAAAATTCTTCGGTAGCCTCCCCTACGACGGTTGCCAAATCCTTCTCCGCCGCTTCGACATAAGGCCGCAATTGCAGGCTCAAAACAGAATCCGGCTGAAATCCTTTTTATCAATACCGGTTTCCAATAAAATCCTACAAAACGTCCTTTTTTCATTCTTATAATACCTTCACCGACGTATCTTCCACTCTGATTAGCCGTAACGATCGTCGTCTTATGGATATGCTCCGGCCGCTCGATAAAAAGAATGTGAATGTCCGTCGACCAAAATATCGATACCGTCTACTTCCTGTGCCAATCGGTAAGAAGTGATAAAAACCGGGTGCCGACTCGGTAAATCCGAGATGAACCAGACCGATAATCAGGTTTACCTGTTGCTTTTTCAATAACTTAACCACTTTCCGCGCCGCCATCACCTCATTTTCGAAAGTCACTTCCCCGGCATGGATACTGACATTTTCTGTATTCTTCGTAGTCAATCCAAAGATTCCTATTTTCACTCCTCCTATTTTCTTTGATCAGATATTCTACTCCCCAACGGAGTTCCATTCCGTTGGATATTAGACGTCACAAAAGGAAATTCGGCCCATTGCATCTGCTTCAACAAAACGTTCAGGGGTTTATCGAATTCATGATTCCCTACAGTAACAGCATCATATCCCATGTAATTGTAAGCCAAGATATCGGGCTTTGCATCCGCCCTATTCGAAATAGCTTGTCCCGGTATTGATATCCCCGGCATCGACCAGGAGCACATAAGGATTCTTCTCCCTCACCATCCGGATAAAAGTAGCCCGCTCAGCCATTCCCCCACACTATCCACAGGCAAAATGCTACCGTGACTATCATTGGTATTCAAGAGTATGATTTGATACTCCCGGTTATTTTGATAAATATACAGTCCTAAAACGGCAATGACTACCACCATAGTCATCCCCCATATCTTCAGCGCTCTCATTATTTTTACTTTAATCGGTCATTCGTCACACCAACCTTGTTCGGCAGCCAAAGATAGAATAATCTATCGAATATTTCTTTGATATTCTATTCACAATTTAATAACTTTACCCACGTGAACACAAAAACAATAAATGATGCAAGAACTAGCAATAAAAGATCTGACTGAAAATTTTTTTGAAGCGATCGGTAAAGAATGGATGTTGGTGACTTCCGGTTCAAAAAAGAAAATTCAATACGATGACAGCCAGTTGGGGTGGTATCGGTTTTCTCTGGAACAAAGCAGTTGCTTTTATCTTTATCCGGCCCGAGCGTTACACTTACGAATTTATAGAAAAGAACGACATGCTGACACTTTCTTTCCTGGGTAGTGGTAACCGTTCTATATACAACATTTGTGGAAGTAAATCCGGGCGTGATACAGACAAAATCAAAGAGAGCGGACTGCTTCCCCTAACGACCCCGGATGGTAACGTGACCTTCGAACAAGCCCGTCTGACCCTCGAATGCCGCAAACTATACGGCCAATTGTTATCTCCCGAGCATTTTATCGATAAAAGTCTGCCAGACAAATGGTATGGAGCACAGGGAAATTTCCATAAAGTGTATGTCGTGGAAATCCTGAAAGTATGGGAGAAATAAGCGGTTCAATATAGCCACAGCAGGATTCGTAAAGTTTATAAAGCTTCGGTTTCGCCCAATCGTCACATACCGATAAGATCCGATACTTTACAAACTTTACGAATTTTATAAACTTCGGACTGATTCAAGCCGGTTTTACGACACTACGTCCTAACCATACTAAAACAATTCCCAATACAATACTCAATACCAGATAAGCCGAAAAATACCCCCAATGTTTATTCTGCATCAGTAAAAACATGTCGTCGGCAAAGGACGAAAACGTAGTGAAACCACCACAGAAACCGGTGATCAGAAATACATTCATATTGGCAGAAATCAGGTGAGCTTTTTTCAGCCATACCGAAGAATATTCCGATGACAAAACTACCGATAATATTCACTGCAAAAGTTCCCCATGGAAAAGGAGAAGAAAAACATAATGAGCTAATTTACCTACCAAATAACGCAGGCAAGTACCGATAAATCCTCCTGCCCCGGCAATCAACATCGCTTTAAACATAGTTTCAAATTTTATAATTTAACAATTAAACTTTCTCCGGTAAATGCTTCAATACCAAAGGTCCGACAAGCAGGGTAATCACTCCTCCCAATACGAGCACAGCAATCGCTACGATTAAAAAACCAGTTTACCTCCCCCGAGTTGCAGTAACGGAGGGATAATAAAAGTAGCGATAATAGCCCCCAATTTACCTAATGCAGAGGCAATCCCCTCTCCACTCGCCCGCTCCTGTAAAGTATAAATCCGGCTCGGTAATTCGAAGGTGGAAAGATGCGGCCCGGCATTTAAAGCCAGTTCAAATAATAAGAATCCGCCTAAGGTCACTCCCAACGGTGCCTGATAGATATACCCTAAAAAGGGTGACGAATAATCCGAGAGCACAAAGAAAGAAACCGAAGGTCTGGGCATGGAGCAGGTTCAGTTTTCGGACGATAGTCAATCCGATGATAAACCCCAACATAACGAAGACGTTGATATAAAACGTAAAACGCAAAGATTCGACCACCCTGGGGAAAGCTTTGCCGCTTTGGGAATCAATCCTAAGGTCAGTAACAACACAGGAGTAAATATACCGATACCGTATACTCCCCATGCCTTCACATCCCCACGGAATACCGCTGAGAACAATCCGTTTTATATTTCCCCGGGCAAAAAATATCCCGGCGGGGAAGATTGGGGCCGGGTTGTCTTATCTTTTTACTGGCCAACTCACCGATGTACACATCCTGCCCCAGAAAATGTTTGACATTCTTCTCAGCTTCCTCTACTTTCCCATGAAGAGCCAGCCATTCAGGGCTCTCCACAAACCAGAGACGAGCCAGAAAAGTGACGACAGCAAAAAATGTCAGAAATAAAAACAAATGATTCCAAATCTCCGGATCGGAAGATTCTTTCAATACATACCAAGCCACCAGGATCATCCCGATATTTCCTAAACCAGAAGTAGCCTTGGAAATTCCCAACATGGTCCGCTTCCATTTTTTAGGCATAATCTCTGAAACATACGAAGGATCTAAAGCATACGCCCCGCCTATCGCAAAACCGATCAGTAGCAAACAGACCGTCACTACCACCAGAGAATGACTGAAATAAACACCCAGCGAAGCCCCGGCAATGACCACAGCGGACAAAGCCGGAAAAAGAAAAAGATACCCGTATTTATCACTGAACCGCCCGAAAACAAAGACCCCAGCATTATACCGATCAATCCGCAAGCAAAGATAAACCCCTGCAACCAGGGAGATAATCCAGGATGATGGGTCATGGCGATCAAGGGAGCGATAACACCCACCAAAATAGCCAATGCCCCACCAAAAAAACTGTCCGGCAGAGGCAATCATTAAAATAAGGATATGCCCTCTACGTAAAGGCATCGTATCCATGTTATATTCCGGTAATTTTTGACTCTCTACCATAAATCTGAAATTTCTCTATCCTTGTTGTAATATCTTTTTATCCAGATTCAGATGCGGCCACAGGAACAACCAGGTTGCCACACAAAACGGACCGGTCAATGTCGGAATCCCCAACGGAGAAAAAAGAAAGTATCCATACCGGCCTGAATAAATACGGTAGCGAAGATTCCCAGCAAAGTCCAGATGGCGGTCCGCCAATTGACCTGCTGGATAAAAAGTCATTCCCAACGCTATAGCAGTAAGCACCGGACTAAAGCTGAACAAACCGTTGGCGATATCCCCACCGTTACATTGATACAAAATGGCAACGGCCAATGCCAGGGCAGATCCGATAGCAGCCCAAATGGCAGCCCAATAGTTGCTGATCGCCAATCCGATCAAAAACAACAATCCGGTCACCCAGGATTTGATCAGAAAAACCTGCCCGATTCCAGTCAGCCAATAGATCACCAAGTCTTTAAAACCGGTATCGAATGCCGAAGAAAAATTACCGGGCAATTCGGGAGCACCTAATCCGGAATCGGGCAGTCCGTGCATAATCCGCGCAGCCATCAGTACGAACCAGGTGGTCAACACAAAAGGAAAAGTAAACGAACTCACTTTATAAGGAGCCAATAAATGGTTCAATCCGACCATGACCCAGGTTGTCATAGAGGAAAAGATAACAATGGCCAACCACATTAAGGGTACATTCCCTAAAAATGTCGGTAAGGCACATCCGACCAAAACCCCGTTGAATCCCCAAAGTCCGGCAGTTCCTTTCTCTGCGGGATACCTCAGGAGATATCCGGTAATCGTGGACATAAATACACCGGCCAAAGCCCCCAAGCCACTGCCGGATTACCCGTTACATAAGAGCCGTAGAAAATCCCGGCTAAAAAGAATAATCCGGTCCAGGCATTATCCTGGAACATCACCTGTCCTGTTCCTTTACACAGGATTTTCCAAAAACCAAAAGAAAATACTCTTGGCAAAGTTGCTGCTTGTGTTTCCATAATTTTTGTTTTTCATTTTTATCTCCAGGCAAACTCTTCAGGTAAAGGTTTACCCTTGACTTGCATTCGTACAGTTGAACAAAATTGCCGGACAACTTTCTTCACCGGAGAGGTTTCTTTCCCCCAACACTTTGAATATCAACCCACAGTCATTCGGCAGATGACTTATTCCGACTGCAATATCTTCCTGACGGTCGATATAAGCTTTTGTCTGCTCATAAATCCGGGAAGCTTCCTGAGGAGGAGTCAATACAACGACATTGGCAAAAACATCATAATCATGCATCGTTCCGATAGCCCGTACAGGATTCAGGAAAGGCTCGGCAACCAATTTTCACGGAACAGAAGCGTACCGTCGGGTCGGTGGGCCCGTGTACAAACCGATAGCAAGTCGTATTCGAACAATTCCCCTTCTCCGTAATATTTCCTTCCTCCCATATAGATCTCCGAATAGAATAAAGTCGCAGTCGGATCGATTTCGATATCCGTATCAGTAATATAACGACTGTGACGGCAAGGGATAGTCGCTTCGGGCATATATTCAAGATAGGCATTCTCTTCCAATACAAAGCACTGTTTCAGTCCTGAAAAATTATATACCATCTCGGCAATTTTCGTTGCTGCACCGGTAGATATATAGGCATAAGCATCCTTACGGACGGTAAAACGGTTTTCATAGCGGTCCCCATCCACATTCGGCCCTCCTGACGACACAGAATATAAACACAGGGCATTTCAGGCATCCCCTCGTCAAAGTACAATTCTTGCTGTACAATGAGCGGAGCCCGCCTGTCCCAATGCCGCATAATCGACTTCTTTGTCTTTATCCAACTCGAATACCAGATCCAGCGAACCGAATTTTCCCCGGTGCACCTAAACGCATCGCCTTCGTCGGTTCGAGATAAGGCTTCAATTCTCTACATGTCGTATAATCGTTCATACTTTCATCTCTTCAACCCTCTTTTTCCGAAACACGGTCGAACAAGGCCATATCCCGGATCAGAGTAACCAACTCTTTAATACCTTCACCGGTCATACAATTGGTGAACACAAAAAGGCTTTCCCCGGACGCATCAATTCAGAATCACGGCGCATTACTTCCAGATCGGCATGTACATAAGGAGCCAGATCGGTTTTATTAATGACCAGTATATCCGAATAGGAAATTCCGGGACCGTCTTTACGCGGGATTTTATCACCGGCAGCCACATCGATCACATAAATAAAAAAAGTCCACCAGCGCAGGACTGAAAGTCAAAGTCAGGTTATCTCCTCCCGATTCGATCAATACGACGTCGCTATCGGGAAATTTAGTTTCCATTTCCTCGACAGCGGCAATATTCATCGAAGGGTCTTCCCTGTACGGCCGTATGGGGACAAGCACCGGTCTCGACACCGATAATCCGTTCTTCTGCCAGATAACCTTTCAACATTTTACGGACATGTTTGGCATCTTCGGTGGTCACGATATCGTTGGTAATAATCAAAACCTGTAAACCCAATTTCAAAAAAATAAGGAGTAATGGCTTCGATCAAAGCTGTTTTCCCGAACCAACCGGTCCGCCGACGCCAATTCTGCATGTATTGCTCATAATAATTTCAATTTTTAGATTTTAATTCATAAACATCCTCATCTTCCCTTTTTCATGCAGCGAAGCGATGACGTCCATTTCGGGGGCAAAAAGCCTGCATATCTTCAAAGTTCAGTTCACGCACGATTTTATAATTTTCTGCCGCCTCCGTACAAAGCCGGTAAAGGATAGCCTGGGTCTCATAGTGGGAAACTTTGACACACCGTAAAGCCGCATTGAGAATCATATTGATCGCTCCATACTCGATAGCCACGAACAGATCTTTCTCTGTAGAACCATTTTGCTGAAAATAAATCGCTTGTGCTACAGGATAGGCTCCCGGTGTTCGTTCTGCCCGAATATCTTCCAACCAACGGCTCATCCAGGGACTATCGGTAATCTGAGTACAAATTTCGGCCATTTTTTTTTCCCCATACGGATCAACATCAGCCGGGCTTCCGCATTCATTTTACAAAGGATGATTTGCCGGTCAGCCTCCAGAATCGTCTTATAGTTTCCGCCGGCAGCAGCCCGAAAAGCGATCAGGGCCGCTATAGCATCACTGTAAATGGTCTGACGGAGAGCCGTACGGGTATATTGTTCAAGCGTTTGAGCATCGTATACGATCCCTTCGAATGCAGCCGTTTCCAGCCCATTAGAAAAAGAAAACGTTCCCACCGGAAAAGCAGAATCCGAAAATTCAAGTAAACGCATCAATCGGGTAATCTCATCAATCATCATGTTATATTTTCAGGGTTAAGATTTCGGTAGTTTGTATAGTAATCATGAATGTACCTCCCCGTATTCATGCCGGTGGGAATGTTCGTGATCGTGTGTATGATCGTACCCGTGTACGGCATCGTGATGATGGGTGATCTCCTGCGAACTTCCCCGAACAGTTGCCTGATTTCATGTGGTGCCAGAAAAGGGATCACTTCCAACCCGGTCTGAAATTCATAGGTAATATCTTCAAAATGATGGGTATCCATTACACTGGTCATCACCTTCTTGTCTACAGTCAAAGGGATATATAATTTTGTACCCTTCACGATAGCCGGCCAATGTTGGTTACCAACGGCATGCCCAAGTTCGACACAACGACGAATAATCTCTTCAGGTGTTTTTCGCTGCAATCTTTTTCAATTCGACGACCAATACCGGTTTCAATGCGATACGTATCACGATGGCCACTTTCCGCTCCGGGTCATATTCGAGTATATCCCCATTTTCGATCTGACTGTGACGCTTCAAAGCGACGGCATATTCCTGTCCGTCCGAACCTTTAGCAATGAAGCGACTTTTCTGAGCCGTCCATTGATCCAGCTCCAGGTATTCGATTTTTTTGTGTTTTCAATTTCTCCGCCCATTGCGGGTCAGTTGTCATATTTCCTATGACTTCAGAAAATATTTTCATAAAAAGAATTTTATAGAGGAAGTGCAATCGAAAGGTTACAAAGGCACTTCCTCATCGGTGAATAAATTGTTCGATAAACCTTCGGATCAACTAAACCAATAGAGTTGTGCCAAAGAGAACTTCTGTGCCGGTTTAACATAAGCCTGCCGGCCATCGATAAACACTTCAAAAGTCTCGGGATTGACATCGATCTTAGGCATATTTCCGTTGAGTACCATATGTGGTTTACCGATCTGACGGCAACCGTGTACCGGATAAACGATCCGTTGCAACCCGTATTTCTCTTTAATACCGGCATCATGAGAAGCCCGGGATACAAAAAGAAATACAGCTCTTCGGCATAGCCGAACCGAAGCTGCCGTACATCGGCCGGTAGTATACAGGCTGTGGTGTCGGCAAAGAAGCATTCGGGTCACCCATATTCGCCCAGTTGATCATTCCCCTTTGATGACTAATTTAGGTTTAGTACCGAAAAATGCCGGTTCCCACAATACGAGGTCGGCCATTTTGCCTTTCTCGACAGACCCTAACACTTCCGAGAAACCATAAGTCAAAGCCGGGTTAATCGTCAATTTTGCCAAATAGCGTAATACCCTGAAGTTATCGTTATCAGCAGAATCCTCTGCCAACTTTCCCCTCACCTGTTTCATATAACTTGCCATCTGGAAAGCACGTAAAAAGTTTTCACCTACACGTCCCATAGCCTGAGAATCGGAAGAAATCATCGAGAATAACCCCCAGATCGTGCAGTATATTTTCAGCAGCCTGAGTTTCGGGACGTACCCGGCTTTCTGCAAAAGCAACGTCGGACGGAATTTTCGGATTCAGGTTGTGACATACCATAATCATATCGAACAACTCAGCCTGGGAATTGATACCGAACGGCAGCGTAGGATTGGTAGAAGACGGAAGTACATTCGCCAGAGAAGCCACCTTCAACAAGTCGGGAGCGTGTCCGCCACCGGCACCTTCAGTATGATAAGTATGAATCGTACGTCCATCGATAGCAGCGATCGTATCTTCCACATATCCGCCTTCGTTCAACGTATCGGTGTGAATAGCCACCTGAACGTCGAATTCATCCGCTACAGCCATCGTAGCCCGAATAGCAGCAGGAGTACTTCCCCAGTCTTCATGAATTTTAAAACCACAAGCACCGGCTAACATTTGTTCAACCAACGGACGACGAACAGAACAGTTACCTTTGCCCAGAAAACCGTAGTTTACAGGCAGGCCATCGATGGATTGTAACATCCGTTTCATATTCCAGGTACCGGAAGTAATAGTCGTACCGTTGGTACCGTCGGTCGGTCCGACACCACCACCGACAAGCGTAGTGACTCCAGTACTCAGGCAATGGTAGGCTTGCTGCGGTGCGATCATGTGTACGTGACCGTCGATAGCTGCAGCTGTCAGAATCAGATGTTCTCCCGAAATGGCATCGGTAGCAGCTCCTGTTACCAATTCAGGGGTAACTCCCCGCATGATATTCGGATTGCCGGCTTTACCGATTCCGGCAATTTTACCGTCTTTACTCCGACATCCGCTTTGATCACCCCCAATATCGGGTCGATAATCGTTACATTAGTAATGACTAAATCCAACGTACCCCCTTCTGAAGTCGTAGTATTTGCCAAGCCCATACCATCCCGTAAGGTTTTACCACCTCCATAGACTACCTCATCGCCATATACACAAAGGTCTTTTTTGTAATTTCAACATACAGATCGGTATCTCCTAAACGGATTTTATCACCTACGGTAGGGCCGTAAAGGTCGTTATATTGTTGTCTTGATATTGTTGCCATAATTACTTCGTTTTTTGATTCTTTTTCTGGAGGTCAGCTTCTGCACCGGCTTCATCTATGATTTTTAAAACCCAAATTTTTTGCATTCCCGATGGCCTGAATCCGTTTCGGATAATAAGTCGGAGCATCTTCATCTCCGGTAAATCCTTGTACCAACCCATTGAATCCCATAACATACTGTTTACCGGAATAAGCGACGACTTCAACCTCTTTTCATCACCCGGTTCAAAACGTATAGCTGTTGTTGCCGGAATATTCAGGTGACAACCGAAAGCTTTTTGCCCGGTCGAATTCGAGATACCGGTTCACTTCGAAGAAATGGAAATGCGAACCGACCTGAATCGGACGATCACCCGTATTGTGGACAACAATCTTTGCTGTATACCGACCTTCGTTGTATTCGATCGGCTCTGCACTCAAAACTCTCCTCCGACTCCCACATGTTGTTTCGGAGTAAAACCCGGTACAATGGGTGCTTGTTTCGAGTACCTGCCTTATTCATATCTGCCATAATCTTACTATTTAATCGGTTGATGAATACTTACCAGACGGCTACCATCGGTAAAAACCGCCTCTACCTGAATCAAAGAGATCATGTCGGCCACTCCCTCCATCACATCATTTTTGGTCAATACTTTTGTGGAATCGGTCATCACCTGTTCCAGGGTTTTTCCTTCGCGAGCTCCTTCCAAAGCTGCCGAACTGATGTAGGCTACAGCTTCCGGATAATTCAGCTTCAACCCTTTTTTCCTTACGCCGTGCGGCAATTGCACCTAATGACAATAACATCAGCTTGTCAATTTCTTTCGGTGTTAAATGCATAGTTTTCCGTTTTTAAATGTTAAATAATATTTTTTAATACAGAAGGAGTATCTTTTTTTTTCCTTCCGGCCTTTAACACGAGAACTACGCTGGAATTTTAAAGTTGTTTCAAAAAGGGAAATGTTATTCCGGTATTTAGACTACCTTAACCTTAGAGAGCATATGTCGCAAATACATATAGCATTCATTTTCATGTATATACATTCACATCTATCCATTCATAATCCGATAAATATTAAATTACTTTAATTTCCGGGTGAATAAAACCAAACCTTTCCCGGGTGCGTATGAGTTTAAGTAATCTAAACAAAACACGATGAATTCAAAAAGATCAGGGGGCTGTCCGGTTGCCCTTAAAGGAACCCGTAATCCTAAAAATCCGAACACGATCCTTTCCTGTATGGCAACATTGCCAAGAGAGACGTGATAGAAACTATCAGCAGGAAAGCCATATCGTCTCTCAGTAAAGAAATTTCAGAAAATTATAAACCAGGATTACCAGGTATCACCTTTTAAGCTACAGGCCCTCAATCTGCCAGCGCCCTTATTCCCTGGAAGAAGTTATCATTACGGGGTTCCGAACGCAATCCCCCTCTCATACAAAAACCCGGGAAGTATCAGCGTCATCTTCCCGCCAGTGACCGATTACAGAACCGACACTCGTTTTTATACTAAAAACCGGTCGGTTATTCACTCACGTTTCAATTTTTCTGAAATTTCAATGTATTTTCTTATGACAACTCTAAAACTAATTATACTCTTATGCTGTAGCTCAACGGTAGCGATAAGTTATGGCCAGACTTCAAAAGCAGATACGACTTTACGCCTGGAAGAAGTCGTCGTTACGGGCTCGGGAACCGAACGTCCGATCAGTCAGAGCCCCGGCAGTATCCATGTCGTCACCCCTTTGCTCCTGCGTAACAGTCCGGCCCAAAGTGTCGACGACATTCTTTCGATGCTCTCAGGAGTGAACACAACACGTAGTGACGGGATCAGCAATATGCACACCAACGTCAGTATCCGGGGATTGGCCGGAGATGAACAAGGCCGCACGCTCGTCCTCTTCGACGGCATTCCCATCAATACTTCGGACGTTAAGGCTCGGTAAACTGGAATAGTATTCATATAGACAATGTGCAGCGTATCGAAGTATTCAAAGGTCCGGGATCCTCCTTATACGGCAATAGCGCTATGGGCGGAGTCATCAATATCATCAGCAAAAGACCGGTTTCGCCCTTCTCGCTCAACGCCTCGGGTTCCTACGGGAGCCTGAATACCTGGAAAACCGATCTGGGCCTATCCAGCCGGATAAACGACAAGTTCGCCATTTTTTATCCGGTTATTACAACAAAAGCGACGGCTTCAACAACATCCCGGATAGCCTCCGCACAGAACCCGACTATAGTGTCGCCCGCTTTATGAAAGAAGGGGGATTATATGCTAAGGTCCTCTACAATCCGACAGCCCTATTCAATGTCGATTTAGCCTATGACCTGTACAGAGACAAACGGGGCGAAGGAGAAAAAATCCAAGCTCCCTGACGGCGAGTACCGCCATTTCAATCACAACCGGGTCCAAAGTCGTTTTTACGGGGAAAAAAAGGAAAATTTTCTTACCAGGCAGCACTTTATTTTCAACGCCAGGATTATTTCAAATTGGACGAACGGACAAAAGGCGGAGATTATCAGCGTTTCGATGTAAAATCTCACCGGGACGACTGGGGAGCGATCATGCACCTGCGACTCGAAGGACGTCACAATGCTTTTGCACTCGGCGGAGAATTTAAGAATGGAAGCATCGACGGAGGAGACCATTACGTCACTTCGACCGATGAAGTACTCAACAAAGGCTCCATCCGTATCCTCTCTGTATTCGCCCAGGATGAACTCAGTCTTTTCAACAAAAAATCTGGTTACAGGTTGCTTTACGTTACGACAATGCTTATTTTCATAAAGGATGGTTCGAGGCTAACGGAGAAAAATGTCTCCGATTTCAACACTTACAACGGAAAGCTAAAAAATAACCGTTGGGAACATCTCTCCCCCGGGTAGCTCTGCGCTATAACCCCACCCGAGCCATATCTGCCTATATTTCTTATTCTCAAGGTTTCCGGGCATCTATTCTGGACGACCTTTGCCGTTCAGGATGGATGTGGGTAGGACCTAAGATCGCCAATCCGGAATTGGGACCGGAACAGATCGATAATTATGAGATCGGCGGTACGTTCCGGCTCACCAAAAACTTGTCTTTCTCCCCCTCTCTACTATGCTAAAGGAAAAGACTTTCTGTATTATGTAACTACAGGAGAAAAAATGTGGGGGAAAAAGAGATATATTCCAACGGCAGAATGTTTCTAAAGTCGATGTAAAAGGCATTGAAGCCGACCTGAATTATATACCGTTCAATGGTTTGAAAATCAACCTCAACTATTCGTATAATAACCCGAAAGTCAAAGACTTTAAAGAAAAACCGGAACTGAATAATAAAATACTGACCTATGCTCCTAAAAACCAGATAAAGGGATATGTGCTGTGGACCGGCGGGATTGCAGATGTCATGTTCCGGGGACGATATAAATCCAAACAATATACCGGGCCACCGAAGATAATTCGGCAGCCATCGATGGCTTTACGATTTGGGATGCACAGGTATCCAAATGGTTTTTCGACCACCGGCTTTATGTCGGTGGGGAAATCATCAATATGTTCGACAACAGATACATGAACACCAAAGATTATATGTCCGCCGGTCGTTTAATGAATATCAAAGTGGCTGTTAACATCAACCGATAAAAATCACGATATATGAAATGGTTGCACTATTTATTTATTGTCAGTCTTCTCCTGTTTTTCGTGTAAGGGGCAGAACGTTAAAAAAACAAGCGTCCTACCCGGCTTTTAACCGATGCATTACAAAGGGAAGTGGCGCTGCCCGATACGATCCGTCAACTGGTCTGTATCCGGTCTTCCGCGATCCGGTTGGTTACTTATGCGGGAGGAGCCCCGTTGATTTGCGGAGTGGAAGAACAGGAAACACGTCCCAATGAATTTACTCATATTTTCGCCCATCCCGATCTGGCCAGGCTACCGATCATCGGTCCGGGTATGGGGGAGATCCAGAACTCATTATGGCAGCCGGACCGGATGTGATATTTATGACTTCGACCACTGCCGGAGAGGCGGATGCTCTGCAGAAACAGACGGGAATTCCCGTATTTACCATTGAATACGGTGATCTGGGTAGAAACCGTCCGACATTTTACAATTCACTTCAACTGATCGGCCAGGTCCTGCATACCGAAGACAAGGTCGATTCGCTGATCGGTTTTATCGATGAGCAGATTGCAGATCTTCAAGCCCGAACCGCCGGTACAGATAAATCTGCCAAAGTCTATGTCGGCGGCATTTCCTATAAAGGACAAAAGGGTATCACTTCTACAGATCCTTATTATGCTGCCCTGGATTATCTGGAAGCCGACAATGTGGCTTCTGAACTCGATTCGACCTACGTATCCCCGATAACAGGGACCTATATCGACTGGGAACAACTGATCGACTGGAATCCCGATGTGATCTTTATCGATGTCGGCGGTTGGCCATTGGTACAGGAAGATTTTAAAAACCCGTCAGGGACTCAACCGCCTGCTTAAAGCCTATGAAAACAAACAGATTTATACCCTTTGGCCCTATAACAACCATCATTCCAATTTCGACGTCATGCTAGTCAATGCCTGGTATGCCGGTAAAGTACTTTTCCCGGAACACTTCGGGGAAATAACGATGCGCGGCAAAACCGACGAAATTATGACGATGTTCGTCGGAGCTCCGATTGCAGATTCTTTGATCCAACATTGGGGTCCCTACCAAAATATTTTCGACGGAAAAGAAAATCATGAGTAACGAAGTTTTTAACACAATATAAAAGGTACCGGGCCAGAAACCGCCGCTTTATCTCTGCGATGGTTTTATTATTGGCCGTTACCGGTATCGTCTCCCTGATCATCGGTTCACACCGAATCGGTTGGCAGGAGCTATGGGCGATCGTACAAAACGAAGGCACGGAAATGAACCGGCAGATCTTGTTAAATATCCGGTTACCACGTATGCTGGCAGCCGTAATTACCGGGATTATCCTATCGCTATCAGGAGCGATCATGCAAATTTTGTTACGCAATCCCCTGGCCTCCCCCTATACGCTGGGGATATCCAATGCAGCAGCCTTCGGAGCCTCGTTCGGGATTGTATTTCATGGGAGCCGGAGCCGGCATTACCCGGTCTTCAGACCTCTTTATGATCACCAATCCATATGTCATTACCCTTTCAGCCTTCTTAGGCAGTCTGTTGGGATTGGCTATCATTCTGATCATCATCAGGGGCAAACAGGCCTCGGTCGAAACGATCATCCTTTCGGGAGTGATCATTAACTCCCTGTTCGGTGCCGGCATTGCGGTCATGCAATACGTAGCGAACAACGTACAGTTGGCTTCGATCGTTTTCTGGAACTTCGGCGATCTGGGACGTAGTGACTGGTCGAAATTACTCTTTTTAATCGTCGCACTGATTCCGGCCCTGATCTACTTCTATCTGAAACGCTGGGACTATAAGGTGCTTTGTTCAGGCGACGATTATGCACAGAGTATGGGTGTCTATCCGCAACATACCCGGATGACCGGGATGGTCGTCACCTCGCTGATCACTGCCGTAGCTGTGTCTTTTTTCGGAGTGATCGCCTTTGTCGGACTCGTCGTTCCCCCACATCGTCAGGAAATGCATCGGAGATAACGAAGAATTTTTAATTCCCGGTTCTGCAATCTTCGGAGGAATGTTTCTGTTACTGTGTGACACGGTCGCCCGCACGATCCTCTCCCCGATCATTCTACCGGTCGGTATACTGACCTCATTTTTAGGGGTACCTTTGTTTTTATTCCTCCTGACCCGAAAAAAAAGATAACTCAGTAAAATCTAAAGATATGATACAAATTAAAGTCAAAGACCTATCGTTCAGTTACAGTAGCTTCCGGGCATTACAGGATATCTCCTTCGAGGCAGGAGCAGGTGATATGCTGGCGATCATCGGACAAAACGGCTCGGGGAAAAGTACTCTCCTGAAATGTATCAGCCGGATATTGAAAATCAATACAGGCCATATCGAAATCGGGAATATTTCCCTCTCAGCCCTTTCTGCGTCGAAACTCTCCAGGATAGTCGCCTATATTCCCCAATCAACAGACTCGATCAGCGGGATCAATGTGTTCGATACGGTACTATTGGGACGTAAGCCGTATATTCACAGCAGACCGGCTCCGGAAGATATGGAATTGGTCAGCCGGCTACTCACCCGTCTCGAACTGGATGAAGTCGCTATGCGTAATCTGAACACCCTGAGTGGCGGACAACAACAAAGAGTATTCATTGCCAGAGCTTTTAGCCCAACAGCCCTCCATCCTGCTATTGGACGAACCTATCGCCAACCTGGATATCAATCATCAGATGAAAGTGATGAAACTATTGCGGCAACTGACCCAAGAAGGTATCCTGGTTATTATTACCATCCACGATATCAATATGGCTGCCCGCTTTTGCAATAAGGCACTTATGCTGAAACAGGGCCGGATCTTCGCCTCCGGTATGCAATCCGTCTATACTCCGGAAAATATAGAAAACCTTTACGACATCCAGGTCGATATCCTCCGTCATAACGATTGTATCTGTATAATACCTCAATAAAATAAAAAATAATGAATTTTTTACATTTTACCACGAATCTTTTACCTATTGTGACTATGATTGTTCTAGAACCTATCGGTTTCGTACATAATACATGTACCACCAGCCAAGCACCTGAGTTTATAAAAAAAAAAGAAATTTCAGAAATCGAGATTCTTCCCGAATATTCGGAAGGTTTACAGGATATAGAACAAGCTGAATACCTCGATCTTGTATTTTCTTTTCATCATGAAAAGCGTACCGAACTGGTCACCCGCATCCGTTCCGGTGAAATGAAAGGTGTATTTGCTTCCCGTTCCCCAAACGCCCGAACCATCTGGGAATAACTACCGTAAAACTGATTCGGCGGGAAGGTGGCAAATTGTATGTCGAAGGAGCCGATGCTTTTAGACGGTTCTCCGGTGATCGATATTAAATATTGCGATACCTCTGTCTTCGACCAAAAACATGTTCACCAAACCATTCAGGCAGATTCGCCCCGCATCGACATTGTCCGAAATATCATGCAGAATGAAACCGATGAGTTATTATTAAAAGCTGCACAATTCCATGGACATATCTGTCCCGGCTTAGCTTTAGGAATTTTGGGGGCAACTCAGGTAATGCAACAATTATACAATCAGCAGGAAGATCCCCAAGCGTATACTTTAACGGCAGAAATGCAAAATTGTCCGATCGACGGAGCGATGTTTATCACCGGTTGCACACCGGGTACACACCGTTACCAGCAAGGCGATCCGGAAAACATGTGTTTTTACTTAAAAAATAAAGCCGGAAAAGGCTGGAAAGTCAGTTTCGATCCCAACAACCGGGAATATATGAACCGCCATCTCCCCGCCGACTCGTCAACTTCTGCGAAAGGTTTCGCCACCCTTAAACTCGATCCTCACCAACTGTTCACCATCGAAACACTATAGTTCACGGGGAGGGAAGCGATTGATCGCTAAAGACCCGCCCCTGGATGTCCGAAAAAAAAAAAGCGAGTCACTTTCGTAACTCGCTTTCACAATTCGGCGCCAACCTACTCTCCCACCATAAGGCAGTACCATCGGCACTCAGGGGCTTAACTTCTCTGTTCGGAATGGAAAGAGGTGGATCCCCCCCGGTTATAGACACCTTTTAATATTTTCAATTCTATGGATTTTACCCTTGCTCTGTAATCTTTAGTTTGGTTTCTTCGGGTTGAACCGCCGACCTCATGATTATGAATCATGCGCTCTAACCAGCTGAGCTACCTCGCCGTTTTGACATTTACACCGGAAAGATAAAGAAGAATATACTCCGCTTAAAGTAAACATTCGGGTAATTAGTATTGCTCGGCTGTGCCGTCACCGACTATACACCTGCAACCTATCAACGTTCTCATCTCGAACGACCCTGTAAGGATATCTCATCTTGAAGCTGGCTTCGCGCTTAGATGCTTTCAGCGCTTATCCAATCCATACATAGCTACTCAGCAGTGCATCTGGCGACACAACTGATTCACCAGAGGTATGTCCAACCCGGTCCTCTCGTACTAGAGTCAGAGCTCCTCAAATATCCTGCGCCCACAACAGATAGGGACCGAACTGTCTCACGACGTTCTGAACCCAGCTCGCGTGCCACTTTAATCGGCGAACAGCCGAACCCTTTGGGACCTTCTCCAGCCCCAGGATGTGACGAGCCGACATCGAGGTGCCAAACCGCTCCGTCGATATGAGCTCTTGGGAGCGATCAGCCTGTTATCCCCGGAGTACCTTTTTATCCTTTGAGCGATGACCCTTCCACGCGGGATCACCGGATCACTATGCCCTGCTTTCGCACCCGATCGACTCGTTGGTCTCCCGGTCAAGCACCCTTGTGCCATTGCACTCTGCAGACGATTACCAAACGCCTTGAGGGTACCTTGAGAAGCCTCCGTTACACTTTTGGAGGCGACCACCCCAGTCAAACTACCCACCATGCAATGTCTCCCCTAACGGGATTAGACCTCAGATAACAAAAAGGGTCGTATTTCAACGACGGCTACTCTACGCCTGACGACGCAGCATCAAAGCCTCCCACCTATCCTACACATCTGTTACCCAAAATCAATGCAAAGCTGCAGTAAAGGTTCACGGGGTCTTTCCGTCCCGTTGCGGGTATCCGGCATCTTCACCGGAACTACAATTTCACCGAGCTCATGGTTGAGACAGTACCCAGATCGTTACACCATTCGTGCAGGTCGGAACTTACCCGACAAGGAATTTCGCTACCTTAGGACCGTTATAGTTACGGCCGCCGTTTACCGGGGCTTCAATTCAAACCTTCGAGTTACCTCTGAGCTCTCCTCTTCACCTTCCGGCACCGGGCAGGTGTCAGGCCATATACATCTTCTTGCGAATTAGCATAGCCATGTGTTTTTGGTAAACAGTCGCCTGGGCCTATTATCTGCGGCTCTTTCACAAGAGCGTCCTTTATCCCGAAGTTACAGGACCATTTTGCCTAGTTCCTTAACCATGAATCTCTCGAGCGCCTTAGTATTTTCTACCTGATCACGTGTGTCCGTTTACAGTACGGATGATCATTACCTGAAGCTTAGCAGCTTTTCTTGGCAGTCAGCTTACCTGCGTTATCCGCGCAACCGAAGCATTGCGGTACTATCACCTTTCATCTCTACCGGCGTGCTTCACTACCGGTATCAAAGAATACGGGTTTCAACGTACTATTCCGTCAGTACGCAGCAGTGTCACCTCTGCGTCGCTGCATCGCAGTTATGATCAGTACAGGAATATTAACCTGTTTACCATCGGGATCGCCACTCGGCTTACCCTTAGGATCCGACTTACCCCCCGGATGATTGACATTGCCGGGGAATCCTTGATCTTTCGGCGTGCGGGGTTCTCACCCGCATTATCGTTACTTATGCCTACATTTGCTTTTCCATCCGCTCCACAATACCTCACGGTACTGCTTCTATGCTGAATGGAATGCTCTCCTACCGATTGTATCATCTACAATCCCATAGCTTCGGTTATATGCTTATGCCCGCGTATTATCCATGCAGGACCGCTCGACTAGTGAGCTGTTACGCACTCTTTTAAATGAATGGCTGCTTCCAAGCCAACATCCTAGCTGTCTAAGCAGTCCCACCCCGTTTTAATTCCAACTTAGCATATAATTGGGGACCTTAGCTGATGGTCTGAGTTCTCCCTCTTTCGTCAACGGACCTTAGCACCCGCTGGCTCACTCCCTGATTTCGTGTTCCAGCATTCGGAGTTTATCCGGATTTGATAGGCGGTGAAGCCCTCGCGTCCAACCAGTAGCTCTACCTCTGGAACAGAACATCACAGGCTGCACCGAAATGCATTTCGGAGAGTACGAGCTATTTCCCAGTTTGATTGGCCTTTCACCCCTACCCGCGAGTCATCCGAAAACTTTTCAACGTTTACCGGTTCGGTCCTCCAGTTTGTGTTACCAAACCTTCACCCTGCCCATGGGTAGATCACTAAGGTTTCGCGTCTACCACCACCAACTTGACGCCCTATTCAGACTCGCTTTCGCTTCGGCTTACGTACCTGAAGTACTTAACCTCGCTGGTGATGAGTAACTCGTAGGCTCATTATGCAAAAGGCACGCCGTCACCGCACGAAGCGGCTCCGACTGCTTGTAGGCGTATGGGTTCAGGGACTATTTCACTCTTCTGCTCGAGGTGCTTTTCACCTTTCCCTCACGGTACTGGTTCACTATCGGTCTCTCAGGAGTATTTAGCCTTGCCGGATGGTCCCGGCGGATTCACACAGGATTACTCGTGTCCCGACTTACTCAGGAGTCTGCTATGATTCATAAACTTGCATGTACGGGATTATCACCCTCTGTGATCACATTTTCCAAGGTGTTCCATTTCATTTATTTCATCAATGTCGCAGTCCTACTACCCCGTTAATGCCGAAACAATAACGGTTTGGGCTTATCCCCGGTCGCTCGCCGCTACTGGGGAATCACATTTTGTTTTCTTCTCCTGCAGCTACTTAGATGTTTCAGTTCCCTGCGTTTGCCTACCTTACGGTATAATATGTCTTCAACATATTGGGTTATCCCATTCGGAGATCTCCGCATCAAAGGTTATTTGCACCTAAACGGAGCTTTTCGCAGCTTATCACGTCCTTCATCGCCTCTGAGAGCCTAGGCATCCACCATACGCCCTTTATTATTTACTTTAATTTTATACTTTTAGCTTACTCAGAAATCATTCATGTCTTAAGACTTTATATAATTTCTATTTTTGCTCATTGTTGTGGAATATATTTTTCCATCTTTCCAGTATGTCAAAGAACTGTGTCCTTACGGACTCTGTGGAGAATAAGGGAGTCGAACCCTTGACCTCCTGAATGCAAATCAGGCGCTCTAGCCAACTGAGCTAATCCCCCGAAGAAGTTACAAGCATGAAGGCTATACGCTAAAAGCTTATTGCATTTAGCTTTTCACTTTCGGGCTTTTTGAGTAGTCCCTCGCGGAGTTGAACCGCGGACCTCTACATTATCAGTGTAGCGCTCTAACCAACTGAGCTAAGAGACTGACTAAGGCTATCAGCTTGAAGACTACACGCTAAAGGCACTAAGCCTTCCGGCTTTTTAGCTTTGTAGCTTCCGAGCTGTCAACTTATGGTAAAGGTTGAAGGTTTTGCCAGCAAGTGCAGATAATAACTGATCTCCAGAAAGGAGGTGTTCCAGCCGCACCTTCCGGTACGGCTACCTTGTTACGACTTAGCCCCAGTTACCAGTTTTGCCCTAGGCCGATCCTCGCGGTTACGGACTTCAGGCACCCCCGGCTTCCATGGCTTGACGGGCGGTGTGTACAAGGCCCGGGAACGTATTCACCGCGCCATGGCTGATGCGCGATTACTAGCGAATCCAACTTCGTGGAGTCGGGTTACAGACTCCAGTCCGAACTACGACCGGCTTTTTTGAGATTGGCATCCAGTCACCTGGTAGCGGCCCCCTCTGTACCGGCCATTGTAGCACGTGTGTGGCCCAGGGTGTAAGGGCCGTGCTGATTTGACGTCATCCCCGCCTTCCTCGCACCTTACGGTGGCAGTCCCGTTAGAGTGCTCATCATTACATGCTAGCAACTAACGGTAAGGGTTGCGCTCGTTATGGGACTTAACCCGACACCTCACGGCACGAGCTGACGACAACCATGCAGCACCTTTGAAAAACGCTCCGAAGAGAATATCTGTTTCCAAATACGGCATTTCCCATTTAAACCCAGGTAAGGTTCCTCGCGTATCATCGAATTAAACCACATGTTCCTCCGCTTGTGCGGGCCCCCGTCAATTCCTTTGAGTTTCATCGTTGCCGACGTACTCCCCCAGGTGGCTCACTTAATACTTTCGCTTAATCCCGTACAATATATCGCACAGAACCAGTGAGCATCGTTTACGGCGTGGACTACCAGGGTATCTAATCCTGTTCGCTACCCACGCTCTCGCGCATCAGCGTCAGAACGAGCCTGGGAAGCTGCCTTCGCTATCGGGGTTCCAAGTGATATCTATGCATTTCACCGCTACTTCACTTGTTCCGCCTCCCTCGTCTGTACTCCAGTTTACCAGTATTAATGGCACAATTGAGTTTAGCTCAAATATTTAACCACTAACTTAATAAACCGCCTACGCGCCCTTTAAACCCAATAAATCCGGATAACGCTCGCATCCTCCGTATTACCGCGGCTGCTGGCACGGAGTTAGCCGATGCTTATTCATAAGGTACAGGCATCATTCTACACGTAGAACTTATTCTTCCCTTTATAAAAGAGGTTTACAACCCATGGGGCAGTCTTCCCTCACGCGACTTGGCTGGTTCAGACTCTACGTCCATTGACCAATATTCCTCACTGCTGCCTCCCGTAGGAGTTTGGACCGTGTCTCAGTTCCAATGTGGGGGGACCTTCCTCTCAGAACCCCCTACCTATCATCGTCTTGGTGGGCTGTTACCCCGCCAACTAACTAATAGGACGCATGCCCATCCGATACCTTGAACATTTAACTCACATCCCATGCAGGATAAAAGTACTATGGGGTGTTAATCCACGTTTCCATGGGCTATACCCCGGTATCGGGCAGGTTGCATACGCGTTACTCACCCGTGCGCCGGTCGCCATCAAGGTATTGCTACCTCATGCTGCCCCTCGACTTGCATGTGTTAAGCCTGTCGCTAGCGTTCATCCTGAGCCAGGATCAAACTCTTCATAGTAAAAAACTTTTTTTTTTTAAAATTATCTCTTTCGCTCAGTCATTATATCCGTTGAATCTCTTCTCGGACTCGCACTTGCTGTTTGTTTCAAACCTTTCAATATCTTTAAGAACTCTTTTTTGCTTCTCTTTTACCCGCCCCACTCATGAGGCGGAAAGCGGATGCAAAGATAAATACTTTTAATCATTCCCTCCAAATCTTTCCGCACTTTTTTTCAAACTTTTTTTTTCGGAACCGCCGTAGAAGAAAGCTTCTGCAGGCTTCATCCGCAAAAGATGAAAAACACATCAGTCAAAATGTTTCAGAACGTCCGCTTCGTTTCAGAAAGCGGCTGCAAAGGTAAGGACTTTTTCATTACTTCCAAACTTTTCAAAAGAAATTTCTGAAGTTTTTTTCAGAACCCGACCAGGGCAATATCCTGAAGAACTCTGCACAACATAAAACCTGTAAGCCAACACATCCTACCCTCTCACCTCCTCCGTTTGTTCAATACATCGGTTCCTGATTGCGGCTGCAAAGATAGCATCATTAATACCCCAGTTCCAAATTTTTTTATACACTTTTTTTCAAAAAAAAAATGAATCACTTTGGACAAGTTACTAATTTACAACAATATTATTCAACGTCTGTTTGTAAGATTCCATTTAGAAATACCATAAAAACAAAGAGTGTATTCAAAAATCGTTTTTTGATACACTCTTTCCAATATAACTACCTATTCCTGTTATCCGGATATTTCAAAAAATACAATATATCCGACACATCCCCCCCCATTCTCTTTCCCATCTCTGAGAAATTTTTGGTATTTCACCATAAGGTCAACCGGATAACCTGCCACTCCTTCATACTTCCGGATCATATTCATGGTTTTCAGATCCAGGACCAGCACGTCTCCTTTCAGTTCCTCGCCCATTCCTTCGGTATCTTCACCATAGCGGGAAATCCCTAACAATATTTCCTGTTCCGTCCTGGATACTGTCATACAGGTGATTTTATCATCAGCATTGTAACCGAAATCGGTCAATGTCATGATCCTATTCTGACTTCCCGGCGCATTGCCATTTTCCAGATCTCTCAGATTATAACGATACAGGCCGTTATCCGTTGCAAAAAACATATAACTCTCATTCTTCATCGGATAATAAGAGGTTTCGGAATTTATCACCTCACCAGGCACAATTACATCAGCCAGTACGGTAAAAGGGACGGCAGCGGTTTCGCTTGTCTTCGACGGAAGTTTCAGGTATAACATCCGGTAAACGGAACCGTTTCCCAAAACAGCGACAGCCTGATTCGGAGAAGCAGTATGTGTCCCGTACAAAAAGTGAATAGCCGGCATAAATCCCCAATTCAGAACAAGCCCTATTAGCTGCAGAACTGTTTACATTGGCATATATAAACTGTCCTTCACTTTCATCAAACAAATATAACAATTCCGGAGAACTGTAGTTTTTGTGTGCCACTCCCGGTCAAAGATGCCAGAAACATAACCGGAGACAATTGCCCATGCCAGGGGCTTGCTTTTTGCATAAATGTCATATTCAAATCCACGTTGTACGCAGGCATAGCCATCCGTTGATCATGCCAAAGCTCATCATTGGCAATCACGAAAATATATCCTCCCAAACTCGTTGTAGTTGCAGACGTCGTCAAATGCCAGCAGGCTTTCACATCAAACTCCGTTATATCCGGCGGCAAAGTCATGGCACGTGAGATAAAAAAGTTATGATCCAGATACTTGTTTTCTCCGATCTCAACTAAGGTCTCCTCACTCAGACACTTCAACCGCTGATCCGTCTCTATTTTCAATCCCGAATTGACATTAGCCGCTTCAGGAATATAACACCGGTGAATCTTGCGTGGATTCGTTCCCAAACGGTTACCGGTCAATGCTTCATAATAATTCGGAGTAAAAGTACTCCCCTCTCTGTCCAGACGCTTAAAGGATAATTCTGCATGCCCCTGATACTTGCTTAAAACAAGGATACCGTCACCTGCCGTAGAACTGGACACATTGATTCTGAAATTTTTAAAGGCCTTCGTCCCCAATTCCTTATCGGTTACCACAAAACGTGCTGTATTAATCCCCAACGGGAAATTAGCATATACATTCAGATCTTTCGTCGTCGCCACAACCTTCTGGTTGACTTTCCCACATATAAGTAAAACCGGTTTGAATCCGAATACTGCGTTCCCTCCAAAGTCACGGGAATAGACAACAAATCCATCTGGTCACAAAGAACCAGGCTATCGATATTCTGTATGCTGATCTGGTTGATTTCCCGATAATCGTAATTTCCTTTATCATCATAACAGGCATATGCCAGGATAAGTAGGTATAAAAAGTAATTATTTTTTTCATAATAGCCTCCTATTTAATTCAAGTCCGTAATCTCGACAAGTCCGTCCATCATAATCCGCATACCAGTCTCATCATCGATAATGATATTTTTTATTCAACCATTCTCTCAATATCTGGGATTTCTTCGTCATATCCACCCCTGTTCCCACAAATGCATCTTCAATAGCGAAAATCGGATCCAGCTCGATCAGCTTACGCCATTTTTAGGATGATAAAATCCGAGTTCCCCTCATTGGCCGTCCACCAGGCTGGCGGAAACAAAATGTCATTGACAGATAATTTCATCTCACGCCCGTCTTCAATGCCCAGCTGAAAATCTCCTCCGGCAACAAGTGTAAGCATCAGCGTCTTGCTTTCAGGATTCCGAAGGCTTTTACTCAGATTTTTTCCGGAAAACAACAATCCGGAGGGTATCCTGAAAACGGCCGGGACCGAATAATTGCTCCTCAGCCAGGGATACATAATCTTCATCGGCAACCATATCGGTCTCCCCATTTAAATAATTACCTTTTTCAAGTACTTTTACCCGGTAAGTACGTGGTTCTTCCGACGTATTACCTAAAACACGTACCACTATTTTAGCCGTATCTGCACCAACGTCATCCGAAAGTTTTCCAAAAAGAAAAAACGACAGAATCAGACTTACTTTGTTGCCCAGGCTATTTAATACCTCATACTGGAAATATATCCGGTTGACATCATCATACTGATATTCCACCTTCTGCTCACATCCTTGTAAATAAAGGCAAAACCATAAAAATACATATATAACTTTCTTCATTGGACAATTCAATTTTGTGTTCTGTTACCATACTCTATTTCATCTTCCGGGATCGGGAATACAAAGACATTATTATCAGCTTTCACCTGATCTTCGGAAGTATTTCCCCAGATATCGTGATGCAAACGTTTATAAGTTAAAAAGATCACTCCTTCCCCGATAAACTCTTTGCGTATTTCCCGCATGATCACGTCTTCGGTTACTTCCTGCGATACCACCTCTTTCTGTGTCCTGGCCTGTTTGAAAGTCTGCAGTAATTCCGCAGCATGCCCCGGATCGTCTTCCATCCAACCCTCCGCAGCAATCAGGTACATTTCCGACAAACGGATTATCGGAACTTTCGGAAAAAAACGTTTACTATTATCAGAGGTATATTTTACAATATAAATTTCACTGTACCAATTCAAACGGTAATCATCCAGATCCCCTTCATATATGCTACTCTGAAACCCTACAGCCATCTGTAAATTACCGTCCGAACCAGTCACCCGTTTATGTATCGCTTCAGCACCTGTTTTTATAGCCTGGTTCCGTAGTGAAAAAAGATATGCTCACTAGAAAAAGCAAATCTTTATCGGCCATATCCACATTCAAACTTTTCTCATAATCCAATAAGGCGAATTTTTTACTTTCAATCACCTCTTCAGCCAAACGACGGGCTTCTTTTTTTATATTCTCCCCCCATATCCAGATAAACCCGGGCCAATAAAGCCTTTGCAGCATAATAATTCATTCGTGCAACATACTGGTCAGCCTGATCTTTATTTTCATCCACCCTGTTTCTAATTCATAGGGTACCACCGAACAAATGGGATCATCTTTCAGGCATTCCAAAGCGTTTTCTAAATCCCCGACCACCAGATTCAGATATTCCTGTGTCGTATATACAGCAGGTGTCTCCACTCCGAACTTCAGCTGATAAGGTAAAATCCGGGCATCCTTATCCAGCTTCACATCGGGAGCAAACAAACGGTAAATATCGAAATGATGCATTGCCCTTAATGCCAATGCCTCACCCCGGACCTGATTACGCCGGGCATCCGACAGGACAGAAGCATTTTTATCACTCCACTCCAATATATTATTGATGGCTGCAATATTAGCATATAAAGCATACCATATGGAATAGATATAAGCCTCCATATCCTTGTCTTCATAATCATAATCCCTGAATATTTTCATGGCATTCGGCACCGGGAATAATCATAAGTACGCGACATCACATCCAGCATGCCGAATGAAAGGGTCTGACCATATAGTCCCGCCGCCGACATATCATAATACACCCCGGCCAACGCTTCGGAAAATCCACGCTCCGTACTGAACAATTCCGATTCTTCGCTCTGGTTTATCAATTTAATATCCAACCAGGAATTACAGGAGCATAACAAACACACCCAAACTAAATTCCATATGCTATTTTTCATTTTCATAAGTTCTATCTTTATCTGTTAACGACTAAAAAGTAACATTCAAACCGATACTGAAAGTACGTGCAAAGGGATAACTCGTCCCCCGTTCCTGTTTTACCGAGGACAAGCGGAACAGATCGGTGGAACTCAACAGCAGCTTCACTCTTTCCATATACATTTTCTGGGAAATCTTACGAGGCAACTCATATGACAGGGAGACACTTTGCAAAGCCAGCAAATTGTTATCAAATACCAGGCGGGTTGTCTGATAGGGCGCGCTCGTATCGTCGATACGTCTGAATTTCGCATGATCCCCCGGTTCTTTCCAACGGTCGTACAATACCCGTTTATCAGCATTCTTAAGCGGATTAACCCCTTCCACTTTCGAGGCCAGGGTAGCATTATATATTTTTCCACCGTACTGATATTTAAACAGCATATACAGATTGAATCCTTTCCAGTTCAGATTAGTGTTCACATTTCCTTCGATTTTAGGCTTCATATCCCCACATTCGATCTTATCGTTATGGTTATATTCAAAAAGTCATTTCCCCGTTACGTTTAATATAAATTTCATTCCCGGTAGCCGGATCGATTCCTCCGGAACGCACCACCATCAAAGCCGTCTGTGAACGTCCCGCCTCGAACTGACGATATACCACCGTTCCCTGGTTTGCCCGGTCATCGTTGGCATATTGATTGATGGTTTCCAACTGATTGGATAATTGGGTAATCTTACTCCGGTTATGGAAAGCGGATAAGGTGACATTCCATCTCAGATCTTTGACTGCATCCTGGATCAGGTTGAAACGCAAACGGGCTTCCCACCCGTATTTCTCAATTTCCCGATATTCTCCACATAATCGATAAATCCCGTCGAAGGAGCTACAGTTACAGGCAACAGCAGACTACGGGTATTTTTTAATGTAAAAATCTCCGTTAAACACCACCAAGCCGTGCAAGAAAGTAAAATCCACTCCCCACATTATAAGAAAGGGTTGTCTGCCACTTCAAACTCGAATTACCGTATCCGGCCAGACTAACTCCGAAATTTCCGTTATATTCCCTGCTAAAATCATACAAATAAGTTGTCCAGCGCCTGGGTAGATGAAAAATTAGTTGTCCCCGTACTTCCACCGAAGCCCTCAGCTTCAATGCGTTTTTCTCATGAGCATGCCAAAAAGACTCATTGTGCACATTCCAGGCTACCCCCAATGACCAGAAAGGAGCAAAACGCGAATTACGTCCGAATTTACTGGAACCGTCCGAACGAAAAGAAAAGTCCAGGAAGTAACGATTGCCGTACCCATAATTTACATTGGTAAAAAATCCTACCAATCTCGATTTATTCATAGGTTCCCTGAGGACTGGTATTTTTCCTGAAAAGCATTGGCTGCACCGATAAAAATCATGTCCGGATTGATAAACCCGACTCCGGTAAAAGACTCACCTTCCGTCTCCGATTGCATGATATTGCTTCCGACCCCGACATTCAGCATGTGTTTATCTATCGTCTTATTATAAGCCAGTGTCAAATTACCGTCGAACCGGTCACTCCGGGAATTTACCAGATAATAACTCCCCTTCTTTTTCGGATCCGTTTCTGTACTGTAATCCAGTGATTCCGGAGATTTAAACAAATCCGCCGGTCAAACTGCCTGGTATAACTGAAACGCCCCTGTAAACGCAAAGCCGGAATAATCCTCCAGTCGATATTGAAATTATCCTGAACAGAGGTATAAGTGCTGGTATTACGCTTGGGCAGATTGGCACTGACCAGCGGATTCCAGTCACCTGAAGAAAAGTTTTTCCACAAACTCTCCGTTTTCGTCATAAATCCGGTCATACGGATTCTGGTTGGCATACAAAGAGAATTCATTGTACGGAGAATTCTTCGCTTTCACATTATCGACCGACAAGTCATTCCGGATAAAAAAGCTGGAACCGATATTGTAATTGAAAGTCAAGTTAATCCCCAACCGGTCCCGTCCGAGTTTCTTCATGACTCCTTTATCCGTATCATATCGTAAATCCACGCCATAACGGAAATATTGATCTCCTCCTTCAAAATTGAGCGAATAACGCTGATTTAACAGAAGTAGTCAGAGGCTGGGACAACCAATAAGTATCCACCCCTCTTTTCACCTCTTCCAAACGTGAATTATAAAAGCTCTTCCAGTCGTACCTGTTCTGAATAAACAGGATCGGTATATACACCGGCCCGGCGTTCATATTCCAGTTTTTTCCGCAGCATTCATCAAATTATAATCCCTCAAATCCGGGATTGAAACGTTGTAATTGGCATTCAGGTTTATCCGGATTTGTCCGGCTTTCGGACGGATAGTCGTAATGACAATCACTCCGTTGGCACCCCGAGACCCATATAAAGCCGTTGCACTGGCATCTTTCAGGATAGTCGTGGATTCCACCCGGTTCAGGTCCATATCATAGATCCGTTCTGCCGAAACCTCCACTCCATCCAGAATATAAAGCGGGGCATTGGGTTTTTGTCGTCGCATCGTCAGCATTGGCCCTCAGGTCAAAACCATTCTCTCCCGGATCGTAATATCCGGTATCACATTGGGGTTAGACCGCTTGTGTAAGGCTCTCGTTCAAGCGGATAGAAGGATCGAAAGCATTCAACGCCTGAATCATATTCAAAGCCCCGACTTTTTTCAGTTCCTCGGTATTGATGGTTACCTCCGAACCTGTAAAACTCTCTTTCGATTTCTGGAAATACCCCGTCACAATCACTTCGTCCATCTCTGCAGCCTCCTCCTCCATGACGATAGTCAATTCTTTTTCCCTTCCACATAATTCACCTCCTTTTTTACGCATTCCAACAAAGGTACACACCAGGACGACAGCCTTGCCACGGGGTACCTGAATAGAAAATCTTCCATCCATATCCGTAGCAACCCCCAGGTTCGTACCCTTGATAACGACAGTCACTCCGGGCAAGGTATGTCCCCTGTACATCTACAACTTTTTCCCTTTTATGGTCTGTATCTCCTGCTCAAAACTGATCCTGTCCCTGTTTAGCAGTAATGACCACCGTATTATCGATCAACTTGTATTCCAAATTGGTTCCTGTCAAAATATGATCCAATACTTCCTGAAGATTCAAATTCGAGTAATCCGGATTCAGACGATCCAGCTCACGTACATAATCATGATTATAAAGGAAAGTCACTTTGGATTGGCGTTCAATCTCTTTAACGACCTCTGCAAAGGTCACATTCTTCATTTTCAATGTGATATTTTCCTGCGAATATCCTTTCGCAGTCACTTGAAAAAAGTTTGTAACACAAGTAATAAAGTCATCAGCTTCATCGTCCGCACCATTCGTCCCGGGAGAAATACACCGGGAAATTTCCTGTTTTTCGTTTTTTCATAACTTTGTTTGACTTATAAGTAAATAAATACCAGAACGGACAGGCGGCCGATTCCCTACATCGGCTACCTGTCTTTTTATTCTGCGATATAAATAGTAGTTCCTGAAACATTAAATTTTGCGGGACAAGCCAGAGCCAGCATCGACACGATCTGTCCGAAATCATCATAACGTCTTAAATTACCGGTAAATTCAATATGCCCGGGCTTTTTCCGACTGAAACACCACCTGCACATCATACCAGCGCGACAAAGTCCTCATAATATCTTCCAGAGTCTGACGTTCGAATATAAACCTCCCGTTTTTCCAACCGATATATGCCTGTACATCCACTTGCTTTTTAACTAAATTACCAGTCTTCAGCTCTATAGCCCCCTGTTCATTCGGGTACAACAATATCCGTTTTTGTCGGTGAACATGCATACCCTCCCTTCCACCAGGGTGGTCTGAATCATTTCTTCATCCTGATAAGCCCGGAGATTAAAAAGAGGTTCCCAACACCTGTACCTGCACCTTTCCCATCTCTATAATAAAAGGGGACGATTTATCAGAGGCCACCTGAAAATAAGCCTCTCCCTGCAAACGTATCCTTCGTTCCCCGGAGGGAAAAACAATCGGATATTCCACTTCACTCTCGAGTTCAGCCAGATTTTCGTTCCGTCGGACAGTACAAGTGTAAATTCTCCCTTACGGGGAATACTCAAAAAGAATTATACAATAGCTCTTCCGGCAAAGACGGAATATTCTGATACACTAAAAAAGAGGCAGACGAAGCCTTAGCTACAGAACCATCCTGCTGCTTTATAGAAGTGGCAGTATCTCGCACAAATGAATCTGTTCCCCGTTGGCCAAGGTAAGGACAGCCTTACTACTACCAGCAGGAATGACAGATGTCGATACCTGAGGAACAAGCGTACCGTTCCTGTCTTCCCGGAGCCAGCACCAGTAAATTCCTATTGCAATCAGACATACAGCTGCCACAGCAGCTAACCCACACAACTTCCTGTAAGACCATGGACGTTCCCTTGCTATTCTTTCAGAAAAAGCAGTATACGCAGCAGCCGGATTTATAGACAAATCCAGTTCGCGTTTCCGCCTGATATAGTCACGATCATTCAGATTTTCAAATTGTTGCTGATGTTCCGTTGATTTCTTCAGCCAAAGCCTGAGTTCTTCCATCTCCTCTTCTGAGATAGTCTCCTCCTGATAACGCAAAATCAAATCAGCAATCCGAAATGCTTTCTCACTTTTTTAATTCCATATTTTCTGCCTTTTTAAAGACAGGGAAAAAAACTAAAAAGTGGGCAAAAATTTAAAAATTAACAATGCTAATATCCAGAAATTACTCAACCGTATCCGCAGCATCTTCATACCTCTCTTTCTATAAGCCTTTACAGCCTCTTCGGTTATCCCCAACAAAGAGGCGATCTCCGCATTGGTTTTCCTCTCCAGTATCAGATAAAAAGATAGTCCTGATTTTAGGGGGTAAAATATCAATTGCCTGTTTCAATGCCAGATACACCTCTTCTTCGATGATCTGCGATAGAAAAAATCAGCTTCAGCTTCCCCGTTTAATTGTAAGTATTTTTTCTTCACCTTATCATGTTCCAGATAATTGATACACCGGTTTCTCACTGATATATACAACCAGGATTTCAAAGAAGAAAGTTCCGAAAGATGCTGCCTCTGTTTCCAGAAATCATAAATGACATCCTGTACCAAATCCTCTGCCAGATCGGTATCTCTCAAATATTTTGCAGCAAACATAACCAATGAGGAATAATATAATTCAAACAAACGTTTATAAGCCTTCTCATCTCCTTCTACCAACAGTTTCAGCCAATGTTTTTCATATTTAATTTTATCTTCCACCCCATTATGATTTAAAATGCACTACTCTCTGTATTTTATAAATACAAATTTATCCAATTTCTTTAATTTTTCAAGCTTCTCCTTTTTTATCTTCATCCTCTATTCATTGGATTCCACGCTTCATCTCCGATAACTTACATCCAAAAATAGACGGAGGGAATATGGGGATGGAAACCTGTCCAATCCTCTCTGTTTTAATCCTTCACAATCCCGTTGAAAAACAATAAAAAAAGAACTGTCTAAAAGTGAAATGCCCCCAAAAGTTTTATGTCCAACTTTTTTGAGGGCACTTCATTTCTTAGACAGCCCCTGGTTTCATCAAAACACTTTTTCGATCTTTTCTTTCCCCGGTCTATTTCGGATTATAGGGCCGGGTATCCAACGGCAATCCCCACTGCGGATTATATTTTATAATGTTATTCGGAATAGGGAGAACGTAATATTCGGAATTTATCGAAGCCGAATAAGTCTGAGTTCCGATTTTGTGCTCGATAGTGGTTTTTACACCACGGCTTGCCATTATCCAATGCCAAACGTTTCAGATCGAGCACACGCTGGAAAGTTGCAATCGGTAATTCCCTGCGGCGTTCTTTCAGGATTTCCTCCAACAACTGATCTTCAGTCAGGGGCAGCTCCATTGGGAAGGTCCGTACTTCCCTGCGTATTGTCATACCTGTATTTCCTGAGGGTATTCAGGTCAGACAAAGCTTCTGTTTTCCGACTGTTCCGGGCGTATGCTTCTGCTCTCATCAACAACAGTTCAGGATAACTGAATCCTTTTGTGTCATTTTTATTTTTACATCCCGATAATATTGTAAGACAATCCGTCATCATACTTCGTATCCCCTACAGTCGTCGCATATCCTAAATCCTTCAGCATAAACAACCGGTATCTCAAATCCGTATTTTTTATCGAAAAGAGAGATAAACTCTACCGAAGGATAACCACTGCTTCCCATCCCTCCTGAAGGAGCAACCCGATAGAACAACATTTCCCGGTGATAGGTCTGTCCCAAATAATCGTCCTGGCCCTTCAGATCCAATGATACCTCCACATCAGTACCCGGAGAAGGACTGGCCTCCGGATCGGGTTCATAGTAGAAATCGTTGTAATTATAAATCAAATTATCCACCGAACCTTGCTGAGCTAAGGCCGATGTCCAGGCCATATCTGCATATTCCAGCATTTTTCCGAAATCACGTGCAAACATGTAATAATAAGCCATCAAAGTCTGTACTGCACATCGATTCATACGGGCAGGATGGTTTACATTATCGGGAACACTCTTCAGAGCGAAATCGATATCCGCTTTGGCCAGCCCGAACACCTCGGCCGTTGTGGATAATGCCGGATTAGCTTCTGTAGGAGAAGCTGCGGTACGATAAGGAATCGTTTTTGTATCGTTAGCTCCGGCAGGATCATAAACAGGTCCATAAATCATGGCCATTGTCAGATAAGACCACGCCCGGGCAGCCGGGCCTGTGCCGACAATTCCTCAGCCAATTTCGCCGTCTTTTCATTCTTTACGTCATTTACCCCGTCAATCACATTGTTCAACAAACCGACGGCACGATAAGTACCCCATTCCCAAAAAATAATCGGGTTTTTCAGGATTACCGTAAGGCAATTTAAACGTATAGGCAGCGTAGCGGTTAATGTTCGGATGGGTTGGGGTATAATTATAATTGGCACTATTCTCACTGATTTGCAGGTTATCTCCCAAAGAAGCGAGAAGCGTACCTTTATTATTGTCCATATAGTACCAATCTACCGTATACGTATTATTGAGTATATTCTCAAACTCTTCTACTTCCGTAGGAATCAATTTTTCCGACAGGCTTGACATCCA
>VOFJ01000059.1_pt1 | contig 44000 bp, 83 predicted proteins | sample 5384081 | NCBI WGS metagenome assembly VOFJ01 (sample SAMN12384729, study PRJNA508395) | human gut metagenome | isolation source: healthy gut I | host: Homo sapiens
AAGCCTCGATTTCCGCCCGCCAATATTTCCTCTTTCTGTAAAATATCCCATATAGGCACTTTGGCGGTCGAGGCATTGCATCAGTGATGCCATTAACCAGAAACGATGGATCAGGTCGTACTTGTCACTCACTTTCTACTTGTGTTACGTCTATAAACAGTCTTGTAAAAAAAGCATCCACATCCAACTTTTCATCTATATATGAACGATATTTTTTATACCAACTGTTTTTTTACCGAGTATATACTTATCAAGCGGACTCCTGTCGACATACGTTACCGTAGGGATTCAGTGTGAAAAGTGAACGAACGGGAGTTGCTCCATTCCGCCCATTCGCCCGGGACGCAGCGACACTGAATTTTGCTTAAGATTGCATCTCATGGGCGGATGCGCATGTTGCTGCGATTATTGACAGTTTTTATCCGGGAGCCCGTGGCGGAAAGGCAGTCGCAGAAGCAATCTTCGGTGATTTTTCACCATCCGGAAAGCTGCCTGTCACCTTTTTTATCAGGGAACGGAAAATCTTCCGGAGTTTACGGATTATGATATGTCCGATCGCACATATCGTTATACGGACAAGAATGTGCTCTATCCGTTCGGTTACGGATTGCATTATGGAACGATCCGTTACGAGAATGCACAGATTTCCTGTGCGCAGTGCAGTGTGAGAGATGCCGTCGATGTGAGTGTGGATGTCATAAATGAGAGTTCCTACACGATCCATGAGAGTGTTCAGGCGTACATTCAGCATGAGGAAGCGGATGCGTATGAACCGGGATATCAGTTGAAAGGAATACAGACGGTTACATTACAGCCGAAAGAGACGAAGCGCGTGACCATATCTCTTAAGGTACGTGACTTTGCGATTATCACGCAGGAGGGAGAATGCGTTGTAAGACCGGGATCTTACCGCATCGCAATCGGAGGTCAGCAGCCGGATGCAAGAAGTGCAAAACTTACCGGAAGTGACGTGGCTGCGCTGGTGGTCCGCAGAGAGGGTGTGCAGACACCGGTTGAGTATTAGCGTGCAGAAATATCATGAAATAATTTTAAATATAGTCTCGTATATGTTATACTGAATTTAACCCGTTGTACGAATGAGGAGCAGGTCGAAAAATCTGCTCCTTTATCGCTTTGTTGTGCGTGAATTTAGAGGGATTGGTATGAATATCATCGAAAAGTTCATCAAGGTATTGGAAAGACATATGGATAATCTTTCTATTAAGAAAAAAATTTATGCAGTTATACATTTTCTGTGTTTTATTACCGCTGATCATTACGGACAGTGTCGTCTTATATATTGTAGACAGCATGGAATCGCAGCGGCAGTATCATGAGATGGCAAACGTTGCGAATGCAGTCAGCTATAATATCAGTGCACTGGTGGAGAATGCGGGAGAAATTGCCGAAAGTATGTACACCAATAGAAGGATGAATACCTTTTGGAGAAGCAATATGAGAGCACTTCGGATTATTATGCGGAATATCAGAATTTCTTTTCAGGATTCGACGTTGGAAAACGTACTCGGCATGAATCAGATCGTCTTTACCCTGTATACGGATAATCCTACCGTGGTAAAAGGGGGAAAGATTGATACTATGTCAAATCTGAAGAAAACGGCAGCGTATGCGGCGTGGAAGGAACGGGCGAAAACGAAGGGCTTTTTTATATATGAAAGTAAAGGATATGCCAATTCCTATCGCCGTAAGATCATTCTATTGCAGAATCTTGATTTCTTTTCAAGGATCAGGAAAAGATGTTGAAGATTGAATTCGATTACAACAGTATGATGCGGATGCTGAGACGAATGAAGTTTGACAATGAAGTTCTTATTTGTCAAGGGGATGCGATCGTACTGAGTAACAGGCCTTTCAGTGGTGTCGGTAAAAAATTTGACACGATCAGTGTACAGCAGAAGATGGGATACAAACAGACCATTACACTTCACGGAGCTAAACTTGATATTTATGTTTTTAAAAGCGGATAATGGAGTGTGGAGTAAGATTGTGCGTTTTCTTCCGATTCTTGGTTTTCTGGTGATCATCAATGTGGTTCTCCCGATGGGATTTGTGCTGCTTCTCAATCATTCGTTTACAAAGAGAATCCGTGGGCTGAGCAAAGTGTTCCAGTCTGTCAACGGTGAGCATCTTGTTCAGATGGCACACGAAGACGGTAGGGATGAGATTGGAAGCATGATCCGGAATTACAATCGGATGGTCAAACAGACCAATGAACTAATCCAGACCGTATACAAGAACAAGATCAAAGAACAGGAAATCCTTGTCGGCAGGAAAAATGCAGAACTATTGGCATTGCAAAGCCAGATCAATCCGCATTTTCTGTTTAATGCGCTGGAAAGTATCCGCATGAGAAGCCTTTTGAAGGAAGAAAACGAGACGGCAGATATGGTCGAAAAACTGGCGATCATGCAAAGACAATATGTGGACTGGGGAAATGATTCGGTAGAGATTGAACAGGAACTTGAATTTGTAAAAAAGCGTATCTGTCCTTGCAGAAATATCGTTTTGGTGACCGGCTGAATTACAATCTCGAGATTGATCCGGAATGTGCGCAGATCCGGATACCGAAACTTACAATTGTAACTTTTGTGGAGAACGCCTGTGTACATGGAATCGAAAGTAAAAGGCATCACCGGGATGGATTTTCGTAAGAGCTTATAAAAGGGAAGAACAATTATACATCGAGATTGAAGATACGGGAAGCGGAATTGAGGAGCAGAAGTTGTATCAGATGCAGCATGATATGCAGAATGCGGATATTGAGATGCTGAAAAACAAGAAAAAGCGTGGGAATGCTCAATGCATGCCTGCGGCTTAAAATGTACACAGAAGATCATGTGTGCTTTGAAATTGAAGGCGAAGAGGGTGTGGGAACATGGATTACGATCTGCATTCCGATGGAGTATTTATCATTTGCTGAAGGCTGTGTTAATGAACCGGTGTGCAAAAGGGGGAAAGAAATATGTTAAAGGTTTTGCTTGTAGATGATGAGCCTTTTTATTATTCAGGGATTAAAAGTGCTGATCGACTGGGAACAGGAAGGCTATATGATTGCAGGGACTGCATCAAATGGAAAAAAGAGGCATATGATTTTCTGAAAAAAGAGAGTGTAGACCTGATAATTGCAGATATTCAGATGCCAGTCATGACAGGGCTGGATCTGCAGGAGGCGATACGAAAAAAAGAAAATCTATCGAATGCATATTTTGTCATATTAAGCGGATATGCGGATTTCGAGTATGCAAGAAGGGCGCTTCAAAAATGAATGTACGGATTATATTTTAAAGCCGGTTGACCGTGATATGCTGCTGAAACTGCTTAACAGGGTATCTGCGATGCGTGATGAAGATGACCGGATGAGGCAGAAGAACAATAAAATGGAAAAGGCATATCTTGCAAGAAATCAGATTGCTTTGATCAAGGGAAAATACGATGATTCCAATCTGCAATATGTCACATCACAGATGAAATGCAAAAGAAGGTGTCCGCTACGTTGAAATTCAGATGGCGGGATGTGATGCGGACGAAGATGTGACGGATCAGGAGATGCGCGAATTCCAAAGACAGATGTATGAATGCTGTACTGCATTCCTGAAAGATTATGCGGAGAATTGTGTGTTTGACGCATCGGCAGATGAAAAAATATATGATGTGGGATTGATCTTTTTTCAATATATGGCGGAAGAGGCAGGACTCGATGAAAACGCTTATCTGAACGGGTTGGTGGAATATCTGGGTGAGAATCTGTCGCGCCCGGTTACGATGCTGGTCGGGAAAAAGGTGCAGGATATCAGCCTTATTGCAAGATCATATGGGAATGCCTGTATGCTTCGTTCCTTTCAGGGATTTCGAAAAAAAAAAGGACATCTATTTCTACGAGGAAGAAGTGCAGGTGTCCAATGACGGTATGGTTTTGTGCAAGAAGAGTCTTGATGATTTGCTGAAGGTAGTGGAGCAGAACAATCATATGGAAATCCGGGCGGCGGTGCAATCGTTTCTATGGAGAAATGAGTCAGAGAGGCCTGCGTGGGGGAATCCATGACGCTTAATATTAACTATCTGCTTTTTCAGTTGATCCATCTTGCAAGCGAGCAGGATGATGAGGTCAATCAGGAAGAAATCCTGCGTCTGATTTCGGAGAGCAGCTTTGAAACAGGAACGATGCGCGGCAGTAAGACACATCTGATGCGTTTCGCCTGTGAGTACGGAGACTATCTGTCCCAGCTTCGCAAGAATGTATCCAGAGGTGTTCTCGGAAATGTAGAGAAAGAAATTAAGGAACATTATGCGGATAACCTCACACTCAAGGGGCTTAGCGAGAAATATTATGTCAACAGCGCCTATCTCGGACAACTGTTCCGAAAGAAATACGGTCAGTCGTTTAAGGATTATCTGAATAATTACCGGATGGATCAGGCTGCCGATCTTCTTCTGCATTCCGATAAGAAGATTATTCAGGTGGCGGAAGAGGTTGGATACCATGATCTGGATTATTTTGTCAACCGCTTTATTCAGGTAAAAGGATGCACACCGGCAAAATTCCGGAAGCAGATGCAGCAGTAAAATGGAATAGAAAGAGATGGAAAACAGGGTAAATTATAGTCCGGCAGAATGAACTATAGTTTACCCTGTTTTTGACTATAATTCGTCGGATTGTTTGAAATGGTAAAAAAAAAGTAAAATAGTTAATATAAAGAAGGAGGTACATTCTATGAAAAAGAAAAAGAATGCTAAGTGCCTTGCTTGTAGTAGCGATGGCAGCAACCATGTTCGCCGGTTGCGGAAATAAAGGCGGCAGCAATTCTTCCACACAGGGGGAAAAGCAGCAAATGGTGGAGATATTAAAGAGTTTACAGCTTTCTTTGCTGTCCCGGGATCCGAGATCAACGATGATAACGAAATTCAGCAGATCATCGCTGAGAAGACCGGCGTAAAGGTAAAAGAGACATGGCTGACAGGCCAGACGGCAGAAAAGAAGCAATCGGAACGCTGGTAGCCGGTGATGAATATCCGGATTTCATCTGTGGCGGAAACGGTATGCCGCAGTTATATGATGCAGGTGCATTGGTAGCATTAGATGATTACATTGACAAATATCCGAATATCAAGAACTACTTCACCGAACAGGAATGGGATCAGCTTCGTCAGGACGACGGACATATTTACTGGATTCCACAGTTCTCCAATATTAAGGGAGAAGAGAAAACCTGTACACATAATGATGAAGCATTCTGGATTCAGGCAAGAGTTCTTGAGTGGGCTAATTATCCGGAAATCAAGACGATGGATGATTATTTCAAGCTGATTGAAGATTATAATGCAGCAAATCCTACCATGGAAGATGGAACGGAGAATATTCCATATACCATCCTTTGCGAGGATTGGAGATATTTCTGTCTTGAGAATGCTCCACAGTTCTTAGATGGTTATCCAAATGATGGTTCATGTATGGTTGATCCGGATACATTAAAAGGTAATGGATTATAATACATCTGATACTGCTGTAAAGTACTTCAAGAAGTTGAACGAGGAATATCAGAAGGGTATTGTTGATCCTGAGTCATTCACACAGACTTATGATGAGTACATTGCAAAGCTTTCTTCCGGACGTGTACTTGGTATGATCGACCAGTGGTGGGATTTCGCCTACTCAGCAGGTGATGCAATTAAGTCTGCAGGACTGGATGCACAGGGATGCGATTACATTCCGGTACCTGTAACGATTGATGGACGTAAGAACCAGTGGCACAACTCCGGCGGAGTTTTAAATTCCGGTGATGGACTTGCAATCACAAAGGATTGTGATGATGTGGAAGCAGCTTTACAGTTTGTAGATGATCTTCTTTCAGAGGAAATTCACAACCTTCGTTTCTGGGGCGTTGAAGGTGAAGATTATCAGGTTGGCGACGATGGACTTTTCTATAGAACCAAGGAGCAGAGAGCAAAGGCTGCAGAGACGGATTATAAGGCATCTCACGCATGTTCTTATTCCTATTTTCCACAGTATGACGGAACCTGTGATGACGGTCTGAATGCAACAAAGCCGAGTGGACAGGCAAAAGAATTCTTTGACGGATTAAATGAGGATGTTAAGAAAGCATTCCAGGCATATGGTGTTGAAACATACGTTGAGATGCTTGGAACAAACGAGGCACCTGGTCCATGGTATCCGATGTGGTCATTCTCAAACAACTTTACAACAGACACAGAGGGTGGAATGGCATGGACCAAGATTGGCGAAGTTAAGCATGAGCAGCTTCCGCAGGTTGTAATGGCAAAAAAAGACTTTGACAGTGCATGGAAAACTTATATGGATGCATACAATGCATGCAATCCGGACGCTTTCTTAGCGAGTTGCAGGCAGAGCTTGATAAGCGGATGAAAGACGCAGCAAAATACGAATAATACATAGAGAATGAGGTTTTAGATGGGCAGATGTTGTGAAAACTCCATCTGCCCGTTTAAAAAAAAAGGAGGTGAGGTCATGTCTATAGAGAGAACAAAATCCAAACAGAAAGTGAAAGAACCGAAGACGAAAATTACCTGGAAAGAGATTAAAAGACAGAAAGTATTATTGTTCTGGGCGGCAATCATGGTAGTGTATGGCGTGGTTTTCTATTACCTCCCACTTGCAGGCTGGACTATGGCGTTTCAAAACTATAAACCGAGACTTGGTATCTTTCATTCGGAATTTGTAGGATGGGATAAATTCCGGACATTATTCTCGGATATGACTTTTATCCGGGTAATCAGAAATACGTTGGCAATGGGTGTTATCAATCTGGTGGTAACATTTATTACAGCAATTGTTTTTGCAATTTTATTAAATGAAATTAAAAGCAAAGGCGGTAAAAAAGTCGTTCAGACAATTTCTTATCTTCCGCATTTCCTTTCATGGATCATTGTAACCGGTATCTTACACGATATGTTATCCGGTGGCGGAATTGTGAACGAATTATTACTTAACTTCCTGCCATATTATTTCACAGCCGATCAATTTCTTTGCTCATCCGGGTTATTTCTGGCCAATCGTTGCATTTGCCAATGTCTGGAAAGAAACAGGATGGAATGCAATTATTTATTTGGCAGCAATTACTTCGATCGACCCGTCACTTTACGAAGCTGCAGCTATCGACGGTGCGGGAAGATGGGCAAAAATCAAATACGTGACACTTCCGGGAATCAAACCAACGATTATGATTCTTCTTCTGATGAATGTAGGTAATGTACTGAACGCCGGTTTTGAAGTTCAGTATTTGTTAGGAAACGGTCTGGTTCAGAAAGTATCACAGACAATTGATATTTACGTATTAAAATGGGGGAATCAGTCAGGGCGATTTCGCAATCGGAACTGCAGCCGGTATCTTCAAGAGTGCGGTAAGTATCATTCTGATTGTCATTGCAAACCAGATTGCAAAGCGTAATGGTGAAGAACAATTGTTCTAAGGAGGTTATACAATGGCAGCAAAAAAGCGAAAAAAAAGGTGCAGATTTTTTTCCGATTGTCAATACGATCATTATGATCCTGTTTGTAATCATTACACTGTATCCTGTGTTAAATACATTAGCAATATCATTAAATGACGGTACGGATTCCCTTCGTGGAGGTATCTATCTGTTACCGAGAAAATTTACATGGAAGAACTACATTACGGTACTTCAGAAAGACAACCTGATCACAGGTGCTTATGTTACGGTTGCAAGAACTGTGATCGGAACAGTTCTTGCGCTGATCTCCAATGCAATCCTAGCATTTATCGTCAGCAGCAAAAAAGATTTATGTTTAAAAAGCAGCTCTCTTTATTCTGGGTTATCACCATGTATGTAAACGGAGGTCTGATCCCGACATTCCTGTTGTACAAGGGACTGGGACTTACCAACAGCTTCTGGGTATATGTTATCCCTGGAATGGTCAGTGCGTTTAACATGCTGGTTATCCGTACTTATATGAACGGTATCCCGGACAGCTTAGAGGGAGTCGGCACAGCTCGACGGTGCTGGGTATACGACGATTTTCCTGAAAATCTATTCACCGCTCTGTAAGCCGGTATATGCAACTGTTGCATTGTTTGTTGCAGTTGGTCAGTGGAATTCATGGTTTGATGCAATGTTATATAACCGTATGAACGGCAAACTGACAACCTTACAGTATGAGTTGATGAAACTACTGTCATCCGTAACAAATACGAGCAGTAGTGTCGAGGCAATGAAGAATGCAGTGGGAACCGTTACACCGACATCGGTTCGTGCAGCTGCAACGATTATTACGATTCTGCCGATCATCTGTATTTATCCATTCTTACAGAAGTATTTCGTAACAGGACTTACGCTTGGTGGCGTAAAAGAATAAAACTTAAATTTTCCCTTTTTATAAGCTGTGCCGCAGAAGTGGCACAGCTTATATATTATAAAATGAAGCAGCGTGCATAAACATAAAATACAGCTAAGACGCATAGAATATTCCAAGAAAGAAAAAAGCAGGAGTGTTCTGTGCGTTTTTCTGATTTATGTGAAAAAGAAGTAGTCAATGTAAAAGACTGCCGCTGCCTTGGCAGTGTCCGGGATCTGGATATTGACAAAAGTGTGGGAGAATTCTGGCACTGATCGTTCCAGGACCGGGAAAATATCTGGGTTGTTTTTTGCAGGGACAGCGAATTTTTTATTCCATGGGCTAAAGTTATCCGGATATAACCCGATATAATACTCGTAGAGTTTGATGAAAAAGAAATGAAACACCGGATAAAAGGATAAAAATTTGCAGATTGACAGAAAACAGGAAAATTGTGTATTATAAAAAATAGTCATATATTTTGGGATTGGATGCAGGAGGAGAAATCCTATGAAATGTCCGTATTGCAGCAGTGAAAATACAAGAGTGATTGATTCGCGTCCTGCGGATGACAATAATTCGATTCGCAGAAGAAGACTTTGCGATGATTGCGGAAAGCGTTTTACAACCTATGAAAAGGTGGAAACCCATTCCCCTGATCATTATAAAAAAGATAACAATCGTGAGCAGTACAACCGGACAAAAATCGAAAAAGGTGTATTGCTTGCATGTCACAAGCGGCCAATTTCGGCAGAACAGATCTCAAAACTTGTGGATGATGTGGAAATCGAAATTTTTTAACCGTGAGGAAAAAAGAGATACCAAGTGCTTTGATCGGTGAAATTCTCATGGATAAGTTAAAGGATTTGGATCCGGTTGCCTACGTGCGTTTCGCATCGGTATACCGTGAATTCAAAGATGTAAACACATTTATGAATGAGCTGAAAAAATGCTCGGATGAATTTGTAACCAGAGGTGCTTATGAATATTTCAGGATATGCAGAAAGCAATTTCCGATATGGAAAAAGGATCAGGTGTTGCAGCAGTATCAGTATTTTGTGGGAACGCAGGATATCGGAGTGAAGAAGACCCCGTTGGATACCGGGATTTCTGCTTTGCGTTCCGGAGAGAATTTTTCCCTTTAGTACATAACACACAAAGGAGAGACCTATGTGCGCATTTCTATATCCGGATGAATATCTGGATTCCACTTACAGCATAGATTTTGATCAATTATATAAAGAAGGATACCGGGGAATTATATTTGATATTGATAACACCCTCGTACCACATGGAGCGCCTGCGGATGAGCGGGCGATTTCTTTGTTTGCACATTTAAAGGAACTGGGTTTTCATTGTATGCTTCTTTCGAACAACAGGGAGCCGCGTGTGAAAATGTTCAATGATGCCGTGCATGTCAGTTATATTTACAAAGCAGGAAAGCCAAAGCCGTCCGGGTATCGCAAAGCGATGGGGATCCTTGGCACGGACGCGACAAATACGCTTTTTGTGGGAGATCAGATCTTTACGGATGTGTGTGGGGCAAATTTAGCAGGAATCCGCACGATCCTTGTAAAACCGATCCACCCGAAAGAAGAAATCCAGATCGTGTTAAAGCGCCGGCTGGAGGCAATTGTGCTTTTTATGTTATCGTCTGCACCGTAAAATCGTAAAACCAAAGTACCCATCTGTTGCAAAAAAGGAGGATTCATCCATTTTGTAGGATAAATTTTCTTTTTTGCAGAATTTTCTATGCGTGACCGTACACAGCCGGTCGTTTTCTATTTGACGAAAGTTCGTTGAAGCAGTAAGATAAAAAGAAGTGCAAAAACGAAAAGGAGAGTTGTGATGAAAGTCGGGATTGGAAATGATCATGCAGCAGTAGAACTGAAAATGCAGATCAAAAGAATTTATTGAGAGCATGGGACATGAGGTTGTAAATTATGGGGTGGATACCGCAGAAAGCTGTAATTATCCGGAGATCGGAGAAAAAGTAGGACGCAGTGGCTGACGGAGAAGTGGATTGTGCAGTTTTGATCTGTGGAACGGGTGTCGGAATTTCCATTGCTGCCAATAAAGTAAACGGAGTACGTGCAGCTGTCTGCTCGGATGTGACAACCGCGCATCTGGTAAAAGAGCACAACGATGCAAATATCATCGCGTTTGGTGCAAGAATTGTCGGAGTGGAGCTGGCAAAGGATATTGTGAAGGCTTATCTGAATGCGGAATTTCTTGGTGGACGTCATGCGACACGCGTGGCTATGCTTGCGGACATCGAAAAACGGAACAAATAAAATACTTGAAAAGTATTCCATTTTATAGTAAAATTGTAAGTCGAGAGACTTTATACTCGTAATTTAAGGAGGAAGATCGAATGATTTCAGCAGGAGATTTCAGAAATGGTGTTACCATCGAACTTGAAGGTAACATTTATCAGATTATCGAATTTCAGCATGTAAAGCCAGGTAAGGGTGCAGCATTCGTTAGAACAAAATTAAAAAAATATCGTCAGTGGTGGTGTAGTAGAAAAGACATTCCGTCCGACAGAGAAGTGTCCGACTGCTCACATTGATCGTAAGGACATGCAGTATCTGTATTCCGATGATGATTTCTATCATTTCATGGATGTAGAGACTTATGACCAGATGGATTGACCTGACAAAGGACAGTGTCGGTGATGCACTGAAGTTTGTTAAGGAGAACGAGATGGTTAAGATCTGTTCTCACAAGGGCAATGTATTTGCAGTAGAGCCACCTCTTTTCGTAGAGCTTGAGATCACAGATACAGAGCCGGGCATCAAGGGCGATACCGCTACAGGCGCTACCAAGCCTGCTACTGTTGAGACAGGTGCAAACGTAAACGTTCCTCTGTTCGTAGAGCAGGGAGACAAGATCAAGATTGATACCAGAACAGGTGAGTATCTGTCCCGTGTATAATCACACCTTATAATAGAAAAGTCCTGATAAAGAAACGCCGGTTCCGGCAGAGTGATCTGTGGAAACCGGCGTTTTTTTCTGCCTGAGGGAGATCAAAAAAGTGAGGAATCATCCGGCACGGGAATAAGGCATAAGCAAAAAGAATGTCTGCAATCGCAGCAAATACATAGGACAGCAGCATCCCCCACAGATATGCATCGATTCCGTACTGTGGGATGAGAAACAGAATCATGCAGATCCTGATCATGCATGCCAGCAGTGTGACAAACAAAACCTGCCGGGCATTGCCGAGTCCATGTAGAATACTGTTTAGCAGACTGGTGACATACAGCAGGGGACACAGCCAGGAGAGCTGGCAGATAAAATTGCCGGCCAGCGTATTGTGAAACAGAACTTCGCCCATCCGGTCACCGAAAACCAGAAACAGAATCGTAAAAACAAAGCCAAGAAGCAGTCCGTACAGGATTGCTTTTTTTATCGTTCGCGCAATCTGTGCGTGGTTGTGTGCACTGTGGGCTTCCGAGACAGCCGGAAGTAAAAGGACGGAAAAGGAATTGGTCAGTACACTGGGAAACAGAATGATGGACATGGTCATACCGGTCAGGATACCAAAAATACTCAGGGCATCCGAAGCACTGTAACCAAATGCCTGAAGTTTTTGCGGGATCAGAAGGTTCTCCAGGCTGTTGAAAAGAGCTGTCGTCACCCGGCTTGATGGTAAGCGGAACCGCCATGGAAGCAAACAGTTTGCCCATCGTTTTCCACTGACCGGAAAGGGTGTGGTAGGAGTGTCCGGGAAGCCGTTTTTCCAAAGACATGGCAATCAGACTGGTGATAAGACCGGAACATTCCCCGGCCACAAGACCGGCAACCGCGTGGAACGCCGTCAGCTCCATGCCTTTTTCCAGCGTGTACTGATAGATCAGCCATACACTTCCCACGCGTGCAAGCTGTTCCACCAGCTGACAGAACGAGGGAATTCCTGCCCGCTTTTTTTCCATAGTAATAACCGTTGATACAGGCGTGGATGCAGCAGGGAAGCATGGAAAAGCTAAGGAGCGAAAGGAGGGGAGCGCAGCGGAGCTCTCCGAGAAAATGCAGGGCGATCCAGTCTGCCTGTGTGTAAAAAGAAAAATACCGACGATTACAGAGGCTGTGCAGGAGATGACCAGACCGAGCAGCAGATATCCGCGTGCAGTTATTTCTCCCTTTTTCTGCGATGTTCCTGCGTTTTTGCCGCAGGCATCGCCGACAAATTTGGAAATGGATGTCTGGATGGAGGAGGCAGTCAGGGCGAAACACATTGCAAAAACGGGTGCAATCAGCTGATAGATTCCGAGCGCTTCTGCACCAATTGTCTGTGCCAGGAATATCCTATAGAAGAAGCCGATGATACGGCTGGCAATACCGGAAGCCGTCATCAGAAGGGTGCCGGTAATCAGAGGATTTTTTAGGAATCGGGAAATGTTCAATGGAAACTCCAAATGGAAAACTTGATAACTATTGTATGAGGGGATGGTGCAGAATATGAGCTGTAAAATCTATATGGATCATGCGGCCACAACCGAAATGCTTCCGCAGGTGCGCAAGGCTATGGAGCCGTATCTCATGGAAGAATATGGAAACGCCTCCACATCTTACGAAATGGGGCGCCGCACACGGGAGGCATTAGAAGGGGCAAGAGAACAGATTGCCATGCTGATTAAGGCAAAAGCCGGAGGAGATTTTTTTTTACATCCGGTGGGAGCGAATCGGATAACTGGGTAATCAAAAATGTGGCGGCGGAGAAAAAGGAAAAAGGGAAACATGTGATCACAAGCAAAATCGAACATCATGCGGTGCTGCGCTCATGTGAATATCTGGAGAAACTGGGATATGAACTGACTTATCTGGATGTCGATGCATACGGAGTGATTGATCTGGCACAGTTGCGGGAGGTATTGCGGGAAGATACCACATTGGTTTCCGTTATGACGGGAAATAACGAGATTGGAACGATCGAACCGCTGGATGCGGTTGCATCCATGCTGCGGGGGACGGGAACATTATTTCACACCGATGCGGTGCAGGCCATCGGGCAGATTCCGCTTTCCATGAACCAGCTTCCGGTGGATTATCTGAGTGCAAGTGCACATAAATTCCACATCCGAAAGGGGTTGGCTTTTTGTTTGTGAGAAAAAGACCGGGATCTGCCGTCGTATATTCACGGAGGGCAGTCAGGAAAAACGGCAAACGGGCAGGAACCGAGAATGTGGCAGGAATTGTGGGGATGGCAAAGGCACTTGAAATTGCAGTGGAAGAGATGCAGGTCGTGCGTCCGCGGATTGTGCGTCTGCGTAATTATTTTTGTGGAACGGGTATTACGGGAGATTCCGCAGGGAAGGTTAAATGGGCATCCGCATAAGCGCCTGCCGGGAAATGTGAATTTCAGTTTTGAGGGGATTGATGCGACATCCCTTCTGGTGCTTCTCGAAGAAGACGGAATCTGTGCTTCCGCAGGATCTGCGTGCAATACCGGACAGACACGGATCTCCCATGTGATTGAAGCCATACACGTACCAAAAAAAATTATGCACCAGGCAGTGTACGTTTTACCATGGGAAGGGAGACCGACCGCCGGCAGGTTGATGCAGTCATTGCATCTTTAAAAAAAAAAAATATCGGGTTGTTGCGCGGTGAGTGAAATTACAGGATAAAATGTTCGATGGCCGCTGCCACCCCGTCCTTGGTATTCGTTGTGGTGACGTAATCTGCCCGGGCTTTGACGGCATCAGTGGCATTTCCCATTGCCACACCGATACCGGCAGCCTCAATGATGGCAAGATCATTTTCGGTGTCACCGATTGCCATGGTGGCATCCGGATTGACACCGAGAATTTCGGCAAGTTTTCGTAAGCCAACGCCCTTGTTTGCATCTGCACGCGTGAATTCCAGGTTGTTGTATCCGCCGCAGACGGTAGTAATTGACGGATTGGACACGAGAAATTTGCGGACGGTTTCGCGGTCAATGAGTGTTCCATCGGCTGCTGGATAGAAATTCAGAGTCATTTTCTGGGACCTTTAACTGATTTTCATGGATAAACTGCAGGATATTGTCCAGCCGTGTGCGTGTGGTGATAATATAGTTTTTGATCGAAGAAGGCACGGTCAGTTTTTGTGCTGTTTCTACGCACTGGATCGGGGTGTAGCCTTTTCCGCCGATAAATGCATCCCATATGGATATCACGTGTGAGAAGGAAGTTTAAAATCGGGGTGACCAGCTCTTCATCCATGGCATTTTCATACAGGCATTTTCCGGTGGAAATCTCATAGATTCCGCTGCCGTTTGCGGTGATGGCATAGTTGATCCCGGTGCCTTTGATCTGGTCAAACGGGATTCCCTCAAATGGGCGGCCGGTGGAGATTACGACATGGATGCCTTTGTCTGTAATGCTGCGGATTGCCGTAAGATTGCGTTTGCTGATGCGGCTGCTGTTGTCAAACAGCGTACCGTCGAGATCCAGTGCAACTAATTTTATGTCTTTCATGATAGATTCTCACTTTTTTTTTTCTGTGATAAGGTATGATATTGTTACGCATGACGTAGAAATAATCTGCGGTATTATTATAAATAGAACGAAACGAAACTGCAAGTGAGGAATGCAAAATGACAAAGACAGAATTTGCCGGATTTATCAGGGAACATGGTCCGGTTATTTTAGATGGTGCAACGGGAACGAATCTGATGGAGGCAGGTATGCCGATTGGAGTGTGTCCGGAAAGCTGGGTGCTGGAAAATCCGCAGGTACTGCTCGATCTGCAGAGGCGGTATGTAGAAGCCGGCAGCCATATCGTATATGCCTCCACGTTTACCGGAAACCGGATCAAACTGGAAGAATATGGTCTGCAGGAGAGGCTGGAAGAAATCAACACGCAGCTGGTAGCACTTTCCCGGCAGGCGGTGGGCGATCAGGCACTGGTTGCAGGTGACATGACGATGACCGGCCAGCAGCTGTTTCCGATGGGAGAGCTGTTGTTTGAAGAACTGGTGGACGTATACAAGGAGCAGGCATCGGTGCTGGCAAAAGCAGGGGTGGACCTGTTTGTGGTAGAAACCATGATGAGTCTGCAGGAATGTCGTGCGGCAGTGATTGCGATCCGGGAAGTCTGTGATCTTCCAATCATGGTGACACTTACCTACAACGAAGACGGACGGACATTATTTGGAACACCTCCGGAGACGGCTGTGGTCGTACTGCAGTCTCTGGGTGTGGATGCGATCGGTGTAAACTGTTCTACCGGTCCGATGGAGATGGTACCTCTGGTGGAAAAGATGGCAGAATATGCTACGATTCCGCTCATCGCAAAGCCAAACGCCGGACTCCCGGAACTTGAGGGAAAGAAAAACGGTGTACCGCATGACACCGGAAGAATTTGCCGGGGCAGGTGTGGCACTGGTAAAAGCGGGAGCAGCCATTGTAGGTGGATGCTGCGGTACAACGGAAAAAGCATATCAAGGCACTTTCGGATGCAACGCGGGGGATGGAACTTCACAGGCCGCTTGCATCGCATCGCAGGATTCTTGCGTCTGAGCGCAAAAATGTAGAAGTTGGTCTGGATGGCAATTTCCTGGTGGTCGGGGAACGGATCAATCCGACCGGAAAGAAAAAAACTGCATACCAGCTGCGCGAAGGAAAACTGGATCTTGTGCGTGAGATGGCAATGGCGCAGGAGGAAAACGGGGCAGCCATCCTTGACATCAATATGGGAATGAACGGCATTGACGAAAAAAGAAATGATGAAGCAGGTGATCTATGAAGTTGCGGCGACGGTAGATTGTCCGCTTTGCCTCGATACCAGCCATATTGATGTTATGGAAGAGGCACTGCGTGTCTATCCGGGAAGAGCACTGATCAACTCCGTTTCCCTTGAGACAGAAAAAATCGAGCATATGCTTCCGCTGGCAAAAAAAGTACGGGGCTATGTTTGTCCTGCTTCCGCTTTCCGATGAGGGACTGCCAAAGGATGCCAAAGAAAAGCATGAGATTATCGATACCGTATATGACCGTGCCATGGAGCTGGGAATGGCACACGAGGATATTGTCGTGGATGGGCTGGTTGCCACAATCGGAGCCAATCCAGAGGCTGCGAAAGAATGTTATGATACCATCTCTTATTGTAAGGATATCAGGAAGCTTCCGACGATCTGTGGTCTGTCGAATATTTCGTTTTTGGCCTGCCGGAGCGGAGTTTTGTCAATACGGCATTTCTTACCATGGCCATCTGCCGGGGGCTTACCATGGCGATTGCCAATCCGTCGCAGGAACTTTTGATGAATGCAGCATTTGCTTCGGACATGCTGCTGCATCGCCGGACAGTGACATCCGCTACATCGAGCGTATGAATAAACTGGCAGAGGAAAAGGCAAAATATGAGACGGTTGTTGTGAAAAAAGAAGGTGCTGCGGGTGGCACGGCATCTGTGGAAGAAAAAGCAGATCCTGTTACGACAGCGGTTTTAAAAGGAAATAAAGGAACCATTATAGATGAAGTGAAAAAGGCAATTGCAGACGGCGCAAAGCCGGAGGAGATCATCAATGACCAGCTGATTGCAGCCATCAATAAAGTCGGGGAATTTTTTGAACAGAAAAAATATTTCCTGCCGCAGCTTATTTCCAGTGCGAATACCATGAAACTTGCCATTGATTATCTTGAGCCGATGCTGGAGAAGAAGAACGAACGACGGACAGGAGATGCCGACGCTTGTCATTGCAACGGTAGAGGGGGATATCCATGATATCGGAAAAAAATCTTGTCGTACTGATGCTGAAAAATTATGGCTACAACGTGATTGATATGGGAAAAGATGTGCCGTGTGAAGATATCGTGGATACCGCGATTCGCGAAAATGCTGCGATTATCGGGCTGTCCGCGCTGATGACTACCACGATGATGCGTATGCAGGATGTTGTGGAGCTTTGTAAGGAGAAAGGATGCAAGAGCAAGGTGATCATTGGAGGAGCCTGCATCACACAGAGTTTTGCTGATGAAATCGGAGCAGATGGATATTCAAAGGATGCCGCGGAGTGTGTGCACCTGGTAGAGCGGCTGCTTGCATAGCATGTGTGGGACAATCCTGCATGGAAATTTGTTTGGAATAGTTACAACAAATACAAAAAATACAAAAATTCAAAAAAAGTGTTGACATATCTGTTCTCGTACGATATACTAACGAAAGTCGGTTGCGAGAGCGGCCAACACGAAATGGGATCTTAGCTCAGCTGGGAGAGCATCTGCCTTACAAGCAGAGGGTCACAGGTTCGAGCCCTGTAGCATCCCATTCATCAGAAAAACTGATGGAACTAAATATGGCGAGGTGGCTCAACTGGCTAGAGCGTCCGGTTCATACCCGGGAGGTTGAGAGTTCGAGTCTCTCCCTCGCTACTATACAGGCTTGTGGTCATGGATCACAAGCTTTTTGTTATATTATAAAAACCTGAACAGGAGAATTGATATGGAAAATACAAAAAGCACTACCATTGAACTGGTTTCTGTCGAGGAGTAAATCGGCAGATTTAGAAACAAAGAAGGGGGCACGGGTGGATGTTAAGACCGAAGATCGGACTGGACTGGGATGATGTAACAGCACCGTTTAATAGTATCGCAATTGCCATGGCAAATGAAAAATATCATATCGATCCGCCGCTTCGGCTTGAGGAGATTGATACCTGGGAAAACCGTGGACGTACAGGTATTATCAGGGGGAATTTTACGAGGACGAAGAACTCTATGCACGCCAGCAGGTTCCGGAGAAAAACAAAAAGCTGTGTACCGCCTGATGGAAATTGCGGATGTTTATTTTATCACTGCGGTAGCACCGGCATTTATGGGAATCCGTGCAAAACAGATTCTTACAGCATTTCCGGAATTCCCGCCGGAGAATATTATTCTGGGCAATGCCAAGAATCTGGTGCAGTTTGATATCATCCTGGATGATGCCATTCATAATGTGCTTGAGACACCGGCCACGTATCCGGTGCTGATGCGTAAGCCGTGGAACTGGAAGATGACAGGACTCCTGTCCGTGAATCAGATGAGTGAATTTGTTTCTCTGGTCAGGCAGATCATCCATGCCTCGCAGACGCGCACGATGGAAATAAAAAATCCATCGGTTCTGGCACTGGTAGGATCGTCCGGTTCCGGAAAAAGACGCATTGACCAAAACATTATGTCAGGATCACCGCTTTGTCAATCCGAAAACCTACTGCACCAAGAAAAGCAGCAAGCATCATTATCTGACAAAAGAACAGTTTGCACAGCAGGATTTCTTTGAACGCACCATGTACGCCGGGGTGCATTACGGAACAAAAAAAGGAAGATATCCAGGCGGTGCTTGACGATGGCAAGTATGCCGTCATGTCCCTGGATATGTGTGGCGCAATTGCCATGAAGCGGCATTTTCCGACCGCAATTATCTATGTGGCAAAAGATAAAGAAGACATGATTGCGGATATTGTGCAGTCGGATTTCCCTGTCGGGGAGAAAACCCTTCGTCTGTTGTCGCTGGATGCGGAGAAACGGAATCGGGAGATCTGCGATTTTGTCATTGATAACCGGGATGAACAGGGGAGTGAGCGCATTCTCCAGCTTCTGAATTTTTGATAAAATGACAAAAAGTACTGTAGAAGTATCGGCTATAAGCAAAACTTATAACCAGCTATAAAAATAAAAGACTAACACTTTTCCTACCTCTGTGGTATGATATAACCAGTTCAAACGAAAACCCCACACTTTACCGGATCAGGTAAATGTGATTTCAAAAATAGCAGAAAAAAGGAGAGTATTAAAATGAGCAAAAAACATTACGCAGACAGAAATTTAAAATTTGAAACATTACAGTTACACGTAGGACAGGAGCAGGCAGACCCGGTTACCGATGCAAGAGCTGTTCCGATTTATCTGACTTCTTCTTATGTATTCCATAACAGCCAGCATGCAGCAGACCGTTTCGGATTAAAGGATGCCGGAAATATTTACGGACGTCTGACCAATCCGACAGAGGATATCTTCGAGCAGAGAATCGGAGCACTTGAAGGCGGTGTTGCAGCACTTGCAGTCGGTAGTGGAGCAGCAGCATTGACTTATGCATTTCAGGCAGTTGCACACAAAGGAGATCATATCGTAGCAGCCAAGAATATTTACGGTGGTACCTATAACCTGCTCGCACATACACTGCCGGATTATGGCATTGAGGCAACATTTGTAGATCCGTTCAACTATGAAGAGATTGAAGCTGCAATTAAGGATAATACCAAAGCCATCGAGATAGAGACACTTGGAAATCCAAACTCTGAAGTGGTTGATATTGAAAAGATCGCAGGAATTGCACACAAGCATGGAATTCCGCTGATTGTTGACAATACATTCGCGACTCCGTATCTGGTTCGCCCGATTGAGCACGGCGCAGATATTGTGGTACATTCTGCTACAAAGTTCATCGGTGGACACGGAACTACCATTGGTGGTGTGATCATCGACAGCGGAAAATTTGACTGGACACAGAGCAGCAAGTGGCCATGGCTGGTAGAGCCAAACGTATCTTACCATGGGGTAAGCTTTGCAAAGGACTGCGCACCGGCAGCATTTGCTACTTATATTCGTGCAATTTTACTGCGTGACACAGGTGCTACCATTTCTCCGGTACACGCATTTATCTTCCTGCAGTAGGGATTAGAGACGCTTTCCCTTCGCGTAGAGCGTCATGTGGAGAATGCATTAAAGGTTGTTAAATACTTAGAGAACCAGCCACAGGTAGAAAAAAGTAAACCATCCATCCATTTCCAAAGACCCGGAACAGCAGGCACTCTACAAGAAGTATTTCCCGAATGGTGGAGGTTCTATCTTTACATTTGAGATCAAGGGTGGTGCAGAAAAAGCACAGGAATTCATCGATAACCTTGAGCTGTTCTCACTGCTTGCAAACGTGGCAGATGTGAAGTCCCTGGCCATTCATCCGGCAAGCACCACACATTCCGAGTGCAATGAGGCAGAACTTTTAGATCAGGGAATCAAGCCAAACACGATCCGTCTTTCTATCGGTACAGAAAATATCGATGATATCATTGAGGATCTGGATGAGGCATTTAAGGCAATTCAGTAGAAAATACAGTAAAAACGTCATTTGTGATAAATCCTTCATTTTACAGGAGACCCCATGGAGAATCAGCATGGGGTCTCTTTTTTTGTGCAAAATGTTCTCATTTTAGAACACGTAAATGCATTGAATTTCGTGAATAACGAGTATACAATTAGTGGTAGCTAATAATAAAATTAAGTATAGATAAAGGAGATTTATTATGTTTGGTTTTGGACAACTGATTGAAGTATTAAAGAAAAGCCCAAAGAAAATTGTATTCACAGAAGGAAGCGATCCTCGTATTCTTGAGGCATCTTCCCGTCTTCTTGCAAGCAACTTTTTACATCCAATCCTTGTAGGCGATCCGGATGAAATTGAAAAGGCAGCAGAGGAGAGCGGTTTCAATATCCGTGGAGCAGAGATCGTTGATCCAAAGAAATTTGACCGTATGGATGAGATGGTAGATCTGTTCTGTGAACTCAGAAAGAGCAAAGGTGTGACACCAGAGCAGGCAAAGGGAATTCTGTCCCAGGCAAACTACTTCGGAACCATGCTTGTAAAAATGGGCGTTGCTGATGCACTGCTTGGCGGAGCTACATACTCTACGGCAGATACCGTTCGTCCGGCACTTCAGCTGATTAAGACAAAACCTGGCAACAGCATCGTATCTTCCTGCTTCATTCTGGTTCGTCCGTCTGCAACAGGTGAGAACGAGGTTCTTGCAATGGGTGACTGTGCCATCAACATTCATCCGACTGAGGATGAGCTGGTTGAGATCGCAGGCGAGTCTGCAGAGTGTGCGAAGATCTTCGGTGTAGATCCGAAGGTTGCATTCTTAAGCTACTCTACCTTAGGCTCCGGCAAGGGTGAGGATGTAGACAAGATGCGCAATGCAGCACATAAGGCACGTGAGAAATACCCGGATCTTCCAATCGAGGGGGAGTTACAGTTTGATGCAGCAGTATCACCAAGAGTTGCAAGAACAAAGTGCCCGGATTCTTCAGTTGCCGGACATGCAAACACCTTTATTTTCCCGGATATCAACGCCGGAAATATCGGTTACAAGATTGCACAGCGTCTTGGTAATTTCGAAGCTTACGGTCCGATTTTGTTAGGTCTGAATGCGCCAATCAATGATCTGTCCGTGGATGTAATGCATCAGAAGTATATTCCATGGCAATCATTACAGCAGCACTTGCATAGTTGAAAACTGATGTGATACTTCGTTCGGGGACTGTTTGATACAGCCCCCGAATTTGTGTTATAATAAAACAGGCTTGAAGCCTGTGAAGGTCATCAGGCTTTGCCTGGTGGCATGTTATCATTAGAATTTATAAGGAAGCTGTTTGCAGGGGGAACTGGAATCAGCAACATCATAAAAAAAAAAGACAGGAGAAGAAAAATGCGTGTAGGAATGGGCTATGATGTACACAAACTGGTGGAGGGACGGCCACTGATTCTCGGAGGTGTGGAGATTCCGCATACACTGGGACTGCTCGGACATTCGGATGCGGATGTGCTTGTGCATGCAATCATGGATGCACTGCTTGGTGCTGCAGCACTCGGGGATATCGGAAAACATTTTCCGGATACCGATCCGCAGTAGTATAAGGGAATTTCCAGCATGAAACTGCTCGAACATGTGCGTCTTTTACTGGAAAAGAATGGTTATGTGGTAGAAAATATTGATGCAACAGTGATTGCACAGAAGCCAAAGCTGCGTCCGTATATTGCGCAGATGGAGAAGAATATTGCAAAGACCCTTGGCATTGCAAAGGAGCAGATCAATATAAAGGCAACGACAGAAGAAGGACTCGGATTTACCGGAACGGAAGAAGGAATTTCGTCACAGGCAATCTGTATGCTGAACGGATTTTATGAGAGCAGTATGGTTGTCGGGGGCGGGAGTAAATGTGCAGGATGTTCCGGGTGCAGCAGATCATAGATAAGACGTGACTTTTGCCGGAAAATATTGTACACTTAAAAATATATAAGAAGAAACAGATGGAAGGACAGACACAATGGAGAATCAATTTCGCTTTTACAATACACTGACAAGAAAGATTGAGACAGTGATACCGCACGAAGATGGCAAAATCAAAAATGTATACCAATGAATGACCGACCGTTTATCATTTTGCGCATATCGGGAATCTGCGTACCTATATCATGGAGGATATTCTTGTGCGTGGACTTTCCTATGTGGGGTATGATGTAAAAAGCGCGTCATGAATATCACGGACGTGGGACACCTTTCTTCCGATGCGGATACGGGGAAGACAAAATGTTAAAAGGTGCTAAGCGTGAGCACAAGACCGTTATGGAAGTGGCAAAAAATTTTATGCAGATGCATTTTTTGAGGATTGCCGGAAATTAAATATCAAAAAAGCGGATGTGGTAGAACCTGCAACCCATTGCATTCCGGAATTTATTCACATGATCGAGGTACTTCTTAAAAAAAGGGATATGCTTATCAGGCCGGTGGAAATGTTTATTTTGATACCAGCAGACTGGAGGATTATTTTGTATTTTCTTCCGCAGTCGAAAAGGAACAGCTGCAGGTCGGCGTGCGTGACGATGTGGAGGAAGATGAAAATAAACGGAATAAAAACGATTTTGTTCTCTGGTTTACAAAATCCAAATTCGAGGATCAGGCATTGAAGTGGGACAGCCCATGGGGTGTTGGATATCCGGGATGGCATATTGAGTGCTCCTGCATCGGAATCAAACATCTGGGGGGAGTATATGGATATTCACTGTGGCGGAGTAGATAATATTTTTCCACACCATACAAACGAGATTGCACAGTCCGAAAGCTATCTGGGACACAAATGGTGCCCATACTGGTTCCATGTAAACCACCTGAATGACCAGACCGGAAAAATGAGTAAGTCCAAGGGCGATTTCCTGACGGTATCTCTATTGGAGAGCAAAGGATACGATCCTCTGGCATACCGTATGTTCTGTCTGCAGTCTCATTATCGTAAGCCACTCGTATTTTCTTATGACAATCTGGACAACGTAGAGAGTGCATACGAAAAATTAGTAAAAAAAAAAGATTGCCACCTTCAAAGATGAGGGAGAGATGGAGCAGGAAGCATTTGAAGCATTCCGTAAAAAGTTTGCAGATGCAATCCGTGATGATCTGAATACTTCCATGGCACTGACCATCGTCTATGACGTGGTAAAGGCAGATATCAGTGAAAAGACAAAGCTGGCACTGCTGAATGATTTTGACCAGGTGCTGGCACTGAATCTGACAACTGCAGGTCAGGAGAGACTGGACGCGGGAACGAGCGTGGATGCAGAACTGGAACAGTTCATCAATGAAAAGATTGCGGAGCGTGCCGGGGCAAAGAAAGCGAAAGATTTTGCCCGTGCAGATGCAATCCGCGACGAGCTTCTTGCACGGGGCATCACCATCAAAGATACCCGCGAAGGTGTCGTATGGGAGCGCAATGCATGAGTGAAGGAATTGACGCATACATCAAGAAAAAAATTTGAGGTTCCGGATGTCGATATCCGGACCTATTCCCCACTGACACTGGCTTATATCGGGGATGGTGTTTTTTGATCTGGTGATCCGGTCGGTTGTTGTGGGCAAGGGAAATACCCGTCCCAACCAGCTGCATCACCGGACGAGTCAGATTGTAAAAGCACATACGCAGGCAGTTATCATACAATATCTTGAACCGATGCTTACGGAGGAAGAAGCGGACATCTATCGCAGAGGACGCAATGCCAAGTCGGCAACCATGGCAAAAAAATGCAACGATGGCGGATTACCGTAAGGCAACGGGGCTGGAGTCACTGGTGGGATATCTGTATCTGACGGACCGGTTCGACCGGCTGGTTTCATTGATTAAGGAAGCAGCAGATGGTCTACATCTGCGTTTATAAGGTAAAAAATTATGGAAGACGAAAAAAAAACATTTACCGGAATGAAAGAAAATCATATTGAAGGACGCAACGCTGTCCTTGAGGCATTTCGTTCTGGCAGGACAATCGATAAATTATATGTTCTGGACGGCTGTCAGGATGGACCGGTCAGATCCATTACCAGAGAGGCAAGAAAGCACGATACAATCGTCAATTATGTGACAAAAAAGAACGCCTCGATCAGATTTCCGAGACGGGAAAGCACCAGGGTGTGATTGCTGTCAGTGCAGCATATGATTATGCCAGGGTGGAAGACATTCTGGCACTTGCCGAAAAAAAGGGAGAACCACCGTTTATCCTGATTTTAGACGGAATCGAAGATCCACATAATCTGGGGGCAATTATCCGTACCGCCAATCAGGCAGGGGCACATGGTGTAATCATTCCAAAACGCCGTGCCGTAGGACTGACACCGACCGTCGCACGTACATCGGCAGGTGCGGTTAATTATGTACCGGTAGCAAAAGTGACAAATATCTCCAATACCATGAAAGAACTCAAAGACCGCGGTATGTGGTTTTGTGTGTGCGGATATGGACGGAACCTTAATGTACGATATGGATCTGACCGGACCGATCGGTCTGGTGATCGGAAATGAGGGAGATGGAGTCAGTCCGCTCGTAAAGAAAAAACTGTGATATGGTGGCTTCCATTCCAATGAAGGGAGATATTGATTCCTTAAATGCATCGGTGGCTGCAGGAGTTCTCTCGTATGAGATTGTGCGTCAGAGGATGAAGAAGGGATAAGAAAAGAATGAAGTATGATGCTTGTACGGATGAGGAATTGATTGAAAGACTCCGGCAGGGAGAAACAGAGATCACGGACTATATTCTCGAAAAATATAAGCCGCTTGTCCGCAAATATGCCAATGCCATGTATCTGATCGGAGGAGAAACCGATGATCTGATTCAGGAAGGCATGATTGGATTGTTTAAGGCCATCCGGGATTTTTGTCTGGACAAAGACAGCAGTTTTTTTCATTTTGCAGGGTTGTGTATTCACCGTCAGCTGTATTCTGCAATAGAGGCATCCAACAGAAAAAAAGCATCAGCCTTTGAATTCCTATTTATCTTTTTTTGAGCAGGGGGCAGAAGGCAGTATTGGGTTTACCAGCAGCCCGGAGCAGCTGGTGATCGAACAGGAAGTGTCCAGGAGATTTGTGGAACCGGGTGAACAGCCGGTTAAGTCCGATGGAAAAACAGGTGTTGCAATTTTATCTGGACGGAAATAACTATATGCAGATCGCAGGGCTGATGAAGAAAAGCCCGAAATCTGTCGACAATGCATTACAGAGAATACGTCAAAAGATCAGGCAGATGAATCATCTGGAGGAAAGAGGGTGAGCGTATGAAGTTTTCAAAAATTGGAAAACATACCATTCGTTGTGTAATATCAGAACAGGAAATTCAGGATCTGGGATACACCATTGAGGAAATTATGAGCAATGGAGAGCGGACGCAGGAATTTATGAACCAGATTTTTGATATGGCAGAACAGAGTTTTGAGACAAAATTTGAACTGGGCATCAAGACAGTGCGTGCTGATTTTATGTCAGACCATACGCTGGCACTTACGTTTTCGGAGCATCCGGGATCGGATGAAATGATGGAGCATCTGAAAGATATTGTCAATGGACTGATGAATGCAATTCCAACAGCAGAAGTGGGCACAGATTAATGAAGCACGGCAAAACGAGGGGAATCCGGATCAGGTTCCTGTTTATGCCACGATTGTGTTTGCGGATTTTGATAGGCTGCTCCGTTATGCAAAAAAACATTATGCCACCGGATCTGCCTACGGGTCAGCTTTATAAATACGAGGATCGCTATATGCTGATCCTTACATTTTCCGGCATGGAAGAGGGCAGTTTAAGGAGACTCTCGAATCTGACGGATGAATATGCACAGGATATTCTTGTCGGAGCGGAGCGGAAAGCATTCATACAGGAACATGGCATCTGTATTTTGAAAAATGATGCCCTGCAGCAACTCCGGCAATTGTAAAAAGAACTGTATTGTGTCAGAAAATAAGAATAGACGATTGCAAAAAAACAAGAAATAGAAAAGGAGCATCCATATATGGTGCTCCTTTTTTAATATGATAAGATTTATCCTAATACTTTTCGGATGGACTCTAATACACGGTCTGCCTGAAAATGGCTTAACAATGAAATCCTTTTGCGCCGGACTGGATTGCCTCAATAACCATGGACTGCTGTCCCATTGCAGAACACATAACGCATGTAGCGTTTGGATCAGCTGCTTTGATCTCCTTGAGTGCCTGAATACCGTCTTTGTTTGGCATCGTGATGTCAAGAGTAACCAGATCTGGTTTCAACTCGTTATACTTTGCAACGGCCTCTACACCGTCTGCTGCTTCACCAGCGATCTCAAATCCGCCCTTTGTCAGAATGTCCTTGAGCATCATTCGCATGAATGCTGCATCATCAACGATTAATATCTTTGCCATTTATATATCCTCCTGTTTTTAAAATCTGTTTTACTATGCTGATAGGGTATAACTGTATCAGCTCGCTATCGATCAGGTCTTCCACGGTCAGGCGAAAAGTGACCTTGACGATATCTGTTCCATTACATAGTTCATCCGGAATCTCGAAAGTCTTGCGATCCTTTGAATTGATAAGCGGAAATCCAATATCTGTCGGCCTGGATAACAGTGACGCCATAGATGTGGCAATGGATCCACACATCTGGTTCATGGCTTCTGCAATTGCTGATAACGTGAGATCATCGAGCTGCAGATTGGAAAGATTACGACCGTCACCGCCCATCATAAGACTTGCAATGACCAGCGCATCCTGAACATCCAGTACCATAAGATTTGTCCCGTCTAAGCCGCTTGTGTATGGAACCTTGACCAGAATATGGTTGTCACTTTCCAGCGTGTTTTCTTTGTCCAGTACTTCTACAAGCGGAGTGGTAATGTTTGTTGAACGGTTGATGATCATACTGAGGGCGGTAGCCGCAGTACCTGTACAGATATTTGCAACTTCACCGATGATATCAGCCTGTTCTTTAGTGATATTCTCCATAGAATTTCCTCCATAGTACCTATTACTACATTTGATTATAGCAAATTTTAGCACATAAAGAAAGAAAATCTTTGCTTTTTTTCACTTTTCATTGGTATCATAACACAGATGTGGTAAAATTGGAATAACAAAAACATGGAATAACCGTAGAAAGGAGAAAAAAATGGGAGATAACGAATATCAGGAAGCACTCAAACTTGGAAAAAAAAAAGAATATAAGGCATGCGTTTCGCAGGGGCGCTTTCCCTATCTGCCGGTTCTGGATGATATTTTATCCAGAGAAAATATCCAGACGGAACAGAATATGGGGCTGATGCAGATACCATTGGATTTTGTGGTTGGTACGGCGACGAAAGGGAGAACGTATTCTTTTGCAGCCAATTTTATGCCGATCCTCGATGCGGATACAGAGTTTGCATGCAAATGGATTGCGCTGTCCGATGCACAGGTAAACGAAGGTATCCGGGATCCGATTGTTGCTTATGAATATATGAACCGTTATTATGTGGTGGAGGGAAACAAGCGTGTCAGTGTACTGAAGTATTTTTTAAGGCAGATTCCATTGTCGCCAACGTGACACGTAAGATTCCAAAGTATTCCGAGGATGAGGACGTAAAATTATATTATGAATATATGAAGTTTAATCAGATTTCGGGATTGAACAATATCGAATTTTCCAAAATCGGTATGGTGGATAAACTGCTTGCACTGATGGGATCCACTGCCATATGGGATGCGGATACCCGAATGGAATTTAACAGTCTGGTCAATCATTTCACAAAGGCATATGAGTTCCGCGGAGGGCGCAAACTGCCGATCCGGGTGGGGGATGCGCTGACTGCATTTATCAATGTATACGGTTACAATACGGTTCTTGGCATGTCGGATGATGAGCTGAGTTTAAATATTGTGAAATGCTGGAATGAGTTTGTCATGCTCACAGAGAAACAGAGTGTTGGTCTGGTCATGGATCCGCTGGCGGCAGAAGAGCGTAAGGGAAGAAACATCTTCAGTTACTTTATGCCATCGTCAGCAAAGAAATTTACCGTGGCATTCCTGTATCCAAAATCACCGGATACATCCGACTGGATTTATGCGCATGACCTTTTGGGCGCAATTATCTGGAAGAGACGTTCCCGGATCAGATGAAGACCATCTGTGTCAATGATGTGACGGAGGAACGCACGGAGCAGGTGCTGAATGACGTGATCCGTCAGGGGCAGATATCATATTTGAGGTGGCACCGCAGATGATGAAAGACAGTCTGAAAGTGGCTGTGGATCATCCGGATGTAAAGATTTTAAACTGCAGTCTGAATACTTCGCATAAGTATATCCGCACGTACTATGCCCGGATGTATGAAGCAAAATTCCTTTCGGGAATGATTGCGGGTGCACTGGCAGAAAATGACAGGATTGCATATATTGCAGATTACCCGATATACGGAATGATCGCAAATATTAATGCCTTTGCGCTGGGAGCAAGTTTTACCAATCCACGGGCAAGGATTTATCTTGCATGGTCCACCAGTGAAAATTATGACAGGGAACGGTTCTTAAAGGACAACAATATTCAGGTGGTATCGGATCAGGATATGATTACACCGCGCGATCCGGGCAGGCAGTTTGGGCTGTATGAGTGTTCGGAGGATGGAAGGAAACTGAATCTGGTGATGCCACTCTGGAACTGGGGTGTATTCTATGAAAAAATGATCCAGAGTATTCTTGCGGGATCTTACCAGTCGGAAGAAAATTCTGAGGGCAGGGCACTCAACTACTGGTGGGGAATGTCTGCGGGTGTGATTGACCTGATCTGTTCGAAGAATGTACCGACCGGGGTCAAGCGTCTGGTGGATCACTTAAAGAGTGATATTAAAAAGGGAGATATTGTGCCGTTTTACGGAGAAATCCGTGCACAGGACGGGACACTCAAAAACAAGAAGGATAAAGCCATGAAACCGGAAGCCATCATGGAGATGGACTGGCTGACAGATAATGTCATTGGGGAGATACCGACAATGGGAGAATTACGTGCAGAGGCACGTCCGGTTGTCCAGATAAAAAGGTGTAGAGGAAAAAATGAAATAATGAAGATACTAGTAATAGCAGATGAAGAATCTCAGAAAATCTGGGATTTCTTTCGAAAAAGAAGACTATGCGGATATTGACCTGGTAATTTCCTGTGGTGACCTGAAAGCAGATTATCTGTCATTTATCGCAACGATGATTGCAGTTCCGGTATTGTATGTGCATGGAAACCATGATGATAAGTACGAAAGAAAGCCACCGGAGGGATGTATCTGTATTGAAGATACCGTGTATATGTTTCATGGGATAAGGATTCTCGGACTGGGAGGATCTTACCGTTATAAACCAGGGGTGAACCAGTATACGGAAGTGCAGATGGAACGCCGCATCCGGAGACTTTTCTGGAAAAATACGCCGAAAAAGGGGGCATTGATATTTTGGTGACACATGCCCCGGCAGGCGGTATGCATGATGGGGAAGATCTTTGCCATAAAGGGTTTGATGCATTTTATCGTGTGATTAACAAATACCATCCGAAATATTTTGTACATGGACATATGCATATGAATTATGGAAGGGGATATTCCGCGGGAGGATTTCATCGGAGATACCAAAGTGATCAATGCATATGAGAGATATGTAATTGAAATTTAAAAATTGTCTGATAACCACGCGTTATACTGTCAGGCTTTGCACTGCGGTGCAAATGATTGCATGATTACAGCCCTGACCCATAGGGGCATGTTTTCCAGGCTGTAATCATTGCGGATCACATCAGGGGAAAACGGCAACACGCTGGGAACTGTAATTTGATAAAATAATTAAAAAATTCTTGACAATTTAGAAAATACCATGTATGATGTAGGAGTTGACGCGGTCAACGAGATGCTGATGTGGCTCAGAGGTAGAGCACTTCCTTGGTAAGGAAGGGGTCACGGGTTCAATTCCGTCATCAGCTCGCTTCATAAAACGGTGGAATCCTTTGGGGTTCTGCCGTTTTGCAATTTTTCAGATATTTTAAAGGAGGTTTTTCAGATGGAATCAATGAAGGATTATGAAAAGGAGCTGGAACGTTCTTTTTTCCGCACGATTAACGAAGGAGATATTGTCAGTGGAGCTGTGGTAGCAGTAACCGATGAAGAAGTGACACTTGACCTGAATTATTATGCACCGGGAATTATCAAAATTGAAAATCTGAGCAATGATCCGGATTTTCATGCGAAGGAAGAATTACAGCCGGGAGACATCATCGAGGCAACGGTTGTGCGTACAGATGACGGACACGGAAACATCGAATTGTCGAAAAAAGGAAGCAAACGAAGTGCTTGCCTGGGATAAACTCCGGGAGATGATGGAGCAGCAGACGGTTGTGACTGTCCGGATCAAAAGAGAGTGTGCCGAGTGGTGTGGTTGCATTCTTAGAAGGAATCCGTGCATTCATTCCGGCATCCCAGTTGTCCGCAGATTATGTGGAAGACACGGATGCATGGATCGGAAAAGATGTGCGTGTCGTTGTGATTACCGTAGATCCTGAGAAGAATAAACTGGTATTGTCCGGAAAAGTTGTGGCAAGACAGGAGCGCGAGGACGAAAGAAATCACCGGATTGCCATGCTTGTGCCTGGATCTGTGGTAGAGGGAACCGTAGAATCCATTATGCCATACGGAGCATTCATCAATATCGGGAATGGCATCAGCGGTCTGGTTCATATTTCACAGATCAGCCAGAAGCGGATCTCTTCCGTTCATGAAGTTTTAAAAAGAGGGACAGAAAGTAAAGGCGAAGATTTTAAATACCAACGATGGAAAAGTCAGCCTGAGCATGAAAGCGCTGGAAGATATTATGGAAAAGCCGCAGGAGGAAGAAGAGGCAGAGGCAATCGAGTACAGCTCAAATGAAACGGCCGGAACAAGTCTTGGAGATCTTCTTTCCAGATTCAAATTATAATCAGATTTTCTTTAGACAGTAAAAACCCGTGAAGATGAACAGCAGACTGTTCATCTTCACGGGTTCTTTTTAGAAATTAAGCGTTGGAATTCTGATAATAACCAAGCACTTTTTTTGACATAATTCTGTGTTTTTTAAACTTAAACGGTGGAATACCACCGTACTTGTCGACATTTCCACCACCGGCATTGTATGCGGCAAGCGCAAGGGAAACATCTCCGTTGTATTTCTTTAAGTTCTGCGCCATCAGTTTGGCACCACCCATAATATTTTGCTGTGCATCGTATGCATTTGTGACACCAAGTCCTTTTGCGGTGGACGGCATCAGCTGCATGACACCCATGGCACCGGCAGAGCTGGTTGCGGATGGATTGAAATTGGATTCCTGCCTGGCAATGGCTTTGAGCAGGTTGATATCCACACCGTATGTTTCAGAAGCTTCTTTGAAAAATATTCTTCGAGGTTCTCCGGAGAAGAAACACTGCCGGAGGAGGTGGTACTATTTGTTGCAGAAGAACTGGAAATTGCCGGGGTATCCGTGACCGGAGACGTATCAACCGGTGCATCGGTCTGCGGGGTAAATCAAGGATCTGCTGTACCGTATCCAGGGAAACGGCACCACTGTTGCTGGCGGCAAGCCAGTGCGTCCACTGCCATGGCCTGTACGCTGCGCTCAGCGGAAGCCAGACATTCCTTAAATGTGGTGACGGCTTCATCCGTATTTTTCGGTGTCTGTATATTGGCAGAAGCTGCTTCCTGCAACCTGGCTGTCTGTGTCTGATCAATATAAGGTAAAAACTGTTACACCCATGATGTTCCTCATCTTTCGTTCGCTTAATCTAACATTCGATCATGCATATCATATCATAATCTGTGGAAAAATAAAAGGAAAAGGCGAAAATTGCTTGAATTTGTAAAAGAGTTGTTGTAGCATAACATCAGACGAAAAAGTGTAGATAAAGGAGCCAGATTATGGAGAAAAAGCCGTTTGTAACAAAGAGTCAGGTGGAGGAGATCGTCAAAACATACCCGACACCGTTTCATTTATATGATGAAAAAAAGGCATTCGTGAGAATGCAAAAAAAAAGTAAAGGAAGCTTTTTGCATGGAATCCGGGATTCCGTGAGTATTTTGCAGTAAAAGCAACTCCGAACCCATATATTTTTAAAAATTTTACAGGAATATGATATGGGATGTGACTGTTCCTCTTACACAGAACTGATGCTTGCAAAGTCCTGTGGATTTGACGGAAAGCATATTATGTTTTCTTCCAATGATACGCCGGCAGAGGAATTTGCCTATGCGGATGAACTCGGGGCAATCATCAATCTGGATGATTTCACCCATATTGATTTCTTAGAAGAAACGATCGGTCATATTCCGGAGACCATCAGCTGCCGTTACAATCCGGGTGGAGTATTTGAACTGAGCAATGGAATCATGGACAACCCTGGAGATTCCAAATACGGCATGACAAAGGATCAGCTCATCGAAGCGTTTAAGATTTTAAAGGATAAGGGAGCAAAGCATTTCGGTGTCCATGCATTTCTTGCCAGCAATACCGTCACAAACGAATACTATCCGAAGCTTGCAGGAGAACTGTTTGAACTGATCGTGGAATTAAAGGAAAAGACCGGATGTGATATCAGATTCGTAAATCTTTCCGGTGGTGTGGGAATCCCTTATACACCGGACAAGGAGCCGAATGATATCGCTGTCATCGGAGAAGGTGTGCACAAAAAGTTCGATGAGATCTTAGTTCCGGCAGGACTTGGGGATGTATCCATTTATACCGAGATGGGACGTTTCATGCTCGGGACCTTACGGATGCCTTGTGACGAAGGCCATCCATGAGAAACATATCTACAAAGAGTATATTGGTGTGGATGCATGTGCAGCAAACCTGATGCGTCCGGCAATTTACGGGGCATATCATCACATTACGGTTCTTGGAAAAAGAAAAATGCACCATGCGATCACGTGTATGATGTGACAGGAAGTCTTTGCGAGAACTGCGATAAGTTCGCGGTTGACCGGAAACTGCCAGAGATCGACATGGGAGATTATCTTGTGATCCACGATACCGGAGCACATGGATTTTCCATGGGATATAATTACAATGGACGTCTTCGTTCTGCAGAATTACTGCTCAAAGAAGACGGAAGCGTGAAGATGATCCGCCGTGCAGAGACACCGGAAGATTACTTTGCAACATTTGACTGTTTTGATGATATCAGGATCACAAAATAAAAAGAGTTAGGATGTACAGATAAAATAACAGAGGACGCAATCCCGGGGAAACGGGATGCGTCCTCTTTTTGTTTAAGAAAACGATGTGCCGCAAAGAAAAGACCTCAGATTTCCGATTGGAAACCTGAGGTCTTTTTATATGCCGGAAGTGGGACTTGAACCCACACGATGTTGCCATCAACAGATTTTGAGTCTGCCTCGTCTGCCAATTCCGACATGCCGGCACGAACAAATATTATATTAACATATGAAAGACGCATTTGCAAGCCTTTTTTATGATTTCGGGAATAGGACTTTTGGTTCATTGACAGAAGTTATCATATATGATAACTTTAGAATACATGAGCACGATTTATAAAGGTGTAAGGGGGCGGATATGCAGGAACGTAATCACGCCAGACAGGAAATTGCAGCCCAGCTTCGGCAGGTGCGAAAGGAGCAGGGGATGACACAGGAACGGCTCGCAGAAAAAGTAGGTACCAGAAAGTCAAATATTTCCCGTCTGGAGAGCGGGAGATATAATCCGAGTCTGGACTTTCTGGAAAAAGTTGCAGGAGGACTTGGCAGGGAGATTGAGGTAAAAGTCACGTGAGGAGGAAGATGCAAAAAGCATGACGATGAAACTTGGAAATTATAAGGATAACGACGTGGAACTGTGCCGTACCACCAATTCCAGAGTGAGTACACATACGGCGGAGGCACTGCTTGAACAGCACATCCCGTTTACAAAGAACAGTAAAAAGATTCCCTTTTTTAAGAGGGAAACCTACCAGGGGGCAGATACCCTCTGGGTGATCACCATCAATCCACGCAGATACGGGCAGGCACGCCGCGTGATCGATGGTATGGATCGTGCATACCGGGAGCGTCTGGAGTTATCCAATTACTAGAACGAAATTATGATAAAAATGTGAAATGCGTTTTAAAAAGCAGAATGAGTGTGGTAAAATTCTATTCAGATAAAATCGTATGAAAAGCGATGGAAATGGAAGGAATGGAAGGAGCCATACTCATTTTTATGTTAGGGAACATGGAGCAGACAGTCGCACGCAAGCAGACAAAAAGGGAGAAAAACAACGCACAGAAACGGACAGAAGGGTGGAAGCAGAAGGGCATATGGCTGTTTTTGGTATGCCGTGGTTCCGGTGTTTGCTTTTTACCTGATGGAGTGTTATGAACACAATCCGTTTGCGGAAGTGCGTGTGGGAGCACAGCTTTTTAATATTTTTTTGTTTGAGCTGATCGGATGGATGTTATATTTTCTGACTGGAAGAATGTGTTTTGCGTCCAGAGTGCTGTACGGACTTGCTGTGGCGTTTGGAATTACCAATCATTATGTGATGAAATTCCGTTCCACACCGTTTGTTCCGTGGGATCTGTTTTCGGGCCGGAACAGCAGCCAGTGTGGCTGGAAACTATGATTTTACACCGGACCGGCGCATGGTGATTGTTACACTTGTTTTTTATTGCATTATTTGTGCTTACCGGTTTTTAAAAAAAAAAAGGCCCGCGTTTTTTCCTGGAAAATAAGGCTGGGGAGTATCGTACTGGTGGGACTGGCATTGTGTACATTTGTCAATGCCCTGCAGCAGGAATCGTTTCAGACAAAACATTATCTGTATCCGTTTCTGTTCACACCGGCATATATGACAAAAGTAAACGGCATGGCGGTGACCTTTGCCATGGATCTTGCCTATGTGGCAGTGGAGCGTCCGGCAGGATACGATGCGGATGAAGCAAAAGAGACGCTGGCGAAATACGAAACTAAAACAACAGAAACCGACACACAGGATCTGCCCAACATCATTGTCATCATGGATGAGGCATTTTCGGATTTAAAAGTGCTGGGACCGTTAGAAACCAATGAGGATTACATGCCGTTTATGCACCGGATGCAGCAGGGGGAGAAAAACACGGTCACGGGATATGTCCAGACATCTGTGTGTGGGGGAAACACTGCGGATTCGGAATTTGAATTCCTGACAGGCAATACGATGGCATTTCTTCCGAACGGAAGTATTCCGTATCAGCAGTACATCAAGAGCAGGACACCGTCTTTAGCAGGTTATCTGAAATCCTTAGGATATGCGACCTATGCACAGCATCCGTATCAGGCCAGCGGATGGAACCGGGATAAAGTGTATCCTCTGCTTGGATTTGACAATCTGGATTTTATGGAAGATTACAGGGATGTCTCCTATGTGCGCAATTATATCAGCGATGCATCGGATATGGAGCATATTATAGAAACTTATGAGAAAAACAAAGCCTCCGGCAAACCGGCCTTTATTTTCAATGTGACGATGCAGAATCATGGCGGATATACCGATACCTATATGAATCTGACGAATGATATCCAGTCACAGTATGCCAGCGAACCGCTCCAATCAGTATCTGACACTGATCCACAAGACCGATCAGGCACTCGAAAATCTGATTGATTATTTTTCCAAAGTGGATGACAGGACGATCATCGTATTTTTTCGGGGATCATCAGCCGAATGATACAGTGGCTTCTGTCGTGGAAAAACGGGGCACAGGCAGAGACACAAAAACGTTATCTCGTACCTTATCTGGTGTGGAGTAATTATGGGATCGAGGGAGCGAAAGATAAAAATACGAGTCTGAATTATCTTGCGGCGCAGGTACTTACCGCAGCAGGAGTGCCGACGAATGCATACCAGAATTGCCTCTTAAGTCTGAGCAAAACTTACCCGGTGATCTCAGAAGCGGGGCAGACAAAAGGGATCGGAGCCGATGAAAAACAGCTTCAGACTTACAAGAAGCTTCAGTATTATCAGTTGTTTGAAAAAAAAACAAGGAAAAGGATGAGTAAGAACATGAAAAAAATGATTTCGCGGATGGTGTCGCACCGGTCATTTCCTTATGTGATGGCATTTCTTATGCCATTTATAATCTGTGTGGTCATCTGTATCGGAAACGGGGTATATCCTTTCGGGGATAACTGTATTCTGCATATCGATATGTATCATCAGTACTGTCCGTTTTTTACAGAGTTTCTTCATAAATTAAGAACCGGCGGAAGTCTGCAGTATTCCTGGAACCTGGGACTGGGATCGGATTTTTGTTCCCCCTGTATGCCTATTATCTGGCGAGTCCGCTTAATTTTCTGATCGTGCTCTGCCCGAAACATTATGTGATCGAGTTTATGACGATACTGGTGCTGGCAAAGATTGCCCTGTGCGGACTGACTTTTTTCTTATTCTTAAAATATCATTTTCATCTGATTGGAAAAGACTCAAAACTCCATAAAAATCAGGTGATTCCGGCACTTGTATTTTCTACGGCATATGCATTGTCCGGATTTGTGGCAGCCTACAGCTGGGATATCATGTGGATGGACTGCATCCTTCTTTTTTTCCTCTTTGATCATGGTGGGACTGGAAAAACTGGTACGGGAGCAGAAACCGGGACTGTATTTTGTGACACTTGCATTGTCGGTGTTTGCAAATTATTACATTTCCATCATGATCTGTATCTTTCTGGTGTTTTATTTTATTCTTCTCTTTTTTACGCAGAAAGGAGGAAAACTGAAAGCATTTTTACGGTTCGCATGGTATTCCCTGCTGGCAGGGTCTGTCTCGATGGTACTGCTATTGCCGGAGATCGCCGTGCTTTCTGCTTCCGGGTCTGCTGAAGACAGCTTTCCGAAAACGCTGGAGTGGTATTTTTCTGTTATTGCGGAGCTGGGGCGTGCGGCAGCCGTCACTACAAGTTATACGGGAAATGATCACTGGCCGAATCTGTATGCCGGGGCATTTACCCTGGTACTGGTATGGCTGTATGTGCTGAACCGCAGAATCTCCTGGAAGGAAAAAAGTTCCGCGTATGCTGATGCTTGTCTTTTTCCTTGTGAGCTTTGCGGATAATCAGCTGGATTATATCTGGCATGGTATGCATTTTCCGCAGGCGTTGCCGGGCAGACAGTCATTCCTTTACATTTTTGTGCTTCTGGTCATGGGATTTGCAACGATCCGCAAATGGAAAGGAACCAGATGCTGCCATATCATCATAGCAGTGCTTGCCGCACTGACACTGATGGTTTCTCTCCGGATATTACGGGGATGAACTGGTGACAGAGTACATGGCAGTTGTGATTACCATGCTGTTTATCTTAGTTTATGGAATCCTGCTTCTTTTTGCTTAAAATTGCCCCGAAGAAAAATGCGGATAGCCCTGCGGAAGCTGCCTTTTTGTGTTGCCATTGCAGAACTGGCAGTCAATATGGCGGTAACCGGGGCTTGGCGTTACCAGCCGCGTGGCATATACGGATAAACAGGGGTACTACGAAGATCTGCTGCAACAGGCAAAAAGAGGATAACGGAAATGACGGATTTTACCGGGTGGAGGACAGTGGGCGGAAAACCAAAAACGATGACAGCCTGTACGGATACCGTTCGGCAACCATATTTTCCTCCCTGATGAATCTGGATGTCAGCCATCTCTTCCAGAGCCTGTATATGGAGGGCGGAAAAAAATTTCTACTGTTACAATGGTGCTTCCCCGCTTCCGTCAGCCATGTTTTCGGTGAAGTATATGCTTTCCTCTAATCCGGTGGATGAAAGTCCACTGCGGACACTTGTGGGAAGCAGCAATGGAAATTATCTTTATCGGAATAACTACTGCCTGCCACTTGGCTATATGATGAGCGAGAAGGCAATAAAAGGCTGGGAATCTTCCATGCTTGATAGGATCGGTTCCCTGAATTCCCTGGCACAGCAGCTGGGAGCAAAAGGAGACATGCTTTTATCCGGCAACCTGTACACAGTCGCAGGCAGCCGGGGATACGACAATTGATATATCTGAGGATGGATATTATTATGCGGATTATGTGACCTGCAATGCGGATTCCCTGACAGTATCAAGAGATGACGGATGGACGCAGCAGTATGGAAAGACCACCCACCGCTATCTGCTGGATCTGGGAGAGTGCAAAGCAGGAACAAAGATCCATATTACCAATCTGAATGCAGAAACGATCGAATACCATGTGTACCGCCTGAATTTCAAGGCCATGTGCACTGCGTATGAGACGCTCAGCGAACAGACCATGTCACTCGAAAAAAATGACAGATCGCAGGATCGTTGGAAGTATCGATGTCAGGCAGGCGGGAAGACTGATTCTGTCAGTGCCGGCAGATGAGGGCTGGAGTCTGTATGTAGACGGTAAAAAGACGAAAATAAAGCCTTTCGCGGATGCACTCATTGGTGTACACTTAAAAGAAGGAACGCATAAGATCGAGCTGCGTTATACCACACCGGGCGTACAGATCGGAGCTGCCATCAGCATAGCTGCGCTTCTGTTATTCCTGTTTAGTATGTGGATAAGATATAAGATAAGGGGAAATATGGGGAAAAAATGCATCCCAGCATCGTCGTACCGATGTACAATGAGCAAGGAATCTCTGCAGATTTTTTGTACCGGGAATTAAACCGCGTGACACGGGAAATGGGCGATTATGATTTTGAATATTTATTTGTCAATGACGGATCGAAGGATGCAACACTGCAAAAGATCCGGGAACTTGCAGCAGAAGATGAGCGCGTGCACTATCTTTCTTTTTCCCGCAATTTTGGAAAAGAAGCGGCGCTGCTGGCAGGATTGTCCTATGCAAAGGGGGATTATGTGACGACGATGGATGCGGATATGCAGGATCCGCCCACTCTTTTTGCCACAGATGGCTGCGATGTTAGAAGCCGGAGACTGTGACAATGTGGCAACCCGGCGGGTGAACCGGCAGGGAGAGCCGAAGATCCGTTCGTTTTTTTGCACGCATGTTTTATAAAGTTATGCGGAAACTTTCCCACATTGAGATTGCAGATGGGGCAAGGGATTACCGTCTGATGAACCGTGCAATGGTAGATTCCCATTCTTTCCGTCAGCGAATACAACCGCTTTTCCAAGGGAATCTTTGCCTGGGTCGGATATGATACCAAATGGCTGGAATTTCAAAATGTAGAACGGTCTGCGGGAGAAACCAAGTGGAGTTTCTGGAAACTTGTGCGTTATTCGTTTGATGGGATTATCAATTTTTCGGATGTTCCGCTGAAGATTTCCTCGTATCTGGGGCTGGTGCTCACCGTGGTTTCTTTTTATTGCAATCATCGCGGAAATTGTGCGGGCATTGGTATTCGGGGATCCGGTTGCCGGCTGGCCGTCGCTGGTATGTATCGTGACATGCATTGGCGGAATCCAGCTGTTTTGTATGGGAATTATGGGGCAGTATATTGCAAAAACCTATATGGAAGTCAAAAGACGTCCGCATTATATCATAAAGGAGAGTAACTGTACCCGGAAAAAAAAAAGAACAACGCACAGAATTGACGCAGATATGCTTTTTTCTATATAATGATACAGAAAGACTGCACTGCATTTGGGATGCCGCGCAGTCAGATCATAACAGGTGAGGAAGAATATGCGAAAGATAAAACGCTTTTTTGAGTGCTCTGCTTTGCGGAGCAATTCTTATAACAGGAACACTTGCCGGAGTCAGTGTGCGTACAGATGCAGCAGCCAGCAGTTATGCCGTGCAGCTGCGTGCGGCAGGATTTCCGGATAGTTACATCAGTGCACTTTCCGCGCTTCACACAGCATATCCGCAGTGGCAGTTTCAGGCGGTTAAGACCGGGCTTGACTGGAATACCGTGGTCAGCAAAGAGAGCGTAAACGGAGTCAATCTTGTTCCGAAGACCGGAAATGACGCAACCAAATCCACCGCAGACGGTGCATATGACTGAACCACCAATGTGTGGACGGTCTATGACGGATCTTCGTGGGTCGGTGCTGATGCAGACTATATCGCTTATTATTTAGATCCACGGAATTTTCTCAATGAAACCGATATTTTTCAATTTGAAAGTTTAAGTTTTCAGCAAGGTGCAGACCAGGCAGGGAGTTTCTTCTATCCTGAAAGGAACCTTTATGGAGAATATGGTTGAGGACAGTGATGGATCTGCGCTGGATTATGCGCAGGCATTTATGGATATCGGTGAGGAAACCGGGGTCAGCCCGTATCATCTTGCATCGAGAGTGCGCCAGGAGCAGGGACTGAAAGGAACCAGTTCACTGATTTCGGGAACTTACAGCGGATATGAGGGATACTATAACTATTTTAATGTGGGAGCAGCAGGCATTACCTCCACACTGGTTATCAAAAACGGACTGGCATATGCAAAAAAAGCGGGATGGAATACCCGGTATGCAGCACTTGAAGGAGGAGCAAAAATTCTGGCGAAAAACTACATTGGCGTGGGTCAGGATACCTTGTATTTCCAGAAGTTTAATGTAGTAAACAAGAAGAATCTGTACAGCCACCAGTATATGGCAAACCTTGCGGCTGCTTACAACGAGGGCAGAAAGCTTGGACAGGGGTATGCGGACAAGCAGCAGGCATTTGTATTCCGTATTCCGGTTTATTCCGGTATGCCGGCATCAGCAGTGACATTTACAGCCAGTGGAAATCTGAATAACTATCTGAAATCGCTCAGCGTAACCGGACAGACACTGACACCGGTATTTCGCGGAGATACTACTTCGTATTCCCTCGTCGTGGACAGCAAAGTTTCCTCCGTTACCATAAGTGCATCACCGGTAGCTGCGAAATCTTCTGTGACGGGAACCGGCACCAAAAAACTTCAGACGGGAACCAATACCTGTAAAGTTACCTGCAAATCGGAGAGCGGAGCATCCAAAACCTATACGCTTACCATTGTAAAGAAAGCTGGTGCAGTGGCAGAGACCGAGAAGACTTCCGTGACTTCGAAAACATATCAGTTGAAAAACAAAATGGTTACGGGGATTGCGCCGGGAACAAAGGCGGCAGCATTTTTAAAAAAACTTAAAGTGACCGCGGGAACGGTCAAACTGTTCAGTGCATCCAAAAAAGAGTGTTACCGGAATCGTTTCAACCGGCAATGTTCTGCAGGTGTATGACAGCAAAAACAAGAAAATTTCTTCCTATACGCTTGTGATTTATGGAGATGTAAACGGAGATGGAAAGATCAACAAAACAGATCTGAACCGTTTGAACAGGCATCTGAATGGTACCCAAAAGCTTACCGGGTGTTATCTTAAGGCCGCAGATACAAACCGCAAAAAAGATGGGGTCAATGTGCTTGATCTGGTATATCTGAACAAACATCTTCAGGGGGAAGATCACCATTCAGCAGTAAAAAAGAAAGGCAGAACATATGAGACAAAAAAGCAAAGCAAAAAGGAAAACGGATACTGGGAGTGGTACTGGCACTGGTATTTCTGATCAGTTGTATCATGACACCGGATGTGCATGCACAGGCGGAGAGCATGATCATTGCTTTAAGCGCCAGATCCGTGAAAATAGGAGATACTCTGGCAGTGACAGTGACACTTCCGGCAGGGGGGTGACGGGAACGGTAAATCTGACATATTCCAAAGATCTTTTTTACTTATCAGTCAGCAACAGCGGAAACCAGTGTAAATGCAGGCACGGTTTCTATGACTCTGGGGAGTTACGGTTCCGGAAACAAACGTGCAAGCGGAACTGTTAAATTTAAAGCAGATGCGGCGGGAACTGCAAGTTTTGCCGCATCCGCACCATCTGCGGGCAATCAGGAAGGGGACCGCGTGGACGTGGGAGGTGCAAGTGTATCTGTAGCTGTTGAAAATTCGGCAGCGGCAGCAGATGACAAATCAAAAGACAATACGCTGGCATCCCTGACGATTTCCGAAGGAACCCTTTCTCCGGAATTTCAGTCGAAAGTTACCGAATATCAGGCAAAAAGTGGGAGATCAGGTGACATCTCTGGCAGTCAGCGCACAGCCAAATGATGCTAAGGCATCTGTGATCTCGGTCAGTGGGGCAGACAAACTGAAAACCGGTGTAAATAAAAAGTACAGATCGTCGTGCAGGCGGAAAATGGTGTGAAAAAAAAGACCTATACCATTCAGGTGACCAGAGGAGCTGCGCAGCAGGAATCACAGGATACACAGCAAAAAGGAGAGACACAGGCTCCGGCAGACGGGCAGCAGTATTTTACGATTGACGGAACAAATCTCTATCTGACAGACAGTATTCCGGATCGCTATGTTTTGGATGGCTTTGTCAAAGATACAGTGACTTTGTGGGAAAATCAGTATCCGTGCATGCGCAAAGACGGAATAGACACACCGCTGAGACTTTTTGTATCTGGTGGATGAAAACGGACAAAACGGTGCTTTGTATATGCTGGATCTGGATGATCCGGAAGAAATTTATCCGTTTGTATGTATGAACTATAACCAGTATAAGCATACCATAGGGGAAGAGACAGCATCTGCAGAAGCTTCTACCCAGGAAGGGGAAACAGGTATGTTCCAGAGTACGGAAAGCCAGATGCGGCTGATTCTCTGTGCGTTCGTTGTGGTTGTACTGATTCTTCTGATTATCATAGTGGTTCTGATCGTCAAAAGAAAAAAAGATGATGACGATCCTTATGATGATTTTTTATGACGATGATGATGATGACGACGATGAGGATTACGATGATCCGGACGATGAAAAACTGTATGAAACGGATGATCCGGATGACACTGGGATATCAAGCGTTACGGAAAGGAAACATTCCGCAGAAAAGGCGGATTTATGCATAAACTGTTAGAGGGTATGGAGGATGATCTGGACGATAATCTGGAGGATGACCTGGATGATCCGGAAGAAGATACCGATGACAGGGAAAAAGAGCGGGAGGACCATTACCGGGATGCAGATGATGAAGATATCATGCTGCAGAAAGAACTGGCAGAAGAAGTTCGAAGCTCCATGCTCGGAAGAAAGAAGAAAACAACCAAAAAAAGATACCGATGACGATATCGAATTTATTGATTTGTAGAATTGTAACAGGAGGTATAAATTTTGATTCCATATACAGATAAGGCGAAAAAGCTCTGAATTATGCGAACCGCCTTTCCCGTTCGTCCGGCTGCAACTATGTCGGAACCGAACATATTCTGGCGGGGCTGCTCAAGGAAGGAACCGGTGTAGCAGCAGAAGTACTGACAGCCAATAATGTGGAACTGGAAGCGCTGCTTAAGCTGATTGATGAACTGGTTGCGGCAGGTGAGGAGGTGACGGTGGCAGACCGTGACGGATATTCTCCGCGTACCCAGATGGTGCTGGATCGTGCCAGGGAGATGGCAGACCGTTTTGACAGTGAACGGATCGGAACCGAACACCTGCTGCTTGCCATCATAAAAAAGGGGGATTGTGCAGCTTCCCGGCTTTTTAAATACAATGGGAGCCAACCCACAGAAACTTTTTGTGGATATTCTTGCTGCGATGGGAGAGGGACCCGGCACAGTACCGGGAAGAAATCCAGCGTGGAAGAAATGAGGAGGCAACACTTACC
>VOFJ01000140.1_pt1 | contig 44000 bp, 77 predicted proteins | sample 5384081 | NCBI WGS metagenome assembly VOFJ01 (sample SAMN12384729, study PRJNA508395) | human gut metagenome | isolation source: healthy gut I | host: Homo sapiens
CCCGCCGTGTACATGATGACGAACACCACGAACACGGCAAGCAACCCGAAAGCAAAAATAAAAAGGTACTGGGCACGGAGCCCTTTGAACTCCACCTCACGGCCCACGCCTTTGTTTATCTCAAAAGTCAGACATAAGCTGTTGTCTTTTTATCTGTTCTTAGAGGAAGAATGATCTCAGGATAGTGGCGGCCACTATCAGGAAAATGCAGGCCCGAACCATGAGCTGGCGGTTTTCGAGGTGTCGGGGTCGCCCGAACTGAATGCCCTCGCTGCCGCCCTGCCCCGGACAGAGCATCAAACGTCCACAACGACAACATGCACTCCGGCGACCGTACTCCGGAAGGGTTACGATGCCTACTACTTCTACGGAGGCAACAGCTACTTCGACAACATGGAAACCTTCTTCGGCGGCAACGGCTACCGAATCATCGACCAAAAAGCTACAAACCCGAAGAGATCACCTTCGCCAACATCGGGGGGCGTTTGCGACGAAGACGCCTACGACAAGGGAAGTGATCCGCTCGCTCGGCGAGCGGGCCGATACGACCGCAGCGCCCTTCTTCGCCCACGTCATGACGGTCAGCAACCACCGGCCCTACACCTACCGGCAGGCCGGATTCGATTGAACGATGCGAAATCAGCGTTCGGGAGGCGTCGCGTACACCGACTACGCATTGCAAGGACGCTTCTTCGAAGAGGCCAGCCGCCAACCCTGGTTCGATAACACGGTTTCGTCATTACGGCCGACCATTGCGCCTCGGTGCCGGCAAAACCGAAATCCCGCTGGAGAAGCCACATTCCGCTGATCTTCGCTCCGGGACTCATCACACCTCGAAACAAGTAAGATAAGGTGATGCTCTCAAATAGACCTGATGCCTACACGCTCTTCCGCTGCTGGGGATGGTTGACTCCCATTTCTTCGGTCTTGATACGGGAAAAACGGAGTTGTGGCATAATAATTATGTAAAAAACAGGCTTTAGGGAAAGATATATTACGGAAGGCTTCCATAAGCAAAATGTTGAAAATAACAGGTTTGAAGAATTATTAAGCTGCATAGAAACATATTCGTGGCAGAAACACTTGGATAATGAGGAGATGCGCGGAGAAATGACGGTTGAAAGAAAGGAATAGAATACGGCGACAGGGATAATGTTTGAGCCGGCTGGGTAATCTGACGGCTCTTTTTACGTTGAAAAAAGGTTATATGGTATAATGAACCGACTGTTTTGTAAAAGTAAATTATAACACTATGGCCGCGATTAAAGCTGCAGCGGAAGCTAATATATTCCCTTTGCAATTAGAATTTATGTAACGACATTCTGCAGAAAAACGTAAGCATGATAAGTTATAAAAACGGAGTGAAGCAAATGAGCAACATTGATGAAGTGAGATTAGGTTTTGAAACTGCATATATAGACGGTTCTGTTGTTTCAAGTGATATATATCGCCCGCAGTTTGTATCAAATAACAGAAGAGAAGGAAAGAAAGTGCTATCATCCATAGAGGATGAGATTATGGCATGTGACGGTTTTCAAATCAGTGTGGCTTTTATTACTATGAGTGGTATTACACCTCTTCTTCAGACGTTGAAGTAACTGGAAAAAAAGAATATCAGAGGCGAGATACTGACAACTAATTATCTGAATTTCAGTGAACCAAAAGCTTTAAAAAAAAAAAGCTTAACGAATTATCGAATATCACAATCAGAATGTATGATGTTGAAGCCGCTCATGAGGGGTTTCATACAAAAGGATATATTTTTAAAAAGGACGAGATATACCGCATTATCATCGGTAGTTCAGATATTACAAGTGCGACGCTTACAATCAATAAAGAATGGAATAGAAAACTGATCTCAACAGAACATGGTGAAATGGCTGAAGAAATAGTAGCCGAATTTAACCGGTTGTGGAATTCAAAATATTCGTTATCTTTTTGATGATTTTTATGAAAATTATTATGCACGATATAGCATTATCAAACATCAGAGAGATTTGTACAGCAGGAAGAAATTATTTCTATTGAAAATTATAAATTACAACCTAACAGTATGCAGGTTGGATTTATTACAAATTTAAAGAAAATAATTGAAGCAGGAGAAGACAGAGCACTGTTAATTTCTGCCACAGGAGCACCATCTATAATACTGACATGACGGAAAGCTGCATAAAGCAAGGCTTTTTCGAACCTGTCTTTTCTTTTGGGTAAATAAACGAATGAGAAGGTGATACAAATACGGAGCGGGACAATAAAAACGAAAAATCGTTGTAATCAAGACTTCTCTGTGATATTATAGTCTTAAAATATATCAACAACGAAAGATTCGTTTTTATGTAGGTGCTGAGAAATGAGAATATTGCGAATAAAAAAGTAAAACGGACTTCCATTGTATAAGAATCCGTTTGACATTTCTTTTTGTGCGGTTCAGCGGGTTCAGAACAATCACTTGAACTCCGTTTACAATTTGTTTGGAAACATCTGTGTGAATACCGTAGAGGCTTTTGCCGGTATTAATGCGTCGGGAAAAACAACAGCGTTGAAGGTTGTTTCTTTTACCAGTTTGCTGTTAGGTGCTGCACCTTTAAATGCAGAGTTTATTCCTCAGATACTGGGAGATGATATTGCTGCAGTATTTGACATTGATTTTTTTGCGGATGGAAAGATATTCCATCTTAACAGTGAGATTATTAAGTCAAAAAAACAGGACGGGAATCCTCATGTACATATCATATCCGAGAAACTGTGGGCTAAGGCAGTGACCAGCAAGGTAAACAAGACAAATTTATTTTTAATTATGATGGCTTACAGCCTGTACGAGTTCGCAATAACTCTGATGAGTATCTTCCAGATGATGTCAGCATTATGATTGCTGTCAATAAACAGATTCAGGATAAAAACAATGTTCGTGGATCTTGCTTTGTTTACAAACTTCAACCTTTTTTGCCGGATGGAGGTTCCGTTCCTACGGAGATCATTTCGTTGCTTGATCCAACAACAATTGAGTATATAACTGTCGAGAAAGTCAATGATAAGGTCATTACAAGATTGAAGTTCTACGGGCAGAAAGAGTTGGTTCTGCTTAATCCGGCAGAGTTAAATGCTTATCTGTCTTCCGGCACGGTAAAAGGTGTAAGAGTTTTTTCGGATGCGGTAAGAGTGCTGAGAACCGGTGGTTATCTAATTGTTGATGAAGTCGAGAATCATTTTAATAGAGAGTTGGTAGCTTCGTTATTAAGGTTATTCATTAATAAGAGAACAAATCCTAAGGGCGCAGTCATTATATTCTCTACGCATTACCCTGAGTTGCTGGATGAGCTTGAGAGAAATGACTCTGTGTTTATTACAAGAAGCGATCATGGATTAACGATTGATAATCTTAATTCGCTTCTTAAGCGGAATGATATGAAGAAGAGTGAGGTGTATCAGAGTAATTTCCTTGGTGGTACGGCACCGAAATACACAGCCCTGGTGGCATTACAGAAAAAGCATTATTAAAGAGCTTGGAGGAGTAAATGAAAGTAAGTATTCCAAGTTCAAGTTTGATAGCTTGCATCTGTGAAGGTGGGGCCGAAACTGCCATTATGGATATTCTTCTTGATAATGATTTGTTGGTTTTTAATCGTGAGCAAATGATTGAAGAAAGCGTTCTGCCCAGAATGTCGGTCAAAAAATTTGAACGAAGGTATTTGAGAATGGCATACGATCAGAAAATTCTGATTCTCAGGGTAATTGACTCACGAGGAGAAGAATTTAATCTGAGCAAAAAGTATATCGTTGCCAGGTGGATGTGATTAACGTTATTACTGCTCCCGAAATAGAGATGCTTATCATTGCGAGTAAGAAAAAGTATGATGAATACTGTCGTTCCGCTTTTAAAAAGCCAAGTGATTATTGCAAAAACATCCTTGGAATTAAAAATGTTAAGTCTCCGACATTCATCAAGGAATACTTTTCGGATTCGAGTTTTCTTATTGACAGTATTAAAGAATACCATCGAGTTCATAAGCAAAAAAATACAGAAGCATCGTTATATGACTTGATAAAAACAAAATAAAGACAGGGTTGTGGATAAACCTATATTCATAACTCATGAGCGAAAAGACAGGTTCAGATACACTGATTGATTTCAGTGCGTCCGGACCTGTTTTTTTTTGTGCTTATTTTTCTTCCCTTTGCCTCGACCGTTTTTTCCGCTGGTCTTCAGTTTATCAGACTTGCGGAGGATACCCATCAGTGTGACAAATTCGTCCTTGGTGATCTTGCTGTATTTGATGTCCAGCTGGCTGAGGAAGAGGACAACCTGGCCTTCTTCGGCTGAACCTTCAAAATGAGTGGCCTGATCCAGAGCATTCTTTACCGTTTCGGTCCCGGTTTCATCCGCAATTGTGACATCGGCATCGTGATCATTGCGGATCGTCTGGAGAATATCCATGAATTCACGACTGACCGTGCCGCTGAAGAAATCATCCTCCGAGAACTGAGCGACCGTGAACGTGGGACATATAAATATCATCCGGATCAGCGCCATTTTACATGATCATCAGGGTCTGACAGACTGCCTCGAGCATTGTGTTCATGTCATGAATCCGTCCGGCAACGATAAAATCCACATAGATTTCGGAATCAGTCATCAGCATCCGTAGATGTTTGAAAGGATTTGGACAAAGACAGAGAAAATAAAAAAAGGCGGCGGCATACAATAAGACGCATGTATTGAAGGTGTTGATCATCTGCGTAAACTGCGGTCACAAGATGACTCATTCCTGGAGTCCCGGAAGGCCGAAATACACATGTCAGTACCGGCGTTCCATCGGAAAGCCGGAAGGCTACATCAAATCCATTCGGGATGAAGATCTGGAGCCGCTTCTGCTCGAAATGATCCGGGATAAAATCCGGAATCGGATGGATATGGCCGATGTTCTGAAGGAGGAATCGGAACGGGATGAAAAAGAATATCGTCGTATGCCAGTGGACTTTCAAGATTTGGTTTATTTGCAGGACTTTCGGAAGATATGAAAGAGTATGGAAAAAGAAATAAGTCAGGATCAGAAAGAAAACATTGTAAATGTTATGACGAATGAATTTCCTTCAGGTGTCAGTAAAAAACTTATTCTCAATGCATTTTTATTGAAAAAGAAGGCTCTGACTATAAACCTACAAAAGCTTTTTTTTTGGATATGTTGTCAAATGATGAATTCTATAATATTTTTATTGAGCTTGTTGAATTCGGTATAAGTCGATATAGAAGGGATTATAGACATACATATGAACAGACTGATTTTGTTTTATATCAGAAATATACTTACGAAGATGTATGTCGTCTTCTGAATTGGGGTCAAAATGAGGTTCCGTTAAATATAGGCGGTTACAAGTTTGATAAAAAAACAAAAAACATTTCCTGTTTTTATAAATTATGATAAATCAGATGATATCAATGATACAACAAAATATGAAGACCATTTCGTTCCCGGATTCAGAGACTGGTTAATTGCAATTTCCAAATCAGGAAAAAAACATGCAGTCTGAGGATGTACAAAACTTCCTTAAAGCCAAGGAACGTGGAATTCAGGTAGAGCTTTTCGTGAGTAAAAAAACAAAGATGATAAGATTTCTAAAGAGTTTTATTATCTCGGTCATATGACAGCAAGTGGAAATACACAAAGAATTTACAATGACAAATACCGAGAAAACAGCAGTGGAAATAGAGTGGATACTTGACGTTCCGGTGCGAGAAGATATTTATGAGTACATTGTGAATTCTTAATGGAGGAGCAATTGAAAAATATAAGAGTGGTTGCGGCGATAATAAAAGCTGTTAATGAAAACGGAGAATCAATTTTTTTCGCAACTCAGCGTGGATATGGTGATTTCAAAGGCGGTTGGGAATTCCAGGGAGGGAAGATAGAAGCATGTGAAACGCCGCAGGAAGCCTTTAAAACGTGAAATTATGGAAGAACTTGATACAGAAATATCAGTCGAAGAGCTGATTGATACAACTTGAATATGATTATCCGGAGTTTCATCTTTCCATGGATTGTTTTCTGTGCGAAATTATAAAAAGGCAACCTTGTATTAAAGGAACATGAAGATGCTAAGTGGCTGACAAAGGAACAGTTGAATGATGTGGAATGGCTGCCGGCAGATATTTACACTTATTGAGAAAATTATGGATGAAATGTAAGATAAACAGATTTAATGACAATAAACAGGCTATATTGGGAATACATATATAATTCGTAAAAACAGCACCCACGTAACTCACCGCACTTATGGGTGTGTCGTCGTAACTTTATTAATTTACCCTAAATCAGCAAAATAGAATATGCGAAGGACGCTTATCCTTAAGTAATCTTGATTACCGTAAAAAACAAGTTTTCATGTTTGTCAAAAAGCAGAAGAAGTATTCTGAACTTTGACAGACTTTAGAGGGTTTGTTATTTTTTTGGCCATTACAAGATTTTAATTTAGTCATTAAATTTTAAAATGACTAAATTAAAACTTATTGACACTAAATTAAATCAATAGTAATATAATGAAGAATTAATTTAGTCACTAATGCATTAAATGAGTAAATTAAAGTTATTATGAGGTAATTGAATGAGAGACTATAATTACAAAGAAAAAATGGCAGAAATTGCTCACTGCAGATATTGTCAAGAAGCTTACTCTTATCAATGAGTTTAAGGGAGAGCAGCGGTTGTTTATTGAAGCGCATAAGGATGAACTGAATGAGTTGACAGAGGTTGCCAAGATTCAAAGTACAGATGCTTCCAATAGAATAGATGGGATTTTTTACCGCAGATGACAGACTTAAAAATCTGGTGCTGGAAAAAGACAACTCCGAGAAACAGGTACGAATCTGAAATTGCAGGATATCGTGATGTATTAAATACAGTTCATGAAAGTTATGAATATATACCGATAAATTTAAATTACTTTCTTCAGTTACACCGTGATTTATATAAATTTATCGGTGATGCTGACGGAGGATTGTTTTTAAGACGGACGAAAATATTATCCGCGAACGAGATAAACAGGGAAATGAAAAAGATAATATTCAGACCTGTTTCAGCGTTGGAAACACCTGAGGCATTGGATGCGCTTTGCGATGCATATAATGATGCAAAAAATGATGTGGATCCGCTTATTTTGACGAGTATGTTTATTCTGGATTTCTTATGCATTCATCCGTTTAATGAGGGAAACGGAAGAATGAGCAGATTATTAACGCTTCTTCTTTTTATATAAGTCAGGATTTTTTGTAGGAAAATATGTCAGTGTTGAAAAGATAATTGAAGAATCAAAGAAGACTTACTACGAAGCCATTCATGCAAGCTCCGTTAACTGGAACGAGAATAAAAAATGATTATAAGCCTTTTGTTAATTATATGCTTGGTATAATAGTTAGTGCATATAAGGAATTTAAATACAGAGTAAAACTGGTGACAGATCCCAATCTTTCAAAGGCAGATCGAATTCGAGAGATTATAAAGAATCATATCGGAACCATTACAAAGTCAGAACTTATCGAGATGAATCCGGATATCAGTGATACTACGGTTCAGAGATCCCTGGCGGATCTTTTTAAAGAAAAACAAAATTAAGAAAATCGGCGGAGGCCGTTATACGAAAATACATGGAATGCGGAGGATTAATTAATGATTACAGGTGAATTAAAAAAAAACAAAATTGATGGACTTTGGGATGTGTTTGCTGCGGGCGATTGGTAAATCCTTTGGAAGTAATCGAGCAGATTACATACCTTATGTTTATCAGAGATCTGGATGATGTCGATAATAAGCGCGAAAAGAAAGTGCCATGCTTGGACTTCCATACACCAGCGTTTTCGCAGAAGAGGTGAAAATCGGAGACCGTTCCATTGACGGAAAGCAACTGAAGTGGTCCGTGTTCCGTGATTTTCCGGCAGGAAGAATGTACACAGTAATGCAGGAGTGGGTATTCCGTTTATTAAGAATCTCCACAGTGATAAGAACAGTGCATATTCTAAATATATGGATGATGCAATTTTCAAGTTGCCGACTCCGCTTTTTGTTATCAAAGGTTGTAGACTCTTTGGATGAAATATACGAAATTATGAATAAAACCCAGTCGTCAGATGTGCGTGGCGATGTATACGAGTATCTATTAAATAAGATTGCATCTGCAGGAAGAAACGGACAGTTTAGAACTCCGAGACACATCATTCGTATGATGGTTGAAATTGTAGATCCAAAGTCTCTGATGATGTGATCTGTGATCCTGCATGTGGTACTTCCGGATTTTTGGTTTCTGCAGCAGAGTATTTAAAAAAGAGACAAAGAAAGAAGAAATTTTCTTTGATAAAGATAAAAAAGAGCATTATATGAATACTATGTTCAATGGTTTTGATATGGATAGAACCATGCTTCGTATAGGTGCCATGAACATGATGACCCACGGAATTGAGAATCCGTTTATTGAATATCGTGACAGTTTGTCTGATCAGAATTCTGACCATGACAAATATTCTCTTATTCTTGCTAATCCTCCTTTCAAAGGCAGCTTGGATGCAGATGCGGTATCTGCAGATTTGCTTAAGGTTTGTAAGACAAAGAAAACAGAATTATTATTCCTTGCACTTCTTCCTACGTATGTTAAAAGTAGGCGGAAGATGTGCCTGTATTGTTCCGGATGGTGTGCTTTTTGGTTCATCAAAAGCTCATAAGGATATCAGAAAAGCATATTGTAGAAGATAATATGTTAGAAGCCGTAATCTCTATGCCTTCCGGTGTGTTTAAACCATATGCCGGAGTATCTACTGCTATTCTTGTCTTTACAAAGACAAATCATGGCGGGACCGACAATGTATGGTTCTATGACATGACTGCGGATGGATATAGTTTGGATGATAAGCGTACACAGGTAAATGAAAGTGATATTCCGGATATCATTCAACGCTTTAAGAATCTTGATAAAGAAGCAGACAGAAAACGTACAGATAAATCATTTATGGTTCCCTAAGCAGGATATAGTAGACAATGATTATGATCTTTCCATTAACAAATATAAGGAAGTGGAATATGTAAAGGTTGAGTATCCGCCTACATCTGAAATTATGGCCAATATCCGTGAAATTGAGGCGGAGATTGGCAGAGAGATGGATGAGTTGGAGAGATTATTGAATGAGTAGAAAGGAGAGCAAATCTTAAATAAATTGAGATTTGTAGGGATGATAGATGGAATACATTTTTTGAAGATGTTCTTGAAATAAAGAATGGTAAGAATCAAAAAAAAGCTGTAGAAAATCCTGATGGTAAATATCCTATCTATGGTAGCGGTGGCGTTATGGGACATGCAGATGATTATATATGCGAACCAGATACAGTAATAATTGGTCGAAAAGGTAATATAAACAATCCTATATACGTTGATGAAGCTTTTTGGAATGTAGATACTGCTTTTCGGTTTACAAGCAAAAAAAAAGAAGTGTTAAATCCAAGATATTTATTCTATTTTTGCAAAAAAAATATGATTTTGAGAAACTTAATAAAAAAATGGTTACTATCCCTAGTTTGACGAAATCAGATTTGTTAAAAATAAAAAAAAAATAGATCTTCCAACAATGGATGAACAATATGATGTCGTAAAAAGCTGATTAAATTGGAAAGTGTGATTGACTTAAGAAAGCAGGAATTAAGTAAATTGGATGAACTCATCAAAGCCCGATTTGTCGAGATGTTTTTTGATAAAGGCTACCCTGTTTTGCCGTGGAATGATGTTTTCAATACAACTACTGGAAAACTTGATTCAAATGCGATGGTTGAGAATGGGGAATATCCTTTCTTTACTTGCGCTAAAAGAGGTCTTTCGAATTGATAGGTATGCTTTTGATCAGGAGGCCTTGCTTCTTGCAGGCAATAATGCTGCAGGAAAATATGATGTGAAATACTATAAGGGAAAGTTTAATGCATATCAGAGAACTTATGTATTAGGCTTGAAGCAAAATTGGTCGTACAGATTTGTTCCAGTATCAGCTCGAAGACAAGTTGGAATATTTACAGCAGTTATCTCTTGGCGGATTGACAAAGTATCTAACAATGAAAATTCTAAGAGAATTAAGCTTTATTATTCCTCCAATGGATAAGCAAATCGAATTTGAACAATTTGTTAAACAAGTCGACAAATCAAAAGTTGTAGTGAAAAAAGCATTGGATGAAGCTCAGATCCTTTTTGATAGTTTGATGCAAGAGTATTTCGGATAGGAGAATGCCTATAATTACAGAAACAGAACTTCCGCCGTTTGCATATGATTACATTGCAAACAGAGCTAAAACGGTTGATGTTCTCTTGTTTAATGAAAAAATGACGTGTAGGTTTTAAGAAGTTGAGCATTCAACAAATATTTTAGACTCATTGGATTAATTCTATGAGTTGCAAGATTTTCGAGCTGATTATTATATTATTGCCGATGAAAGCAGTCGACGACAGCTTGATTCGCTTATGGAACGCTCCATGTACAGTAGGATAGTTAAATATGTGAAATTTTTTTAATTATGATAACTTTGCGAAGCAATATGAGCGGGAATGCTTATTTGCCGGCTTGGATAGATTGTAAAGAATTGGTTGCAGGGGAGGCTGGTATCTGTGAAAGGAGATACCGGTATGGACGGAAAAGTTGTATCAATTTTAAATGAGATGGCAGAGTATTTGTCTGTGGCACAAATGAAGAAGCTTCAGGAGGTTATACTCAAGAATCTGAATGAGAAATCTGCTGAGAAAAACGATATTTCTAATGATGAATATTTGGTAATGTTTATTGCCGCAAAAAAAATATTGAGGGTTGTTCTAAAAAGGACATTATCTTATTATAAATCAACCATAGAAACTATGCTTGCTGAGATTACAATCTCTGTTAGAAAGATAACGACTGAAGATATGCGAAAATACCTTGATGATTACCAAAAGCGTAATGATTGCAGCAAGGTAACGGTGGATAATGTTCGTCGGAATATTTCGAGCTTTTTTTTCGTGGTTAGAAGAGGAAAATTATATTTTAAAGAGTCCGATGCGAAGGATTCATAAGATTAAAAACAAATCAGTTAGTTAAAGATGTGATTTCGGATGAAGATATTGAAAAGCTTCGGGATCATTGTAAGTGCAAAAGCGAGACTTGGCAATAATTGATTTGTTGTACTCTACCGGGATTCGTGTGGGTGAGCTCGTAAATCTGAATATTGCAGATGTGGATTTTGAAGCCCGTGAATGTGTAGTTTTCGGAAAAGGCGGAAAGGAGCGTCGGGTATATTTTGATGCAAAGTCTAAACTTCATTTACAGTCTTATATTGCAAGCAGAAAAGATAATAATCCGGCATTATTTGTGACATTGGATTCACCATATGACAGATTGAAAATCAGCGGTGTAGAAATACGTATTCGACAATTGGGTGGGAGTCTTAATCTTAATAAGATACATCCGCATAAGTTTCGAAGAACCATGGCTACACGGGCAATTGACAAGGGAAATGCCTATAGAGCAAGTGCAAAAAAATATTGGGGCATTCACAGATAGATACGACAATGCAGTATGCTATGGTGAACCAAACTAACGTCAAAATGAGCCATATTAAATTTATTTCATGATGGTGAGAATATTTATAATAAGAGTCATATGTCATAATGTTGGGTGCATCCTGTCAGAATATTTATTTATGATTCTCTAAACTCGAGAGCGATTGAAAATAATAATAGATAATTTTTTCTGCAAATTGAGATTTGTAGGGATGATAGATGGAATACATTTTTTGAAGATGTTCTTGAAATAAAGAATGGTAAGAATCAAAAAGCTGTAGAAAATCCTGATGGTAAATATCCTATCTATGGTAGCGGTGGCGTTATGGGACATGCAGATGATTATATATGCGAACCAGATACAGTAATAATTGGTCGAAAAGGTAATATAAACAATCCCTATATACGTTGATGAAGCTTTTTGGAATGTAGATACTGCTTTCGGTTTACAAGCAAAAAAAAAGAAGTGTTAAATCCAAGATATTTATTCTATTTTTTGCAAAAAATATGATTTTGAGAAACTTAATAAAATGGTTACTATCCCTAGTTTGACGAAATCAGATTTGTTAAAAAAATATAAAAATAGATCTTCCAACAATGGATGAACAATATGATGTCGTAAAAAGCTGATTAAATTGGAAAGTGTGATTGACTTAAGAAAGCAGGAATTAAGTAAATTGGATGAACTCATCAAAGCCCGATTTGTCGAGATGTTTTTGATAAAGGCTACCCCTGTTTTGCCGTGGAATGATGTTTTCAATACAACTACTGGAAAACTTGATTCAAATGCGATGGTTGAGAATGGGGAATATCCTTTCTTTACTTGCGCTAAAGAGGTCTTTCGAATTGATAGGTATGCTTTTTGATCAGGAGGCCTTGCTTCTTGCAGGCAATAATGCTGCAGGAAAATATGATGTGAAATACTATAAGGGAAAGTTTAATGCATATCAGAGAACTTATGTATTAGGCTTGAAGCAAAATTGGTCGTACAGATTGTTCCAGTATCAGCTCGAAGACAAGTTGGAATATTTACAGCAGTTATCTCTTGGCGGATTGACAAAGTATCTAACAATGAAAATTCTAAGAGAATTAAGCTTTATTATTCCTCCAATGGATAAGCAAATCGAATTTGAACAATTTGTTAAACAAGTCGACAAATCAAAATTTGCAGAGTTAAACTATGCAGCATAAATGAATATTATATAATATAAGTAGAAAAGGCTTCTAAAAATAATGTTTGGAGAGCGACTGAATACTATAAACAGAATAAAGAAGAATTAATAGATAAATTAGCTGAGTTCCGGCTTAAATTAGAAGCATGCCGTAAAAAGATATATAGCTTTTTGAAGGGGCGGTTATATGGTTACAAATTTTGATTATTTAAAGCAAGATCCAAAATTTAAGAGTTTCGCAGACGTAGCGATTTCTGCTGAGCGCATTATTCTTATGGATCCGGAGGCGAGTATTATTAACAGCCGTCGAGCTATGGAGTTTGCTCTAAAATGGATGTATTCCGTAGATAAAGAGCTGGAAATGCCATATCAGGATAATCTTCAGAGTCTTATGAATGCAGAAGAGTATCGTCAGATTATCGGACCGGATTTATGGAAACGTATGGATTTTATCCGTCGATGCGGTAATAACGTGGCTCATAGCGGGAAGAAGCTTGGCAGAGATGAAGCCATGCTTTGCCTGGAGAATCTTTTTTATCTACTTGGATTATATTGCTTATTGCTATTCGGATTTGTATGAGGAAAAAAAATTTCAATCCAAATCTTGTGAAGGAAAGAATTCGAAAGAGCAAAGAATTTCGCGAACAGGCAGAAGCCACAAAAGCAGAGCTGAAAAAAGAAATTGAAAATTCTGCACAAAAAAGAATTGGACTTACAGAAGCTTCGTGAAGAAAAATGAATCACTAAAAAGAAGCATTGTCTTCTCGTCGAGCGGAGAAAACAGCAGACCCTATGTTCCGAAGCCGCTTGATTTGTCTGAGTATAAGACCAGAAAGATTTATATTGATTCCATGCTTATCGGTGCGGGATGGACGGAAGGCAAAAGATTGGATTAACGAAGTACAATTATCGGGTATGTCGAATAAGTCCGAAGTCGGATTTGCGGATTACGTTCTTTATGATGATGCACATAAACCGCTTGCGGTGGTGGAAGCAAAGAGAACATGCGTTGATGTGGCAAAGGGACGTCAGCAGGCAAAACTATATGCAGATATTATTGAAAAAGAATACGGCAGAAGACCGGTAGTGTTTTTAACAAATGGATTTGAAACCAGAATTGTAGATAATCAATATCCTGAAAGAAGAATAGCTGAGATTTACTCGAAACGTGATCTTGAGAAGCTGTTTAATCTTCAGTCTATGAAGATAGGTCTAAATCATATAAATGTAGATAAGAAAATTGCAGGAAGATATTATCAGGAAGCTGCGGTAAAAAGCGCGGTTTGCGAAAGTTTTGATAAGAAAAACAGGCGCAAAGCGCTTGTCATGGCTACAGGTTCAGGGAAAACCAGAACGGTTATTGCGCTTTGCAAAGTTTTACTAGATGCCGGATGGGTGAAGAATATACTTTTCCTTGCAGACCGTAATTCTTTGGTTACACAGGCGAAGAGAAGTTTTGTGAATCTCCTTCCGGATTTATCATGTACAAATCTTTGTGAAGATAAGGAAAAACTATAATTCTCATTGTGTCTTTTCAACTTATCAGACTATGATCGGATGTATTGAAACCATAAAAAGATGAAGAGGGAAAGCTTTTTACCAGCGGTCATTTTGATCTTGTGATTTGTGATGAGGCTCACAGATCCATTTATAACAAGTATAAGGACATCTTTAATTATTTCGATGCTCCTCTTGTCGGTCTAACGGCAACGCCAAAGGATGAGATAGATAAAAATACCTATTCTCTTTTTGAATTGGAAAACGGTGTCCCTACGTTTGGATATGAGTTGGCTCAGGCGGTAAAGGATGGCTATTTGGTTGATTACATATCTGTTGAAACAAAATTTAAGTTTATTGAGCAGGGTATCAGTTATGCAGAGCTTTCCGAAGGAGAAAAAGAGGAGTATGAAAATACTTTTTGGAGATGAGAACGGAGAACTTCCGGAAAGAATAAACTCATCTGCATTGAATACATGGATTTTTAATGAGGATACAATTCGTCAGGTCTTGCATATCGTAATGCGTGATGGTTTGAAGGTGGACTATGGTGAAAAAATCGGAAAGACGATTATTTTTGCAAAGAATCATGCACATGCTGAAAAGATATTGGAAGTGTTTAATAAGGAGTATCCAAATACGGCAAAGGGCTCAAACGGTCAGGCGTTTGCTAAGGTTATCGATAACTACATGACATATGCACAGAGTGCAATTGATGAGTTCTCCGATGCAAATAAATTACCTCAGATAGCAATTTCGGTTGATATGCTTGATACCGGTATCGATGTTCCGGAAGTATTGAACCTGGTCTTTTTAAGAAGGTAATGAGTAAAAGCAAAATTTTGGCAGATGATTGGCCGTGGAACCAGACTTTGTCCGGGACTTATTGACGGTGACGACAAGTCTAAGTTTTATATTTTTGATTTTTGCGGAAACTTTGAATTTTTCAGAATGGGGAAAAGGACGTCCAACCGTAAATATGATTGCACTTCAGGGTGCGGTGTTTAACTTGGAATTCCAAATTGCATATAAATTGCAGGATATTAATTATCAGACAGATCGACTGATAGATTATCGTAACAGATTGATTGATTGAGTATGACCGGTAAAGTGAAAGAACTCAATCGCGAAAACTTTGCTGTACGTCAGCATATTAAGTATGTAGATTTATATTCATCGGAATCAAATTATAAGGCATTGACATATGAGGATACATTATTAGTTAAAGAGGAACTTGCACCGCTTATTTTGCCGGACAGTGACGATGCAACATGCGGTTCGTTTTGATGCTTTGATTTACGGAATGGAATTGGCACAACTTGCAGGGACGTGGATACGGTCGATTAAGATCGGACCTTATGAATAAGGTAAGCGGAATTGCTTCTGTTGCAAATATTCCTCAGATACAGGCTCAGAAAGACCTTATCGATAAGATTATTAATACGGATTATGTGGAGCGTGCCGGAATAGATGACTTTGAAAATATCCGTGAAAATCTTAGAAATCTTATGAAATATGTACCGAAGAAAAAAATCTTCGTTACGATACGGATTTTGCGGATGATATTTTGGACTCATCATGGAATGAGTCTGAACTTGAAAGTGATGATTTGGCAAACTACAGAGCAAAAAGCAGAACATTATATCCGTCAGCATCAGGATAATATAGTAATCGCAAAGCTGAGAACAAATGAGCCGCTTACACATTTGGATGTGGAATCGTTGGAGAAGATTCTTTGGTCGGAAGTTGGTTCAAAAAGAGGATTATGAGAAAAGAATATGGTAAGAAGCCGCTGGGCGAGCTTGTTCGCAGTGTTGTTGGCATGGATATGAATGCCGCAAAAGAGGCGTTCTCAGAGTTCTTAAATGATACAAACCTTGACAGCAGACAGATCTATTTTGTAAACCAGATTGTGGAGTATATTATACACAACGGAATGATGAAAGATCTTTCAGTGCTTCAGGAATCCCCATTTACTGATCAGGGAAGCGTGGTGGATATCTTTACGGATATATCCGTATGGACTGCAATAAAGAAAAGTTATTGATAAGATTAATGCGAACGCGATAGCTTAATTGATGTAGTTCAATTTAAGCAGGTACTTTTTCTATATGCAACGGAAATCTTTGCGTTTTGACATCAACGGGCAGCATATCTCGATACATGTCAGGTTTATCTAATGAGAGAAAAATACTGTGATAAAAATACTTTTCGTCTGCCACGGCACTCCGGTTTGCTCTTATTTTTCTGAATCACCGGTTTTCAGGCAAATTATTACAAAGTTATTGCGGTGTAAAATCCTTGATATTACTAAATATACTACTAACGAACGAAAATGATGTTTCTGATTACCCAGAAGAAGAACCGGATGAACCGGAAGGGGGATGGTTAAATTATGGCTACAGTGGATGTGATTCCGCTGTGGCCATTCCATTACCTAAAAAGAACTTCTATTTTGGATTTCGCATCATAGATGGTTATTTCGTCAAAAAATGGTAGCTTTCCTGCCGTTATTATGACGGGATGTACATTCTGTTTAAGACGGGGATGCGTATATCGGAGTTCACAGGGCTGACGGTTCATGATCTGGATATGGAGAACAGAACCATCAATATTGATCACCAGCTTCAGAAGACCGGAACATTGGTCTATATTGATACAACAAAGACCTATGCCGGTACAAGAGTGATTCCGATGCAGGATGATGTGTATGAAGCATTTGAGCGCATTCTTGCCAGAAGACCGAAGCTGAAGGTGAAGACTATGATTTATGGGTACTCCGGATTCCTTTGGTTCGATAAGGATGGAAAGCTGATGGTGGCGATGCACTGGGAGAAGTACTTCCAGCAGGCGGTGGAGAAGTATAATCGCATCTATCGCGTGAAACTTCCGAAGATCACGCCTCATGTGTGCCGTCACACACCTACTGCTCCAATATGGCGAAGTCCGGGGATAATCCGAAGGTGCTTTAGTACCTGATGGGACATTCGGATATCAGCGTCGCTCTCAACACCTATACGCATCTGAAGCTGGATGATGCAAAGGAAGAGATGGAAAAAGCTGGGCGTGAAGGAAAGCATTCGGTGATAAAACTTCGCCAGAGCAGCTAGAAAGCCTGATGGATAAAGGACTTGAAAAAGCTTTGCAGGCATGGGTGATCGGCATATGTCAGACGGCATTTGCCGAAAAAAACGGCAGAATTTTCCGAGTCAGGAAAAATTTAGACAATTTGGTCTGGATAAAGAGAATTTTTTGATCGCTGCGAAACCGCATAAATACTGGGTTTCGGGCAAGGTCTAAATTTTGATTCATAGACCTTTTGAAGGAAAAAGACATACTGAAATAAGCCGAGAAACAGTAAAATGCTCGAATGCCGGAAATGCCCGTAAAATAAGGAAAAACCGAGATAAATTGGGAGTCAAAATTGATGATAAAAGTATTATTTGTTTGCCACGGCAACGTTTAAAGTATGGCGAGAAAGACTTGATTTTGTAGGATTTTTTAGATAGAAACAAATAATTTACACCTTATTTATACCTTTGGAAGACCGAATCGGAATAATTAAAAAAAGTTGTCATAATTCAATTGGTTAACAAAAAATAATACTACACTCAAAATTAATTAAAAAATCAATCGTAAAAAAATACGATTGATTTTTTTTGCGCATTTTTGCATATAATATAATCATTATGGTTGGAAAGGGAATGATTACTATGCGTGAAACAAGAATATTAGAATTCAAGGAAACGATTACGAATACTTTTTTTTTTTGAAAACAGTTAGTGCCTTTTCGAATTACAATGGTGGAACAATTCTTTTTGGGGTTGATGATAATGGAAATGTGAAAGGATTGCTAGATGTAAAACAGGCCTGTCTGGATATCGAAAATAAAATCAATGACAGTATATCACCTCAACCAAACTATACACTTGAAATACAGAACAATGACCAGACGATAAAACTTACTGTAAAAAGTGGTCTTCAAAAACCGTATTTATATAAATCAAAAGCATACAAACGAAATGATACAGCAACGATAGAGGTAGATACATTAGAATTTTCAAGGCTTGTATTAGATGGAAAAAATATTAGCTTCGAAGAATTACCTTGTAAAGATCAGGAGCTATCTTTTGAAATTTTACAGTGTAAACTGAAAGAAAATATTTACATTGAAACTTTCAATCAAGATACTTTAAAGACATTGAACCTGTATGACAATATAAATGGTTATAATAATGCAACCGGACTTTTGGCAGATAAAAATCATTTTTCAGGAATTGATATTGTTAAGTTCGGTGAGAATATTAGTATTATTCAAAAAAGAGTAACGTTTGAACATATATCGGTTTTAGAAATATATGAAAAAGCACTTATTGTGTTTAGAGACTATTACCAATATGAAATAATACAGGGGCTGACAGAAAGATGATGGAGAAAATACCGGAAGCAGCTTTCAGAGTAGCAATTGCAAATGCTTTGATTCATAGGGTATGGGATATTAATTCACACATCAGAGTTTCTATGTTTGATGATAGAATAGAAGTAGTATCTCCTGGTGGATTGCCGGCTGGAATAACGGCAGAAGAATATTTATCAGGTAAACTATCTATTTTAAGAAATAGAAATCTTGCAAATGCATTTTATAGACTGGGATTAGTAGAGATATTTGGAACAGGAATTACACTAATTAAACAACTGTATGCAGAGAGTTTTATAAAACCAGAATTTGAAGTGTCAGAAAATGCTATAAAAATTGTACTACCGATATTTTATTTGAAACGAATGTCAATTTAACCGAAGACGAAAAAGTGATTTACAAATTTTTAAGTAAGACGATGCTGAAACCAATAAGTGAAATTGCACCATATGTCCCATTTGGCAAATCAAAAAAAACAACACAATTACTGAAAGCTATGGAAAAAAGGGTGTGATTGCAGTTGAAGGAAAAGGTAGAGGAACAAAATATATAATTAAGTGATTGAGAACATAGCGGGTTCAAATTACACAATCTTTCAATAACACAAGGAGATTTTCAGACGGACGATTTTGGCGGTACTACAGCAACTGGAGTGCTTGAAAATAACACTGGTTATGACTTTGACAACTTTGTGGTTCACTTCACTTTGTATGACGATAATGGAGTGGTTGTTGATACACCAGTTGATTATCTGCAAAATTTTACTAATGGAACGAAGGCACAGGTTGAGTTTTACACATATAAACAAATTTCGACATATGAAGTTTATGGTCAATGGTACGAATAATATACAATAAAATATGTGATTAAATAAGCATCTGTCAGAAATGATCTGACCACAAGAAGTTAGACAAATTTGAGAGCTAAGCTACAAAGGATTGAAGCCTGTATTGCACAGGACTCAGTCCTTTTTAGTTTACTCTTTATTCGCTTATTGTTTTTTTAAACATTTTTCATAAGCTAAACTCCCCCAAAAACCAGCCAGTTGCAAACGGCCGGCTTTTAAAGTGACTATAGTCACTTAATAATCTGCACTACAGTCTACGTCCATATTTTGGACAGTATTCAATCTCCATTCTATTAATGAACACAGGTTGGCTATTAACTCCAATGTTAATCTCCAGTGTCTTATTATCTATCCGGTATCATAGCTGCATAAACATTCATTACAGGTAATCATGTGAATCAAACCGTTTTGCTTCCCCATTACAATAATCACACATAACATATCCCCCTTTTCCATTTTTAATCAAATGCTTTGACTTTAGAGTGGCTATAAACGAATTTAAAGCATAAATATTTTCATCACACTAAATAGCTTCGTTATCGAACTCTCGGTAAAACATACCATATTGATATGCTAACACATTTATTCCTCAAATAATACTTGGAAATTGTCATAAAATAATATTAATTTTTTTTTTGTTAATACTATCCATAAATTATGGGAAGTTTTGACTGATAGTGAAAAAGCCACGTTTATGGTATGATTAAGCATATCGTATCGTGGCTTTTTTTTCAAAAATTGTGTCAGGGAAAGGAGACATAATGAGTGAAAAAAAGACGAGAACGTAAGAATCGCGTTCTTCGAAATGGAGAAAGCCAGCGAAAAGATGGAAGATATATGTACAAGTACAACGATGCAAACGGTGAAGTAAAGTACTTCTACAGTTGGAGCTTGGATAAGAATGATCCGACTCCGGTAGGAAAGAAATATGAGCTGTCCCTGCGAAAAAAAAGTAAGAAAAATGGAAGAAGACAGATTTGCAGGAATTCTTCCAGGCGCAGGAAAACAAACAATAGTCTTAGAACTTGTGGAGAAGTATGTTTCTTTAAAACCGGAGTTCGACACAATACGGAAGCTAATTATCGATTTGTAATCAATATCATTAAAAAGGAACCTTTTGGGAAGACGCGTATCGACCGTGTGAAACAGTCGGATGCAAAGGCGTGGCTTATCAAATTACAGAAAGATGGCAGAGGTTATAGTACAATTCATACGGTGCGTGGTGTTGTAAGACCGGATTTTCAAATGGGAACAGATGATGATTTGATTTCCAATTGGCGACAGTAGTAGTAAATGACAGTGTGACAAGAGAAGCCATTTCTAGAGCAAATATGCGTAAGTTCTTAAAATTTGTGGAAGAGGATAAGCACTTTAGTAAATACTACGAGGGATTTTACATTCTTTTTCACACCGGACTTAGAATTTCTGAGTTTGTAGGACTTACCATAAATGATATTGATTTTACAAAGATGAAGATCCATGTTCCTTGAACCTTTTACAGCAAAAAGATAAAGAAAGCAGCATTGTTTAATAATGACTATTCTCAGACTAGCTACACAATGAACGCAATATATCATAAAGTATTCCATTATGATGACCAGGACAGCACGCAAAGTGGAGTTCTTTTCCGCAAGACTAAAAGTGAAATTGATGAATTACTGTTCGCACAACAACTATATAAAGAGGGGAAAACATACTCTAAAGAAAACTATTCAAGCTAGACTGGCAATTGAACAAGCCCAGTTAGATGCAGCTGATGATGATTGAAAGCTGGTATTCAGCAACGATTAGATCGAGATTCCGCAATGCTTGAAACTATTGGTGTGTGTATGTTCTATTTTGTGACAACATATTATGAGTTTATGGCACAGTTTGGTTCCTTTGGAAAGATAAACGTTATGATTTTGATAAGTTTTATAGTGATAAGGCCTATCGATCTCAGCTGGTTAAGGAGATGGCCAACTTCTTCCTTGTTAAGACAGTGCAATTTCTGTTGAGCACTGCCAAAGATAATGGAAAGAGTAATATCAATAACTGGGTCAGAAGTGCTACTTGCGAAAAAGAAATACTTGGAAGCTCTGAGAAACAATATCGGATTCGATATGAACGTTGCAAATGAATATTCAGATTTGATGACAGCCTATAAAACGGTTCAGTTATAAAAAAATCTAGAATATGCAGAATGGCTTTGACAATCATAAGTTAGTAAAGAGTTTAGGTATATTAATTGGAAGATAGAAAAAAGAGGGTACTGTATGATTGCAGCGATTCTCATAAGAAATTATAAAAACTATGCCAATTTAAATTTTATTTCGATTGCCAATGATATTGAGAATATGTTCTCTATGTTTATTGGCAATAATGGAGTAGGGAAAAGTGCAGTGCTTGAGGCCATAGATTTTTTTTTAATAATAGAACATGGAATGTAACACAAGGAACTAAAAAACAGAAGCTTATGTTTGCCCATTGTTTCTCGTTCCAAAAATCAAGCGTTTCTTCTTCCAAAAAGCAATAATTAAATATTAATTACTATGATAATTATGCCTGTTTAAAACATATTACAGATTAATAATTAATATCCGGAATTTAAAGTGATATACATATTAACAGATAGTATGTTAATTGCCTTTAGAGTTCAAAATGTTATAATTACATTAACTATAATGTTATGAAGCTGAAAACTCTCGTTTAAAAGGAGTGAGCATATGAAAGAAAAGATAAATTTCACAAGTGAAGATGTAAAACAGATGACTGATGAAGACAAGCGTCATTTTATCAACTATTACGATGGTGAAGAGTTTAAAGAGCTTAATGACGAACAAAGACAATTTACCGTAAAACAGTTGATGAACTCTGTTTAAAAAAAATGATGAAATTGCATTAAGAATAAAGGGATATGCCTGCTATGGCGGAAACGATATATATCCATGTAACTGGAACATTTCAAAAAGGACTGCCTAATGAAACTGTTTAAAAAGACAGGTGATGCATGCGCGGCCAACAGTCTAGGATATATCTTTTTATTATGGAAGATGTAATTATGGAAAACCTCAGTATGAAGAGGCATATAAGTACTTCTCATATGGTGCATTCCATGGAATATATGAATCAATGTACAAAGTAGCAGATATGATTGCTGTGGGAAAAGGTGCACCTAAGATGCCTGTAGCTGCATCTAATCTTCATTACTATGTTTACAAAAAAGAATTTAATACATTTTGTTCAAGGGAACTTTGATTGTAAATTTGCAGATACAGCACTTCGTATGGGAAGTGAATATTGCAATGATACAGAACTGGCATATTCTTACTGCCTTGAAGCAGATTATGCCATAAGAAAGAGACTTCCATTTAACTATTTTGGAGATAATGTAGTATATAACAACATTCAGGATGCCTTAACAAAAGCAAAGGAAAGATATCATGAATATATCGGACCTGCAAAAAAGGTAGGATTTTTAGAATGGAGCATTTTATCTCTTCCTATTGATACATATAACAGAAGTGCAAAGGCAGTAGTTAAAAGTTTGGAAGTAAAACAGTAGAGCTTACAATCTCAGCTACAAAACCATCATGTGGTTCTAATGGCAATAAAAATAAACTTCTCTTTACGGTTCCAGAGGCAGACTATTGCGAACTGGTTGACAGCATTACTTTTGAAGTGAAAAATGTTAAGAAATGCAAAGTTGCCGGCGGTCGTAATTCATTTAAATATGACTTTATCCAGATGGATTTAGACAGTAACGATTACATCTTTAAGCATGAAGGAGAAACAGTAGCACGTATTAAGGGTGACTGCCTTATCTGGAGAGCTCCAAAGGAAGCAAAGAAGAAAATAAAGACATTCAGATTTGCAAAAGTAGAATTTACTCGGGTGGTAAAAAGAATACGATTATTTTTTGAGGAGGATAAATCCATTAAGGAAGGTGATGAAGTAATCGTAGAAGGTATTGATGGAAAGAAAAAAGTAAAAGGTAACAAGAATATTTAAGCGTGAAGAAGACGCAATGGAAATGCCTAAAATATTTTATAAGAGTGTGATTAGAAAAGCTTGATTCATTAAAATCATTTTTAAGTAACGCATAATAAGTTCACATAGGATGTATAAATGACAGTATACAATTACGGAAATCCTGACGCAGATATAGTTCTGATACAGCCTGTAGACAGTCACGTTATTCCTCTTCTGGAAAAAGTAGAAGAAATAAAGAAACTTACTGAAAAAGATTTTTTATTTCGTAGCTTATCAGGTTGAAAACTGGAATAAGGATCTGTCTCCCTGGTGTGCTCAGGCTGTTTTTGGCGTTGAAGATTTTGGTGGTGGAGCAGATGAGACACTTAAATACATTTTAAAATTATGCAGCAATGGTAATAAGAAATATATCATCGGCGGCTATTCCCTGGCGGCATTGTTTGCCATATGGGCTTCATATGAGAGTGATACATTTGCAGGGGTAGCGGCGGCTTCACCGTCTGTATGGTTTGAAGGATTTACAGACTATATTAAAGAACGCAAAAATAAATGCCAGTGCAGTATATTTAAGCCTTGGTGACAAGGAAGAAAAGACGAAAAATCCTGTTATGTCCACAGTCGGCAAATGTATCGCTGAGGTAAAAGACATAATCGGAAATCAGGCATCCGATGTTGTATTTGAATGGAACAGTGGAAACCATTTTAAGGATCCGGATGTGAGAACAGCGAAGGGATTTGCCTGGGTGATAAATCAGATATGATTTTTTCAACAAATCTGATATTCTAAGAGTTAAACCGGATAGAAACAAAACGAACATAGAATAAATTATAAAACAAATAAAATAGAGAAAGAGTAGCACATATCGAAAGACAGATGCTACTCTTTTTTGTTATATGGGTAATCTCGTTATACTTATAAATTAAAGTGTAGTTTAAAATCCTTAACTATTACTTCTGGAATACAAGATCAATTTCTAAAAGAACGATATAATTGCTGTTGCTGCGGAGCATACGAAGGTTTGAACTTATCATAAATGGCCATATTCACTTCCTCCTTCTAAGTTACGGTATAGAGATTTGGAACTATTATAACAATCAAGGGAGCTTAACGAAAAATGTTAATTTGGATTACATAAATTCCTCAACTCAATAAATTTGTAACATTATTATTGTGTTTATCGAAAATTGATGTATAATTGCGATTAGCCTACACTAATTAGCATAGGCTAATCAATGCTGAAATAAAGTAATCGATACGAAAGATTATGAATAACACAAATTGATAATATTTATAAATTTATTGAAAAAGGAGAATTTTAATGATAAAGAAAATTGATTTCTCAAAAAATGTAGCCACTCTTTGTAAGGAGTATCCGGAACTTGTTGATATTCTTGTAGAACTGGGCTTCAAGCCATTGAAAAATCCGGTTTTAAGAAATTTGATTGGTAAACAAGTTACAATACCACAAGCCTCTGCGAAAATGGGTGTTGAAATGGATCGTATTTTATTTGCCCTTGCAGAAAATGGATTTGCCGTATCAGGTGATATAAGAGTATCTGATCAAAATGAAAGTGAAAAGGAGAGCAGGACACAAACCCGAGAGTCAGGTCACGTATTCTTGGCCAGAATGGGAAAAACAAAACTTCGTCCCGGTGGAGTTAAAGCTACAAACTGGCTTCTTGAACAGGCCAATATTACACCGGATACTAAGATTCTTGAGGTTGCATGTAACATGGGAACAACATTGATTCAGATTGCTGAAAAGTATGGATGTTATCTGACAGGTGTAGATCTTAGTGCTGATGCATTGGAAAATGCAAAAAAAGAATGTTTCAGAGCATCATTTGGAAGATAAAATTACTTTAGTACAGGGAAATGCTTTTAACTTGCCATTTGAAGATGGAAGTTTTGATATTGTAATTAATGGAGCAATGCTGACAATGCTTAAGGGTGAGGAAAAAGGATAAAGCTATTGCTGAATACTACCGTGTTCTTAAGCCGGGTGGCATTTTACTTACACAGGATGTCTGCCTCCGTACAGAGGATATTCAGGAACAGAAAGAAATCAGAGCAGGAATAAGTCGTGCAATAAATGTAGATGTTGAACCTCTCACTTCAGAAAACTGGGAAAAAAGAAATTTGAAAATACAGGTTTTGAAGTCATGAAAATGGAGGGACCAATGACTCTTCTTGATCCTGACGGAATGCATGTCGATGAAGGTAGTGAAAAACACTGGAAATTATGTCAAATGCAATGAAAAGAAGAAAATGCGGAATTTTTCATTAGAATGTTTAACTTCTTCCGTCTTAATGCAGAAAAGGTTAGATCCATAGCAATTGCAAGTACGAAGAAATGTAATTAAAAAGACGATGAATGGTTAGTATGTATTGTTACTGAAACAGGATATTCATTAAAATATAAGTAAATTAATAATTTTTAGAAGGACAGTGAATGCTGTCCTTTTTTTTGTTTGCAATTATGTTATCACGAAATATTGTGATGAATCAAAAAAAAGTGCTCTGGTATGTAAATTTATTTACTTTTATATTTAATCAAGCTCGGATGAGTTTTTTTGAAATTATATTATTTGATGTAGATGCTTTTTAGGAATTTGAATATGATATGGATAAACAAAAGATAAAATTAGTAATCTAATTTTACACAGACATGATTTTATCGCTAATTTACCTGATCTATGGAAAAAAAGATAGTAGAGTAGTTACTTAATATAAAACATTCATTACCCCAAAAGGAGTTATCATGATTAAAATACTTTTCGTCTGCCACGGCACTCCAGTTGCTCTAATCTTCTGAATCGCCAGTTTTTCGGCAAATTGTTGCAAGATATTGTGGTGTAAATCTTTGATACTACTAAATATACTACTAACGAACGAAAAATAATGTTTCGATTACCCAGAAGAAGAACTGGATGAGCCGGAAGGGGGGGATGAGTAAAATTATAGCCATAGTGGATGTGATTCCGCTATGGCCATTCCCTTATCCAAAAGAACTTCTATTTTGGATTCCGCATCATAGATGGTCATTCCGTCAAAAATGGTAGCTTTCTCAAATTGCTCAAAGCACTCTCGGGGAAATCTTTTCCATGGCAGCGAAAAACATAGTTCTCATCTCCGAAGCATTCGAAAATAACTAGTTCCGTAAGAGATGGATTTGCTTCATATTTCTGACACTGTAGCATATATTTTTTTCCCATGGAAGAGAAATTCTTTTTCTGGCCCACCCATAGTGAGAATATCATCTATGAATTCTGATAATGTATTACCAATCATTGCTTAACCCCCTTGAATAATTTTTTGTATTTTTTCATATAGTGGATGTCCGGGTTTAATTACGAACTTATCTGCTTGTTCGTGATGTTCGACTCAGGTGTATTGTGAACATGAACATGCAGAATGTCACCATGGCAGAGACTTTTTTCGTGGTGATATCCGATTTCAAGAACAACTTCATGATTTGAATTATATTCTCGGTACTGATGAAAAACACCATCCTTGTCATTTGACGGTGTGCTAGGATGTTAAGAGACTGCAATAGAGTTAGAAGATTACATCGACTGTAACCGCAGTTTCAATTTCGACAAAAGATTTCCTTCGAAGCATTTTGTGTTTAAGAAATTGTTAATTATGTCCTCTTCACTAATCATACCTGATGGAGCTGTATACTCGCAGATGCAATCAGCTGTGTCCGTATCTGTCTTTGATTTCCAAATAGAAAATCGTGTGTTTGCTGTAATTCCACCTGGTTCAATCGTATAGACAGAATTTTGATAAGAAAATTCGATTTCTCTATTTGATTTCAAGTATTGTTTTTAATTCTTCCATGTTTGTGCCAATCATTATATTCCCCCTTTAAAATAACGTTTATATCTTTCGTATAAAGGTATCACCTGGATGCAGTACCACAACATCATTGCCGCTGCCGCGTACGCCATCCTTATAATAGTGGACGTGCAGAGACTTCTTCTGTATAAACCTCTCAGATTGATGATAAAATCGTAGGTTTATAGAATACAAAAAATATAATGTGATGGGCTGAATGGCATTTCTTGCTGTTCAGCGGAAAATCATTGTTTTCCCACCTTTTATTTTAGCAGGTCGATAGCTCCGGTTACCTTTGCAGGAATCTTTTTTAAACAAAAATTCACCATGTCTGACAGAAGAAGCAGTGATTCCTGCTCTCTCACATATTGCTTCAAATTCTGATTTTGCATCAAGCACGATAAAGTTTGCAGGCTTATTTTCCTCGATTCCGTAGTGATCTGTAATATTCATGGTCACAGCTCCGTTTGTTGTCACGAGATCGAGAACATTCGTAATCTCTTCAGGTGACATCATCTGTGCCAGATGGATTCCGTGATCGAGTATCATCATCATATTTCCGTTTCCAAGCGGATACCAAGGATCCGACATGGAATCCTGCGCAAAACATACATTAATTCCGTTGTCATAAAGTTCCTTTACTCTTGTGATTCCTCGTCTCTTCGGGTAGGTATCCTGACGTCCTTCAAGATATACATTCTCAGTAGGACATGAGATGAAATTGATGCCTGATTTTTTTTTGAAAAGCTTCATCATCCTGAATGCATAACTATTATCCGCTGAGCCAAATGAACATGTATGGCTGGCTGTAGTTCTTGTGCCTATGACCTTCCATAAGTGCCAATGCATTCAACAGCTCCAAAAAGCGGCTCTGCGTATCGTCTGTCTCATCACAATGTACATCGATAAGCTTATTATATTTGACAGCCAGTTCGATTGTCTTGTGGATTGATTTTTTTCACCGAACTCTCGGGCCAGTTCAAAATGAGGTATCGCGCCAACACAGTCAGCCCCCATCTTAAGTCCTTCCTCTACCAGTTTGTCACCGTCCTTGTATGCGTACATTCCTTCCTGAGGAAAAGCAACAATTTGCAGATCAAGAATATCTTTTACTTCATCTCTTACTTCAAGTGCAGCCTTTAAGACCTGTAAATGTTGGATCTGTCACATCAATATGTGTTCGGATAGCTTGAAACACCCTGCAACATTTCCTTTTTTATTCCATTGTAAATGCGCTCCTTCATTTGTTCGACAGATATGTTTCCTTTTGATTCACTCCATCGCTGAATTCCTTCAAAAAGAGTTCCTGATCCGTTTTCCTCACCTAGACTTGCTGTAAATACATAGTCAAGATGTAAATGTGGATCCACATACGGAGGAACCACCAGTTGTCCATTTAAATCAACTTCCTCACATACGGCAGTTTTTTTCATGAGGTATGTCTGCTGAGATTTTCTTGATAATTCCATCTTCAACTAATATAGAAACAAGTTCTTTTTGACCTTTTAGCCTTGCATTTTTTTAAATAGTTTTGTGCCCTTCATACTGTATGCCTTTCTTCTCGTTAACAATAATGATTTGTTCCTTATGCACAATCATAGTATCCTGTCAGAACATAGTCAATAAAATGCAAAATCGACACTTTTATTTTATTCTTGCGTACAAAAACGTTAAATCAATTTGTATGTTATACACGAACAGGTTGCTTTTTCCTGAATAAATATAATAATAGCTATCAGAACCCACCACGTCTCTTGGTGCTGCGGACCACATTGGGAATTTTGAAAGGATATTAACTACATGAAAGATAAAATCAGAGTAGCTTTTTGCTGCCACGGCAGTGTTTAAGGGATGCCGTGAAAGCCTTGGTTTTAAAGGATTTTTTGATGATTGACGAATAATTTACACCTTTGGAAGACAGGATCGGCTTAGTTAGAATAGTAAAGGCGCAGGTTGAATCTTGCGTCTTTTTCTTAGATTATGTGATCACATATTACTTGAAAAATTAAATAACATATGATGAATTATAAATGTGACGTAAAAAGAGTCGCGTTTATAAAAAGGCGATTAATATGAAAGAATTTTTGGAAAAAATCATTACGGCAAAATGTAATAATGACGGAGAATAAAAAGGTATATAAAAAGCTTCCGTTAGCATATCGTGGAAGATATAATATTTTTACGGTAGAGATGAATGGTGTATTATGGATGGCTATTCATCCCAAAAAGAATGTCGGACTTGTTATGTTACGTAGAGACAGAGCTGGCGTAGAAAAAATGACAGGATTAAACTGTGCAATATTTCTTGATCGAACTACATTTTATATAAAAGGAAAAATTGATGGAAGAAGGAATTCCTTTTTTGTTATAGACGGAAAGCAAGTATTTCTTCCATTTATTGGTTATTTGCTGAGTAAGGAAAATGAAAGAGAATTGCCACCAGTTCATTTGATTTCATTTTTGACGCAAAAAATGCTTCTGATTGCCATTTATGAACAATGGAATGAAGTGAAGGTATCTTATGCAGCAAAACGTTTGGAAGTGTCAACAAAATCTGCAAGCCGGTGTTTTGATGAGTTGGAATATTTAAATATTGATGTGTTGGGCATGAAAGGTAAATCAAGAGTTATCAATATTCCGGATGACCGAGAACAATTATGGCAACAGATTGAAAATGTATTAAGAAATCCAGGGTGATTCGAAGATTTGTTTGAGAAAAGATATGAAACTAGAAAAGAAAGCAGGTATTTCTGCTTTGTGTGAGTATTCTCTTTTTTGTCAGATAATGTTTATCCTACTTATGCAGTAACCAAGAAAGAACTGAAAGATAGTGGAGTGAAAGTGGAAAAGCAAGCAAGTGAATTAGAAGAAATTGGATGTGTTGTTTTGGAAGTTGGATATTTTATTGATTTTTTAGGAAAAGGATTTCAAGATCCCTTGAGCGTAGTATTGTCATTTACAGGAGAAGAGCAAGAAGAGGAACGGGTAGATATTTCTATTAATGAGATGTTGGAGGAATATGTATGGTCAAGGGATTAGATACATTTCAGAAGTACTTTTAAAGATTATGAAGAACAGTATGTTTTTTAATAGGTGGCGCAGCCTGTGATATTCTATTTGAAAGCAATGAAGTAAATTTCAGGGCAACAAGAGATCTGGATATGGTTTTGATTATTGAAGCACTAACGCCGAAGTTTTTGGAGAGAAATTTTGGAATTTTATCGTTGATGGGAAATATAGAAACAAAGCAACAAGCAGTAGCAGTAGATGCCGATATACATAGCTTTATTGATTCATTGGAGATAGAACCATTTGATCAAAATTTATTGAAAAAGATATGGGCTGAAAAACGAGGATGTTGTGGAATTATTGAAGCAAGTATTTGGATAAAAATGTGATGTGTTATACAGTTAATTTGTAACCCATTTTTACACCTTTTGCGGACGATATTATGCGAAAATAAACCAGGTTATGCCAGAAAGCAAAAAATTTACAAAGGCTTACAAAGCCCGAAATACCAAGAAAAAACTAAGAAATGCGAGGGTTATGCAACAATGATAAAAAAGTGTTATTTGTCTGCCACGGCAACATTTGCCGTTCTCCTATGGCAGAGTCTATATTTAACTATAAAATTAAACAACTTGGTATAGCGGATAGATTTGAAGTCGACTCCGCAGGTACAAGTCGTGAAGAGTTAGGGCATGGGGTGCATAAGGGTACAGTAAAAAACTTAGAGAAATGAATATTCCTGTTACACCTCATTCAGCCCGCCAATTTTCCTGGGTTGATTATGAGTATTATGACTATATCATTGCAATGGATTCATTTAATGTTGCAAATATCCTTCGCATAGCAGGAGATACTGACTATGACGGTAAGGTTCATAAGATTATGGAATATGCCGGAGAAGACAGGGATGTTGCAGATCCATGGTATACAGGCAACTTTGATGCCACTTATAATGAGATTTCCAGAGGTGTAGACGGTTTACTTGAAGAGCTTGTTAAGGAATTAAATTAAGTTTTAGAATTTGAACTTATATTAAGCACAGAATATTATCAAACATACAATTTAAATTTATATATAAAACTTATAAACATAAATAAAGATAAAAACATAAAAAGTGGGCTGAGTATTAACTGATACCTGACCCACTTTTTATTTATAAGAACATTTTAAATAATACAATTACGGCAACACCGAGTATTATTCTGTACCATCCGAATGCAATAAATGTATGCTTTTGATGTATCCAACTATAAATCTGATTACAAATATGGATACAAGGAAAGCAACCACAACACCGATAAGTAGTAGTGCTTCATTTGGTGCAAAATGGAATCGAACTTAACAAGCTTTGCAAGACTTGCTCCAAGCATTACAGGAATTGCAAGCAGGAATGTAAATTCTACAGCAAGTTTTCTGGAGAATCCCATTAAAAGCATTGCAATGATTGTTATTCCGGATCTTGAAGTCCCGGGGAATACTGCAGCAATTGTCTGAAACATTCCGATAACAAATGCCATAAGGAATGTTATGTCGCTTAATCTGCTGACACGGACTTTCTTTCCTTTTTTAGCTCTTTCTACGGCAATAAATACGAAACCTACAACTATCAGCGCAATGGCAATTGACATGGGGTTGTAAAATGCTGCATTTATTGCATCGTCAAAAAAAAAAAGAAACCTACAATTGCGGCAGGTATTGTGGCCACAATTATTTTTCCCCACAACAGCAGTGATGACAATTTGATCTGAACATATCCGGATTCTCTTGTAAATGGAAACAATTTCCAGAAGAATGGAATTATTACAGCACATATTGCTCCGAGCTGGATGACTACTTCGAACATTTCAAAAAGAAACCGTCAGATACCGTATAGAACGATGTTATCTGATTCAGCAGTATCATATGCCCGGTGGAGCTGACTGGAAGCCATTCGGTTATTCCCTCAACCAGTCCGAACAGTACGGCTGTAAGCATATCAAGGTTAAATAACATTTATATCACCTCTATTAGTGAGTTCCGGTTGAACCGAATCCGCCTTCGCCTCTTACTGTGTCTGTTAATTCATCCACTTCGTTAAATGTAGCAGCATAGTAAGGTGTGAATACGATCTGAGCGATTCTTTCATACTTTTCTATTTTCTGAATTTCATTGCTGTGGTTGTGGAGTGCAACCATGATTTCACCTCTGTAGTCGGAGTCGATTACGCCAACCTTATTGGCCGGAGCAAGGCCTCTTTTACATGCAAGAGAACTTCTGGCATATACAAGGCCTACAAGTCCCTCAGGAATTTCGATTGCAATTCCTGTATGAACAAATACTGTCTCATCCGGCATGATAGTAGCTTCTTCTAATGAAAATAAATCTGAACCCGCTGCATATTCAGAACCTGTAAGTGGCTCATTCGCCTCATCATTTAATTTTTTAAAGTTGATGACTGTTCTATTAAGACTCATAACCTTCCCTTTCTATAACATATCCTGCTTCAAGCGATTTTTGTACATCTATTGTCCGCTGATTTTCAGATCCTTTGAACTTAAGCATGAGATTGCGCTGTTCCTCGATAAACGGACCATCAACGATTACATCTATATATTTTAATAATTCCGGATGTATATGGCGACTCCTTCGTCATTACATCTATAATGTCCTTGTCAAAAAGGTATCCTGCAAAAGCACCATACGTCTTCTTTTTTTCAGGATATGTTTCTTTTTACTTTTTTAACAGAGGAAGTAATCCCTCCTGATTTACATATTCAAATGGTTCTCCGCCCAAAATGGTTATACCTGCAATATATGATGCTTTCATGGCATCTATTATTTTATCCATTACCGCCTCATCAAATGGCTTACCTGCATTAAAATCCCAGGTTATAGTATTAAAAAACACCCATTGCAGTGATGTGTACATCCGGATACATATAATGTAACTCTGATACCGGGTCCATTGGCCACATCAAATAATTTTAGTTCGGAATAATTCATTTAAACACCACATTTCATTTACAAGTTGACATAATTGTTTTTTAATTATAGCAAAAAAATACACGCATTTAAAATAAATCTTATTTATTCTTTGCTTAAAAGGTTGTATATTATATACTAAATTTATTTTCTACTATATATGTGAGGTGGTATTTATGCCAGGAAATACAGAAAAAACAAAGAAATTGAGCGACAATTTAAAAAACAAATGTTCCGGCGGATTATACACCACCGGAGGTTCTCTATGATGAGTTACTTGATACAATAAGAAGATATCATCCATCTAAGGATTTATCTGACATTGAGAGCATATAAGATTGCCTATGATTCACATGTTGGACAGTTCAGAAAGTCCGGCGAGCCATATATTATTCACCCTATTTGCGTAGCAATTATCCTTGCCCAGCTTGAGCTCGATAAGGAGACTATTGTTGCGGGATTACTTCATGATGTTGTTGAGGATACTGATGTAACTCTTGACGACATTGTTAAGGAATTCGGTGAAGAAGTAGCGCTCCTCGTTGACGGCGTTACAAAGCTTACAAGATTAAAGTATAAACAGGATAAAATTGATATTCAGGCGGAGAATCTGCGTAAGATGTTTCTTGCCATGGCAAAGGATATTCGCGTAATTCTGATCAAACTGGCCGACAGACTTCATAATATGAGAACTCTTCAATATCAATCACCCGCAAAGCAGATTGAGAAAGTCAAGAGAGACCATGGACATTTATTCTCCTCTTGCAAACAGACTCGGAATATCGAAAATTAAAATTGAACTTGATGATTTATCAATGAAATATCTTATGCCTGATGTATATAAGAGTCTCAGACAGGAAGTGCATACGCTAAGACCGGGCAAAGAAGCTTTTTATGGAGAAGGTGAAAAAAAGAAATTGCCATGCATATGGAAAATAACCATATTGATGCAGTGGTTACGGGAAGAGTAAAGCACTATTTTTTCCATATACAGGAAAATGGTAACACAGAATAAAACTCTCGATCAGATATATGATATATTTGCCGCAAGAATTATCGTAAAGACTGAAAAAAAGATTGTTATGCGGCTCTCGGCGTTATTCATGATATGTATAAGCCGATTCCCGGACGGTTTAAAGATTACATCGCAATGCCTAAGCCTAATATGTATCAATCGCTTCATACTACCCTTATGTCAAGTGAAGGACAGCCGTTTGAAGTTCAAATAAGAACCGAAGAGATGCACAAAACAGCAGAATACGGTATTGCGGCTCACTGGAAATATAAAGAAGGTAATACAGGTGTTCCTGCCAAGGATTCTCTTGAAACCAAGCTTAGCTGGCTTCGTCAGATTCTTGAATGGCAGAAGGAAATGTCTGATAACAAGGAATTCGTTGATTCTGTTAAGTCTGACTTAAGTCTTCTTTCTGATACTGTTTACTGCTTTTACACCGTCAGGTGATGTTAAGAACCTTGCTGTTGGTTCAACTCCTATTGATTTCGCTTACAGTATCCATTCAGCAGTAGGTAATACTATGGTTGGTGCAAGAATCAATGGTAGAATTGTTCCAATCGACTATAAGATTAAGAATGGTGACAGAATAGAGATTATAACATCGCAGAATTCCAAGGGACCAAGCCGTGACTGGCTTAATATTGTCAGAACTGCACAGGCAAGAAATAAGATTAAGCAGTGGTTTAAGAAGGAATTCAAAGAAGAAAATATTGTTTGAAGGTAGAAACAAGATCCTTCAGTACTGTAAGGGTAAGAGCGTTGATCTTGCAACCATTAATAAGCCTGAATATCTTCAGAAGGCATGCGTAAAAAATATGGCTTTACTAACTGGGATGCGGTACTTGCAGCAATCGGTCACGGAAGTCTCAAGGAGAGCCAGGTTGTAAGTAAGCTTATCGAAGAAAAAAAGAAAAGCATACACGTACTCATGTTTCTGATGCGGATATCATTAATAACATTGAAGATAAGCATGTAAATGTTACTCCTGTAGGAAATGGCCATAAGAGCACTATCCTTATTAATAAGCTTGGAAGTATTGATGTTCATCTTTCAAAAATGTTGTCATCCTGTTCCTGGTGATGAGATTATCGGATATGTTACAAAGGGAAGAGGTATTACAATCCACAGAACTGACTGTACAAACATACTTCATTTTCCAGAGTCAGAGCGTGCAAGACTTGTTCCTGCAGAGTGGTCTGACTGTAAGGTTGAAGGAACATTTGCTGCTAAGATCAGTGTATATGCACATAACAGAGTTGGTCTTCTTGTTGATGTTTCTAAGGTATTTACAGATGAGAATATCGACGTTAAGTCAATTGATGTAAGAACTGACAAGAAGGATCAGGCTATCCTTAACTTTGGATTTGATGTTAAGAATAAGGAACAGCTTGCTAAGATTTCTTCTAAGATTAAGAACGTCAGCGGTGTTACAGAAGTAGCAAGAGTTAAATAATTTTGAAATGAGGTCATAATGGCAGACATACGAATTTCATCATGCGTAACAGGTATGATTGATAATAATGTATATTGTGTTATCAACAAGGATGTTAACGAATGCATTATTATTGATCCTTCATTTAGTCCTGAAGCCATCGTAAATATTATTGATGAAAGTGGTGCAACACCTGTGGCTATTTTACTGACACATGGCCATTTTGATCATATTATGAGCGTGGATTTCTTAAGGGATAAATACCATATTCCTGCAATCGCATTATGCTGATGAGAAAGAATTATTAAATGATATTTCACTTAATCATTCAGATAAGTTCGGAAGACACAGGGTTACTGTTGAACCTAATACCTATGTAAATGATGGTGACATTTTAAATTATGCGGGAATGAATATTAAGGTTATTCATACACCGGGACATACAAGCGGAAGCTGTTGTTTCTATATAGAAGACGGCTCCAATCAATTCTTTTTAAGTGGTGATACTCTTTTCCATGGTACACATGGAAGAACTGATTTTGAAACAAGCTCATATGAAGCTATGAAAGAATCACTTAAGAAACTGTTTGAACTTCCTGCCAATACACTTGTATTGCCGGGACATGGATCAAGCACAACAATCGAATTTGAAAAGCAGAACAACCGTATTGTGTCTGATTTATAATTTATTGTTGACAAATTTTATTTAAAATTTTTATTGAAAAAATCTGATTTTTATGTATTATAAGTATTCGTGTTTTTACATGAATACTTATGGTATTTTAATGGAGATTTTTTATCCTTAAGACCCTGGAGAGGGTCGGTAAAAAAAATACTACGCCTAATAAATATAATTTGGAGAAATTGTAATTATGGAAGCATGGAACGCATTTGTTACATACATGGAAAGTTTAAATGTTGTATCAACTGTAGTCAGAATAGTGTTCGCTGCTTTATGTGGCGGAATTTTAGGTCTTGAGAGAAGAAAAGCTCAGAAGCCTGCCGGTATGAGAACTTATATGCTGATTTGCGTGGGTTCAGCTATTATCAGTATTTCATCACAGTACATGTTTGATGTAATCGGTGGTAATGACGTTGGCCGTATGAGTGCCCAGATCGTAAGTGGTCTTGGTTTCCTTGCATCTTCAGTTATTGTTGTTTCTAAGAGATCAAATATTAACGGTATTACAACAGCAGCAGAAATGTGGACAGCCGGTGCTATCGGCCTTTCAATCGGTATCGGTAACTACTGGGTAGGTTTTGTCGGAACAGCAGGTATCTTTTATTGTTATGACTGTTTCAAGAAGTGTAGAAACAAAGTACCTTCTTAGAAAATCATCAATTACTTTTTAAGATTGTTGCCGATTCAGAGAAAACTGTCTTCGCGGTTGCAAAAGAAATTTGTTGAGAAGAAAATTGAAGTAAGTAACATTGATGTTATTCAGAAACAGGGATATGAAACTGTTGCAGAAAATGAACTTCGTAAAGCTACATACTGTGAAGCAGAAATTACAATTACTTCTAAGGAAGTAAAGGCTACTGAAATTACAGAGATAGCCAAAAATACTGAGGGTGTAAGAGATGCATGGTTCTAATATAAACGTTTTTTGAAGGATAAGAGTTATTTTGATGACGCGAGCTTAATGCTTAGATCTTTTTTACAGGTTCTAAGGTTGTTTATCGCGGAGAAATAGAATCAGATTCAGAATTTGGTTCTGTTATGGAAAAAAACAAGTATTTCTACTCTTTCGATGATAGTTTGTATTGCTGCCTTGATGCATTTTTTACCTGAAGATGAAGAAACCTTAGGAAAGTCTAAGGGTGAGATTCACGATATATTTAAAAAAAGCATTATATGAAAGCCTCATGGAGTATACAGATAGAAAGCTTCCATGGGGCTTTCTTACAGGTGTGAGGCCTTCTAAGAGAGCAATGGTGCTTCTGAATGACGCATTAGACAATAAAAAAGAAGTTATTAATACTCTTTAAAGAGAGATATTTAATCTCAGATAAGAAGGCTGAACTCGCATATGAAGTTGCAAAAAATGAGCGACACATTATCGATGAAGTGGCAGGTAAGGACAGTATTAGTCTATATATTCATATTCCATTCTGCCCGTCAGTCTGTGCCTATTGTTCATTTGCAACCGTAATAAGCAATAATGACTTAATGGAAAGATATGTGGATAAGCTCTGCTACGAGCTTAAAGCATTTAAAGAGAGACTCGCTCACAAAAAAATAGATTCTATCTATATGGGTGGCGGAACACCTACGGCTTTTTACGGCAGAACAGCTTGAAAAGGCGCTTGTATGTGTGGAAGAAAATTACGATCTTTCTAATCTTCTGGAATATACGGTGGAAGCAGGGAAGAGCTGACAGTATTACAAAAAAGAAAAGTTAGAGGTTTTAAAGAAACATAACATTTCCAGAATATCTGTAAATCCTCAGACATTTAACCAGAAGACGCTGGATATTATCGGCAGAAAGCATACTGTTGAAGATGTGTATGAAGCATTTAAGCTTGCAAGAGAGCTTGGTTTCGACAATATCAATATGGATGTAATCTTAGGACTTCCTGAGGAAACAAGGGATGATATTGCAAGAACTGCAAAGTGCTTAAAGGAACTTGTACCTGACAGCATTACAATGCATTCATTAAGCTTTTAAGAGAGCGGCGGCATTTACAACAAGTAAGTCCTTATATAATGGATATGAGTATATTTCTACAGATGAATATCAGGATATTCTAGGAAGTGCCATAGAAGAGCTCAACATGGAACCTTACTATATGTACCGCCAGCAGAATATGACAGGCAATCTTGAAAATATCGGATATGCCAAAAAAAAAAGGTTCGGAATGTCTCTACAACATTTTCATTATGGAAGAGATACAGTCCATTATTGCATTTGGTGCAGGCTCATCTACTAAATGTCTTTTTGACAACGGCCGTATAGAACGAGTTGAAAATGTTAAAAAATGTGGAGCAGTACATCGAGAGAGTCGATGAAATGATCGAAAGAAAGAATAAGCTTCTGGATCAGTATGATGATTAAAATCACTAATCATAGAAACATTTAAAATATTAATATTAAAAATTTTTGACTATAATGTATACTTAAAGACAGTTCAATTTGTATGGAGGAAAATATGCAGGAGTCAATGCAGGGCATTAAACGCTCATATAAATGTGCCGAATTAAGTAGTAATAATATCGGTGAAAAAGTTACTGTTATGGGATGGGTTCAGAAAAAAGAAGAAATTTGGGCTCATTATTATTTATAGATTTAAGAGATGTTAGCGGTATTGTTCAGATTATGTTCGATGAGACAAAGTCTGACAGCGCAGTATTTGAAAAGGCTAACAGCATCCGTTCAGAATTCGTTATTGCAGTTACTGGTACTGTAGTAAAGAGAAGCGGTGCAGTTAATAAGGATTTAAAGACAGGTGAAATTGAAATTGAGGCTGAGTCTCTCAGAATTTTATCAGCTTCAGATACACCTCCTTTCCCTATTGAGCCTGGTATCGATACAAAGGAAGAAATCAGATTAAAGAACAGAACTCTTGACCTTAGAAGAAGTGATATCAGAGACAATATCATTATGAGAAGTAAGGTTACTACTCTTATCAGACAGTTCTTAAGCGAAGAGGGCTTCCTTGATATCGAAACTCCAATGCTTACTAAGAGTACACCTGAAGGCGCAAGAGATTATCTTGTACCAAGCCGTGTTCATCCGGGAGAATTCTACGCACTTCCACAGTCACCTCAGTTATTCAAGCAGATGCTCATGTGTTCTGGCTATGACAGGTATATGCAGATTGCAAGATGCTTCAGAGATGAGGATTTAAGAGCAGACAGACAGCCTGAATTTACTCAGGTGGATTTGGAAATGTCTTTCGTAGAAGCTGATGACGTTATGGATGTTACAGAAAGACTTATCGCTAAGATCTTTAACGACATTTTAGGCGTTAAGGTTGAGCTTCCTCTCAAAGAGAATGACATGGAGAGGCTATGGACAGATTCGGTTCTGATAAACCGGATATCCGTTTCGGCATGGAATTAAAGGATGTATCTGACATTGTTAAGGATATGGACTTCGTTGTATTTAACGGTCCTGCCAACACAAAAGGCCAGTCAGTAAGAGCAATTAATGCTACAGGATTTGGTGATATGCCAAGAAAGCAGATTGATGCTCTTGTTGATTTCGCAAAGGGATACGAAGCTAAGGGTCTTGCATATATTCAGATCCAGCCTTCAGGAGACATTAAGTGCTCATTCTCTAAAGTTCCTTTCTGAAGATAAGTTAAATGAATTAATTGCTGCATTAGATGGTAAGCCTGGCGACTTATTACTCTTTGCTGCAGACAGAGATAAGATTGTATTTAATGTTCTCGGTGCATTAAGACTTGAGCTTGCAGACAGAGCCGGTCTTCGTAAGCAGGATGACTATAAGTTCCTCTGGGTTACAGAATTCCCTCAGTTTGAGTGGTCAGACGAAGAAGAGAGATTTATCGCAATGCATCATCCATTTACAATGCCATTTGATGAGGATGTTGATAACCTTCTCGGTGACAAGGCAAATGTAAGAGCTAAGGCATACGATATTGTTCTTAACGGTATTGAACTTGGCGGTGGTAGTGTGAGAATCCACCAGAGCGATGTTCAGGAGAAAATGTTCAACGCTCTTGGAATTTCAACAGAAGAAGCAAATGAAAAGTTTGGCTTCCTTCTTGATGCGTTTAAGTACGGTGTACCTCCTCATGCAGGTCTTGCAATCGGTCCTCGACAGATTAATCATGCTTATGAGCGGAAGCGAAAGCATCAGAGACGTTATTGCATTCCCTAAAGTTAAGGATGCATCATGTCTTCTTACAGATGCTCTAATGTTGTTGACAGCAAGCAGCTTGATGATCTTCATATCAATATTATTAAAAGTGAGGAAGAATAATGCCTGTATTAGATAAATCAAATGTAGCAGATGTTGCACGATACGAGAATTTTATTAAGTCTTCACCATATGGCAGAGCTACTCAGGATATGAACTGGAGCCAGGTAAAGAATAACTGGGAAAGTGATTACGTATATCTCGAAGAAAAATGGAGAAATCATTGCAGCATTATCAATTCTTTCAGTTGAAGCTGTTGACGACGCATCATTTTCATATGCCAGCAGAGGCCCTGTTTCAGACTTTACTGACATTGAGTTAACAAAGAGACTCATTGAAGAAGCAAAGCCTGTTATCGAAGCGAAAAATTCATTTTTATTAAGAATTGATCCTGCATTTAAGTATGATGAAGAGATTGTAAATCTTTACAGAGACGCAGGCTTTAAGTTCAGAAGCAGAGAAACAGAAATTTAATCATTTTCTCAGCCTCGTTATGACATGATCTTAGACCTTAAGGACAAGACAAGTGAGGAAGTTCTTAAGGAGTTCAGACAGAATACAAGATATTCAATAAGACAGTCTATTAAGAAGGGTGTTACTACAAGATGGAGCAGAACACCTGAAGACCTTGAGATTTTCTATGATATGACTATTATCATGGCTGAAAGACAGGGTATTACATACAGACCTAAGAGCTATTTTTGAAAGACTTTTTAGCAGCATTTCCTGACATAAGAATATATGTTTCGGAATTTGAAGGAAATCCATTATCAACAGCAATAGCATTTCCATACAATAAGGAAATGTGGTATATATATGGTGCAAGCAATGGTGAATGCAGAAATATGTCACCTGCTTACAATACTATGTGGACTATGATATGTGATTCTATTGAAATGGGTCTTCATTCATACAATTTCGGTGGTATTTTCGAAATTGATGAAAATGACGGCTTATATGTATTTAAGGACGGATTTTGCAAAAAAAAAAGACGGACCTACAGAATGGATAGGTGAACTTGATGTGGTTTATGATGAAGATAAGTACAACAAGTTCATCTCAAGATAACTAATTTTTAGAATGTTAATTGATTATCTGGAAATGATTAACTATCTTTGGATAATTGAAAAGGAGAAAACATGTATTCATTTGATTACGTTAAAGAGTTCGACCCTGTTGTGGCTAAGGCTATGGAAGACGAGCTTCAGAGACAGAGAAATAATATCGAGCTTATTGCATCTGAAAACCTCGTAAGCAGAGCAGTTATGGAAGCAATGGGAAGCCACCTTACAAATAAGTACGCTGAAGGATACCCTGGAAAGCGTTACTATGGTGGATGTGAATTCGTAGATGTTGTTGAGCAGCAGGCAATTGAAAGAGCTAAGGAGCTTTTCGGTTGTACATATGCAAATGTTCAGCCTCACTCAGGCGCTCAGGCTAACTTCGCTGTATTCTATGCATTAATGCAGCCTGGCGATACATATATGGGAATGAGTCTTGACTGTGGTGGACATTTATCACATGGTTCACCTGCAAATATCTCAGAAAATTACTTCAACGTTGTTCCTTACGGTGTAAAATGACGAAGGATTTATCGATTATGATGAAGTTCTTCGTATCGCTAAGGAATGCAAGCCTAAGATGATTGTTGCAGGTGCTTCTGCATACGGTAGAACAATTGACTTCCCAAGATTCAGAGCTATCGCTGATGAAGTTGGTGCATTTCTTATGGTTGATATGGCGCATATTGCAGGTCTTGTTGCAGGTGGTATGCATCCAAGCCCAATTCCATTTGCTCATGTAGTTACAACAACTACACATAAGACTCTCAGAGGACCAAGAGGTGGTATGATTCTTTTTCATCTGAAGAATTTGCTACAGAGCACAAGCAAGCTCAACAAGTCAATCTTTCCTGGAACACAGGGTGGCCCTCTTATGCATGTAATTGCTGGTAAGGCTGTATGTCTTAAGGAAGCTCTTCAGGATGACTTCAAGCTCTATGCTAAGAACGTAAAGAGAAACGCTAAAGCTCTTTGCGAAGGATTACAGAGTAGGGATTCGACATCGTTTCTGGTGGAACAGATAATCACCTTATGCTTGTTAACCTTCTTAACACAGGTAAGACAGGTAAGGAAGTTGAAGCTATTATTGACAGCGTAAATATTACATGTAACAAGAATACAATTCTAACGATCCTGCATCTCCATTTGTTACAAGTGGTATCAGACTTGGTTCTGCTGCAGTAACAACAAGAGGATTTAATACTCACGATATGGATATGACAGCAGAAGCTATCAAGCTTGCTATCCTTGATAACGACACTGACAAGGCAAGATCTTTAGCAAGAGAACTTACAGCTGCATACCCATTATATGAGACAGGTAAGTATATCTGATCTTAACAAATCATTAAAATTAGTGAAAAATGAATTAATAATTCGTATTAATTAGTTCATAAGAATAAATAAATATATAAAAAAATACCGAGATATGGAATTTAACCATGTGCCGGTGTTTTTGTTTAAAAAAAAACGGTGTAGCTTAATGAATGAGTTACACCGTTTTTGTATTTTTATTTAACATACAGGAATGAAACTGATTCTGTACTCACTAATTATTCAGACTTATTTTTATCAAACGACCTAAAATCTGTGTTATATACATGTATTTGTGTTAAAATGATGTACTATTACAACTTAATTTAAGGGGTTATTTATGAATATCGCGATAATTTTGGCAGGTGGTGTCGGATCACGTATGAAAATGGGCTCACTGCCAAAGCAATTTATAATGATAAATGACAAAACCGATTATCAGTCACTGTCTTGTAACATTTAACAATAATGAAAAATATAGATGGAATTGTAATTGTTTGTTCACCAGAATACAGAGATTTTTCTCTGACTGATTGGTAAGTTAAACATTGATAAGTTTATGAATTTTGCAGATCCGGGTGAGAACAGACAGTATTCCATTATTAATGCTCTTGATACATTAGAGGAGTGTAATCCTGAAAATGTAATTATCCATGATTCTGCAAGACCATTGGTTTCTCATGAGCTTATTAATAAATGTTTAAGTGCTTTAGAGAATAATAAGGCCGTTATGCCTGTTCTTCCTGCAGAAGATACATTTTACTATAGTGAACATGGAACACACGTTGATTCACTTTTAAAAGAGAAGTACACTTTTCAGAGGTCAGGCTCCGGAAGCATTTAACTATGAGTCATATCTTAAGGCGAACAGAAGTCTTACTCATGAAGAATTGCTTGCCATAAACGGTTCTAGTGAAGTAGCTGTTAAGTGTGGAATAGATGTGGCACTTATTGACGGTGATAAGAGAAATTTCAAAATAACAACTGCGGATGATTTAGATTTGTTTAAAAACACTGTGTGATAAAT
>VOFJ01002458.1_pt1 | contig 43999 bp, 75 predicted proteins | sample 5384081 | NCBI WGS metagenome assembly VOFJ01 (sample SAMN12384729, study PRJNA508395) | human gut metagenome | isolation source: healthy gut I | host: Homo sapiens
ATTATTTTGCATAATTTATACGATAAGATTGACGAAAAATTTGAATATAAATTGAAAAAAACTTGAATATGCACCAGGTTTTCCCGTACCACTCTATAATACAGATGACTTTTCAGATACATTGTATCCGCTTAAAAGCTTGGAAAAAGTATTTAAGGATGTGTCAAGTTGGACAGAATTAACAGTTGAAATGGGAAGATTTATTGTTTCAGAATGTGGATGTTACATAACGAAGCTAATGGATAAAAAAACAAATGATGGAGTTAACTATGCCATATTTGACGGGGGAATTAATCATGTTAATTATTATGGGCAGATAATGGGAATGAAAACACCTATAATTTTTCATTATGATAAAAATTTAAATTTGGTAGATGATGAAAAAGTTGAAAAATTGGAAAATATGTGGAAGTTTATGTACTATAAATGATGATCTTGTTAGGTCATATAAAACATCAAATATGAACATTGGTGATTATTTTGTTTTTTTTGCAATATAGGTGCATATTCAGTTACCGAGGGAATATATTTGTTCCTAAGTCGGACGTTGCCTAAAATAGTAATTTATGAAGGTGGATGGAAAGTATTGTGTAGTGAGGGACTTTATTGAGACAAGTATATTGAACACACCAACATATTCAAATTGATAATATTTTATTATGGAGCAATTGGGCAAATCCATACTATGAATGATAGAAGGTTTATAAAACCAATGATTTAATTTTTTGAGATTAGAGGAAAAAAATAGGTACAATGCAGGAGATTTTTGAAACTACCAAGATAACATTGAATTTGGTAAATGAAATTATATATTATACACGTATTCAATATTGCAATTATGTGTCTGTTAGAATACGGAGATTAACAGGTTATTTGGATAATATAATAAAAAAGAGATTTCAGCATATGAAGAATATAGTGTATTGCCGTGCAAGAGGTGTGGACGAGTTTAAATGCTATATTGCAGGCACAAGAAAATAGAGATTCTGTGTTGTTGGCAGATATATTAGAAAGTGATCTGACTCCGCAATTAGAGCAGATACAGCAGATAAATATGCAGAAAATAGTCATAGATTATAAGACATATTGGGAGAAAAATGGCAGAGCATTAAAAATAAAAAATAGTGCCTTATATAATGTAATTAAAGAAGTTAAAGAAAATAATTCAGAAATTTCTATTGTACCAGCATTAAATGGACAGCCGACAATGAAGTATGTTGCAGAGCAAAAAAGAAATTACCATGCATAGTATGTTAAATCCAGAAAAAGAGGCGGAAGTATTTAGCAGAGCTTATTATAATGAGCTGGTTTCAACATATTACATTTGGGGGTATGGGAATGGGATATCATGTAAAGGCTTTGTTGAAGCAATCGAAGCGAATAAAAGTAGTAGTCTTAGAACCGAAATTATCAATTCTTAAATGCGCATTGGAGTATTTGGATTTTTCCACTGAACTTGAAGAAGGACAGTTGCAGATACTTTATGGCAGACAACTATTAAAAAAAAGAATTAACAAGTATGTCCAAAGAAGATCAGCCGCTGATACATCAACCGTCCTTAGAAATTATGTCAGAATGTGCAGAAAAGCAAGCCTTGGAAAACTATTTTGTTAGCTTTAATAGTATAAATGAACAGAAAAAGAGATTTAGATAATAATTTTTTTCCTTTGGCAAAAAACCGGGCTTTCAGAAGCAACAGATGTTTTTCGTGATAAAGTTAGAGGGAAAAACTTGTAATTGTAGCGACCGGTTATTCGTTGCAGGGAAGAAATAGGAAATTTAAAAGAAATATAGAAAAGACGTGATGATACTTTCAGTAGGAACGGTTGCTCAGAGGTTAATTGATAATGGAGTTGAACCTGATTTTATTATTATGACAGATGCGTGGGAAGGGATGTATCATCAGATTGAAGGAATAAAAAGAAAACAAACATACCACTATTGGTATTGGCAACAGCATCATTCAGCGTTTATAAGTATTATAAAGGAATAATATATCTACTTTATCCAAGAGGGATATGATAAGGCAGAAGAAGTTGCAAATAGAAAAGAATATCCATTATACAGTGTGGGTGGTTCTGTTATAACATTGGCTTTAGACCTTGCTATACAGAGTAAACCAGATAAGATTGTATTAGTTGGTGCGGATATGGCATATACAGATGGAAAGGAACATGCCTTTACGAATCAATTGGATGGGAAGCAGTTAGAAAATGGAAGACTTGTGGAAAAAAATAGGTGGAGGGTATGTAACTACAACAAAAAATTTAGATATATATAGAAAGTGGATAGAAAAAAGATTACAAAAAAGATGTAGATGTCAAAGTTTATAATGTTTCTCATGGAGCAAAAATTCATGGTACAGTAGAAACATCTTTTTACATGCAATAGAAGATATGGAGTGACGAGTATGAAGAATTTAGCCATAATTCCTGCAAGAAGTGGATCAAAGGGATTAAAAGATAAAAATATAAAAAATTTAGCTGGTAAACCATTATTAGCTTACGCTTTATAAATGCAGCAATAGACAGTGGATTGTATGATACAGTACATGTGTCTACAGATTCAGAAATATATGCAGATATTGCAGAGAAAAAATGGTGCAGATGTTCCATTTTTGAGAAATGCAGAGACAGCAACGGATACGTCGTCGACCTGGGATGCAGTTAAGTATGTATTACAGGAATATGAGAAGCAAGGAAAGGCATTTGATGTTATAACTGTTTTACAACCGACATCACCATTGCGTACAAGCAGAGATATTAAAAAAATGCATACAGCTTTTTTTGCGAAAAGAAAGCAAATATGATTTCAGCAGTATGTGAAATGGAACATTCTCCTTTGTGGAGCAATACTTTACCGGATGATTTGTCCATGAGTTCATTTGAAGATGATGAAGTGGCATTGCTTCCAAGACAAAGTTTACCTATATATTACAGAGAAAAGGGCGCAATTTTATTATAAAAAAGAGCATTTATTTACAGAAAAGAATATTTACAAAAAGGATGTTATGCATTTATAATGGATAGATTACATTCCGTTGATATTGACAGCGAATTAGATTTTATTTTGGCTGAATCTATTATTTCATATGAAAAAAAAAATAGAAAATGATTATGGAAGGTAATTATTCAATAGGAATATCCGATATTATATTATAGGAACTATCATGGATGATAGTCGAAAAAACATGGAGGTTATTTCATGAACAGAGATTATGTAGCATCTTTTTTAATATCCCCAGACAGTACTGTTGTAGAGGCAATGCAGAAAATAGACAGTAATGCCAGGGGAATTTTATTTATAATAGATAAACAATGGAAGTTATTAGGAGTAGCAACCGACGGAGATATCCGTCGCTGGCTGATCAAGACGGGAAACTTGCAGGAAGAAATAAGCCATCTGATGAATCGCAATCCAAAGTCGGTGTATCGGAGAGAAGTCGCATCAGCGCAGGATGTAATGAAGCGGTATTCCATTACAGCATTACCGGTATTAAATGCAAAAGGCATTGTGATTGACATTCTTTTTTGATCAGGAGGAAAAGGTTGAAGTTAAGGAGGGAAATCATTTCTTGGAAAAAGTACCTGTAGTGATTATGGCAGGTGGCAAGGGAACCAGATTATATCCTTATACCAAGATTCTTCCAAAACCATTAATTCCAATCGGGGACATTCCAATTATGGAACGTATTATTGATAAATTCAGGGATTTTGGAGTGACTGATTTTTTTATGCGACTGTAAATTATCGTAAAAATATGATAAAATCGTATTTTACAGATCCGCAAGTGATTATGAGATAAAGTATGTGGAAGAAAATCAGCCATTGGGAACAGCTGGAAGTCTGCGATTGATTGAAAATGATTTTATAGAACCTTTTGTGGTGACCAACTGTGATATTTTAATTCATGCGGATTACGAGGATATTTACCGTTATCATAAGGAAAGCGGCAATGAACTGACAATCGTTTCTGCACTAAAGAATATTGTAGTACCCTATGGTGTTATCCATTCCAGTGAAAATGGTGCAGTGCAGTCTATGGAGGAAAAACCAAAATTATCATATTTTGTCAATACAGGTATGTACATATTGAATCCTGAATTGAAAAAGAAATTCCGGAGGACACATTTTATCATATGACAGATCTTACGGATAAATTATTGAAAGAAAACCGCAAGGTCGGCATGTATCCGATTAGTGAGGATTCATTTCTGGATATGGGTGAGTTTGAAGAGATGCACCGTATGGAGAAAAAATTGGATCTGAAGTCAGAGTAAATTACAAGAAATAATAGGTTTACATAATAAAATGAAATTGATAATAGTATTATAAATAATTAGACGAAAGAACGAGGAATATAGAATGAAGAAAGTACTTGTAACGGGAGCAGATGGATTTATTGGAAGTCATCTGACAGAAAGCTTATTAGAAAAAGGATATGATGTAAAAGCCTTTACCTATTATAATTCCTTTAATACATGGGGATGGTTAGATACATTACCAAAGGAAAAATTAAATCAGATCGAGGTGTTTAGTGGAGATATCAGAGATCCGAATGGAGTGAGAGAGGCAATGAAAGGTGTCGATCAGGTTTTTCATCTGGCGGCACTGATTGCAATTCCATTTAGTTATCACTCACCGGATTCCTATGTTGATACCAATATTAAGGGTACGTTGAATGTCTTGCAGGCGGCAAGGGATTTGGAAACAGAGAAGATTATGGTGACATCTACATCGGAAGTATATGGAACCGCACAGTATGTTCCGATTGATGAGAAGCATCCGTTTCAGGGGCAGTCGCCATACTCCGCAACGAAAATTGGTGCAGACCGTCTGGCAGAGAGCTTTTTACCGCGGCTTTAATCTTCCGGTTGCAATTGTACGTCCGTTTAATACGTTTGGACCAAGACAATCGGCAAGAGCGGTAATCCCGACGATTATTACACAGCTTTTGGCTGGCGGGGAAGAGATAAAACTGGGTTCATTGACACCGACAAGAGATTTTTAATTATGTAAAAGATACAGTCGCAGGATTTATTGCAATTGCAGAGTCTGATAAAACCATCGGACAGGAGATTAATATAGCAACACAGCGTGAGATTTCCATTGGAGATCTGGCGAAAGAAATTATTGCACAGATTAACCCGGATGCAAAAAATTGTATGTGATGAGCGGCGGCTACGTCCGGAAAAGAGTGAAGTAAATCGTCTGCTTGGAGCGAATGCGAAGATAAAAAGAACTGACAGACTGGAAGCAACAATACACCTTTGAACAGGGGATTGCAGAGACGATCGCATGGATCAGACAGAATATGGCCGCATATAAGACAGATATTTATAATGTGTAGAAGCAAAGATGATGTAAACGGAATCTGTGTGCAAGATTGACAGAGTTATTGTTTTAACAAAGGAAAGAAGGAAGAAGAAAGTGAGTCGATTTATCCCATTGTCAATTCCGAATTTTGAGGGAAATGAGAGAAAATACGTAGATGATGCAATAGATCAGGGCTGGGTATCTACAGGCGGAGCCTATATTACAAAACTAGAAGAACAGATGGCAGGATTTCTTCATGTAGAGAAAGTGGCGCCTGCCAGAGTGGCACATCTGCATTACATTTGTCATTATTGGAATGTAATGTACAGCCGGGAGATATGGTGATCGTGCCGACATTGACCTTTATTGCAAAGCAGTGAATCCGGTACATTATCAGTTTGCAGAGCCTGTATTTATGGATTGTGATGCCAGCTTATGCATGGATCCGGTCAAGCTGCGGGAGGTTTTGTGAAAAAGAGTGCCATGTAGAACAAAAACAATTAATTCATACGGCTTCTGGCAAGAAAATAAAAGCGGTTATTGTAGTGCATGTGTTTGGAAATCTGGCAGATATGGAAAGCATTATGGATATAGCGGAAGAGTATCATTTAAAGGTAATTGAAGATGCTACAGAGGCGCTGGGCTCACATTACATAGAGGGACGTTTTGCCGGAAAGTATGCGGGAACGATCGGAGATTTTGGAGCATACTCATTTAATGGGAATAAGATTATTACAACCGGCGGTGGCGGTGCTGTTACAGCAAAAGATGCAAAAACGGTTGCACATATGCAGTATATTTCCACACAGGCAAAGGATGATCCACATTATTATATTCATAATGAAGTTGGATATAATTATCGCATGACAAATTTACAGGCAGCGCTTGGTGTGGCGCAGATGGAAGAACTGCCTGAGTTTATAAAGAGAAAACACAGTAATTATGAGTTGTACCAAAAACTATTCGATGGATTTGAACTCGGAAAATTACTTGGCTTTCGAGAAGGAACATACTCAAATCAGTGGTTTTATTCGCTTGAGATTCCAATGGAAAGAGTGAATGGTTCTCTAAGGGATATCATCACAAAGCTGCAGGAAAGAGGTGTACAGACAAGGGCAATCTGGGGATTGATCCATGAACAGCTGCCGTATCAGAATGCGATAACATATGAGATGGAGAAAGCGCCTTATTATAGTAAATGCATCTTGAATTTCCCAAGCAAAGCACACAGATCACAGAAGATGATATTGTTTATGTTGTGGAACAGATCAAGGATGTACTAATGTCATAAGGGATGGTAAAATGCAGGATGTAAGAATATCAACCAATGTAACGCTTGGGAGTTTTGTTTTTATGAATACCGGAAGCAAAGTATGTCATGACGGAAAGTTAGGTAATTATGTAACCTTAAGTCCGGATGTCACATTAGCAGGAAATGTGATAGTCGGCGACAACACAGAAATTGGTATGGGTGCAAATGTGATACAGGGGATTACGATTGGAACGAATACTGTGATTGGTGCAGGATCGGTAGTTGTGAGAGATGTGGAAGATCATTGTAAAAGGCAGCCGGAGTACCAGCGAAAAAGATATAAATGCTGTGAGGTCAATCCATTCAATTTTATATTTTATAATAGGGGAAATTCTTAGCATATTAATTCTATAGAAGGAGAATTAAAATAGTTAACAGAATAGTAAGTAAATATTTTGAAAGTGAGTTAAACATATGAGTAAATTATATATTTCCATGTATCATTACACAAGGGATATAGTACATAGCAGATATCCCCAAATAAAAGGGCTTGATACAAATTTATTTAGACAACAAATAGAATATATGAAAAATAACTTTAACATTGTAACAATGGAGCAGGTAATAGATGCTGTTGAAGGAAAATCAGAACTATCAGAAAAGGCACTTTTACTTACTTTTGATGATGGATATATTGATAATTATGCATTTGCATTTCCTATTTTAGAAGAATTTGGCATACAGGGATCTTTCTTCATTCCAGGAAAGACATTTACAACTCATCAGCTGTTGGATGTGAATAAGATTCATTATATTTTGGCAAGTGCTGATATATGTAAGCTTGTTGAAGATGTAAAAAGGAAATGGATTATTACAGAGGTATAGAATTTGACTATGCACCAACTGATGACTTATTTAATGAATATGCTGTGGAAAGCAGATTTGATATAAAAGAAACAATATTTGTTAAGAGGATGCTACAGACGGTTCTGCCAGAAAGATTAAGAAATACAATTTCAAGTAATCTTTTTTGAGAAGTATGTTGGTGTACCAGAGGAACAGTTAGCCTATGAGCTATATATGACAGAGGAGCAAATTAGAACAATGAAAAGACATGGCATGTTCATAGGCTTTGCATGGATATGATCACTATTGGCTGGGGAAAACTTCCAAAAAGAGCAGATGAAAAAGGATTTGGATAAGGCACTTGATACGTTAGATGAGTTTATTGATAGAAAGCGTTGGGTAATGAATTATCCGTATGGCAGTTATAATCAAGATGTGCTTGATTATATTAAGATGAAAGGGGCTTGTGTTGATCTTACAACAGAAGTAAGAATTGCGGACATATGTATGGATGCAGCCTTAGAGTTGCCAAGACTTGATTGCAATGATTTTCCACCAAAAAGCGAAAAAACTACAAACGTTATGACATATGAGGGGGATTGACGCATGTTGAATAGTTATGATGAACAGTATGAATTCAGGGTTGCAAATATTAATGATATAGAGAAGATTATGGAATTTATTGATAGCCATTGGAAAAAAGGACATATTATGGCAATCAATAGAGAATTTTTGAATATGAATTTCTTGAGGATGATGGAACGGTTAATTTTATATTGGCAATTGATAAAAATAAAAAGAACTATTGAGTGTTTAAATGGATTTCTGAAAGCTTCTCATGATAAAGAATATATGGATGTATGGGGAAGTATATGGAAGGTTCTTGATGGCAATAGGGGGATGCTCGGTGCAGAATTAATTAAGCGTAGACAAGAAATGACTGGATGCAGATGTGATTTGGATGTCGGAGATAATCCGAAAACAGCTATCCCTGTGTTAAAAGTACTTTTAAAACGTTACACATGCAAAATGCATCATTATTACATGCTGGCTGATTTTAACGATTTTAAGATAGCTAAAGTAAAAACAAATCCCTAAAAAAAAAAAAAAAAGGTTCAAAGGAATACAATGTTATTAGGTTTCATGATATCAACGAGGTAATGAAAAAATTTGATTGTAGAAAATACGTGCATACAACTCCATATAAAGATTACTGGTACATAAATCATAGATTTTTTAACCATCCAATATATGATTATGATGTATATGGCATTGAAAGGGATGGAAACGTAGATGCACTTATAATTTTTAGAAAACAAATATATGAAGACAGAATAGCTATTAGATTTGTGGATTATATAGGTGAGCGCACTCTTATTTCGGGAATAGGAGCATTTTTAAAAAAAAATTTACTTAGTGAAACAGATGGGGCAGAGTATATTGATTTTTATTGCGCTGGTATTAATGAGGAAGATGTGTATGAAGCAGGATTTGTAGAAGTAAACGAGGAAGATGGGAATATAATTCCGAATTATTTTTGAACCGTTTGTACAAAGAGAACATTGACATATGGGTTGACTCAAGGGATGGTAATTCATTGTTTACCAAAGCAGACGCAGATCAAGATCGACCCAATATAATATAAGTGAGGAAAATGATTATGAAAAATTCTGTATTACCATGGCTTGATGAGACAGCCAAAAGGTTACCAAATAAGTTAGCACTTCAAGATATATCTGGGAATATCACTTATCAGGAATATAGAAGTAAGAGCCTTGCGATTGCATACAAGATAGTAGAACTCAATAAAGGAGAGATGAAAAAAGCCGGTTGTAGTTTATCTTGAGAAGGGTAAAGAGGTACTGGTATCTTTTATGGGTGTGGCATATAGTGGATGTTTTTATTCGCCTATAGATACGGAAATGCCCCCGTCTAGAGTAAATAAAATTTTAGAAGTATTGAAACCGGAAATTGTCATTACAACAAATAAGCTAAAAACTAATTTTGAAAAGTTTAATTTTTATGGCTCATATATAATTTATGAAGAGACTATATGCTCCGAGGAGGATGAGACAGCGGTTAAACCTTACACAGAAAAAGATAGTAGATACTGATTTACTTTATGTGTTATTTACATCAGGCTCAACAGGTGTTCCTAAGGGTGTATCTATTTGCCATCGTTCTGTTATTGATTATATAGATTGGGTTACAGAGACTTTTAATATTACGCAGAAAGATACATTTGGAAATCAGGCACCTTTTTATTTTGATAATTCAATTTTAGATATATATTCATGCATGAAAATGGGAGCAACGCTTAATATTATTCCGAAGAAATTATTCTTTCAACCAGTTCCATTGCTCGAATATATAAAGTATAACAAAATTAATACTATCTTTTGGGTACCATCTGCTTTAATCGTTGTTTCAAAATTAAAAGCATTTAGAAATGTAGATTTATCAGATACACTTAAGCGTGTACTGTTCTGTGGTGAGGTTATGCCTAATAAAAACAACTTAATATCTGGAGAAAATTCCTTCCGAATGTGACATATGCAAATCTTTATGGACCAACAGAAATAACAGATGCATGTACGTATTATATTGTTGACAGAGAATTTTCAGATGATGAACCACTTCCGATTGGTATACCTATGAGTAATACAGATATTTTAGTTTTTAAATGATGAGGATAAGCTTGTTACAGATGATGAAGTGGGTGAGTTGTGTGTAAGAGGAACATCACTAGCCATGGGATACTATAATAATCCTGAAAAAGACAAGAAGTGCATTCGTACAAAATCCTTTAAATAAAGCTGTTCCGGAGATAATTTATAGAACAGGAGATCTTGTTAGATATAACGAATATAGAGAAATTATATATATTTCAAGAAAAGATTTTCAGATAAAACACCTTGGACATAGAATAGAACTTGGAGAGATTGAGACAGCAATTTCATCACTTGAAGAAGTTACGTTGAATTGTTGTTTATATGACGAAAAAAATCAAAGAATAGTTCTTTTTTGTAGATGCACAAGTTGACAGAGATTATATTAAGGAAAGAATAGAAAAGTTAGTTCTGAGTATATGATTCCTGGTGTAAGGTAATATATTTGGAAAATATGCCTATTAATGCAAATGGAAAAATTGATAGAATAAAACTTAAGGAGTTGATGTAATGAGTGAGTGTCAGTTTGATCATGTTGTAGTTATTGGATATGGAGTAGTTACAGGCGAAGTGCTTAAAACAGTTTATAGTTTAGCATCAAAATATGGATATACATATGAGTACATTGAACATGAGGTTCATCCATTTAATGTCTGCAAAGAAACTTGCTGAAGCAGAAGGAATTCCGTATAATATTTTGCAAGATAAAAAGGATCTTACTAGATATTTTGAAGAATTACTGATGAAGAAAACGCTTATAATAAGTGCGAGTAATAATTATCTTTTTTCCAGAAAAAAATTGTCTCAAGTGAGAATATAGTCATAATAAATTTTCATAATGCATTACTTCCAGAATTACCTGGAAGAAATGCACCCAGTTGGTCAATTTATGAAGGAAAAGATTATACAGGAATAACCTGGCATTATGTAACGGAAGGAGTAGATGAAGGAGATATTATTGTTCAAAAGAAGTGTGATGTAACTGCAGATATTAGGGCATATGAATTAGTGTCAAAAGCAAATGCGTCTAGCAGGAGAAGCATTTGATGAATGCTATGAGTCAGTACTTATGAACCATGCTACTAGAAAAAAAAAACAGGTTATAGAAAAGGGTAGAAAAGATTTATAAATCATATGAGATTCCTGGAAATGGATGTTTTAATCTAGACGATTCTCCGAAAGGAGATATACAAGCTTCTCAGAGCATTAGATTATGGGAATAATAATATTTTTCCACCTGCTAGGACTAAAAAAAAAATGGTATAGATATTCAGATTAGAAGATACAAGAAGATATCGGTCTATGATAATGATGAAAGACAAGATAGCATATATATTCCATTTGATAATGAAAATCAATTGATGCTACGGTATGAGATTATTAATGAAATTGGATAAATAAAGATAACATTAATAGTTGTTAAAAAGAAATTGGTAGTGAAGCAAGTAATCTGCTTTACAGAAAAGTGATTATGAAATCTGAACTACATAAAAAACACAATGACAGAGGAGAAGAAGGACATGAAACAAAAAAATATTAGATGTAATTGCAGAAGTAAATAAGGATATCATTTTATATAATGGAGATAATTTGTTTGATGCAGGAATTCTAGATTCACTTCAAGTAGTAAATTTGATTGCAGAATTGGAAGATGCATTGGATATTGATATTGATGCGGCATATGTTGTTGAAGATAATTTCAAAACAAAAGAAGCAATCATTGCAATGATTGAAATGATTATATAGAATTCTGTGACATCATGCATCATAAGACCTGCTTTATCAAGGCGGCTGTTGATATCCGCAAAAAGTTTCTCGCCCAAGCTTGTTTGATACAAGCATATGTTTGAACTTAAGCAGGGTAGTTGCATCGGGTACTTGTTGTTCATGGGAATCTATGTCCCTAAAGGAACGTATAGCATAACTGAACTGTTGATAGAATCCTCGATTTCTTCATCGGACGGATTAAAACATATATGCATGAGATACATGGAATATAACAAAACACATTTTACCAATTCGTTGATTTATAAGAATACAATAACACGATGATTGTGGAATAGATATAATCATATCACCTACATAATTTTTTTTTGCCTGAAACATCTGTTTTTCCAGTGTATAATACTAGGTCAACTTTACAACGATCTTTTTTAGTAAAAGTGTACGGTTGACGCAAGGAAATACGTATTACATTTTAGTGTCAGGAAATTATTACTTTTCGACTGCAGATTATAAATTCAAGTTGGAAGAGTGAATAGTAATATGAGAAATTGTAAAATTAAAATGAAGTAATACACGAGAAGATGAAGAGGTATATTTGATGTATGCCTCTTTATTAATTTTATATATTATTTAATAAAATATTGAAAACAGAATAAAAAATGCCAAAAAAGGAAATTATAATTGAATCACAGATGCTTTTGTAGTGTACTATAATAGTGTTAAAAAAAAAAACTGGAGGTAAATTATGAGGGAATATGTTGTTCGGTTATCATCTTTAACAGTAAAAAAACATAAAAAATGTAAAAAAAAGGAACTATTTTTATGCCTTTGGCAAAGGAAAGAAAACTGAAATTAGGTGGAGCAGAGATATTAGGCATTTATGGGCAGAATGGATCTGGAAAAACAGCTATTGTCGATACTCTTTTTTTCTTACAACGTATCATGATAGGTAAGGAATTGGATCAAAATCTGATAGACTACATTGACATTGATTCATCAGATGCCAAAGTGAATGCTGAATTCAAAAATTTTTGGACCCAATATTCTTTTTGAAGTTGGATATTATATTAATCTGATTAAGCAAAATGGGAAGTTAAAATCAACAGAGAATATTTAAATTGCGCAATTAATAAGGATGGAATTAGAACAAATAAAAATATTTTTATAGATTATAAATATAACGAGATGGAATGCATTTTTTAAACCGCAGAAAAGATTGGATGAAGTGGTTGGCAAAAACCAAGAGACGAAAATGGATCTTATTGTTGCAAGAAAAATAGCAAAAAAAGCAACTGTTCTTATATTTTTTGGGGAAAGCAGTAGAGAGATACTTTGCAAGGAATATAACAATGATTTTAAAAGTTATGGAATTGTGATTCGGGAATTATTTGATTTTGCACTGAAAGATTTATTTGTAATTAGGAATACTCATTCAGGGATGATAACTGCGAACTTTTTATTGCCAATGGCTTTTCGTGTGGAAAGTGATAGAATAGGGATGAAAGGTGATTTTGCAATTCCGCTGATGAAACCCGCAGTGCTTGATGCAGAAAAAGAAAGAATTACTGCATACGATTGTGGAACAAATCAACACAGTACTATGCACAATTATTCCCGGAATGAGGATTGAGGATAAAGATTATGGACAGCAGGCTTTGGATTCCGGGGAAGATGGATGGAAGATAGAATTAATGTCTGTCAGAGAAAGGGAAAAAGACCGATTCCTATTCGAATGGAATCAGAGGGTATTATCAAAATAATTTCTATATTAAATGCTTTGATTCAGGCTTTTTGCAAATCCATCCATTTGTTTGGTAATAGATGAATTGGATGCAGGAATTTTTGAATATATGTTGGGTGAACTTTTGGATATCTTTCAAAAGAGTGCAAAAGGGCAGTTGATTTTACTGCTCACAATCTTCGGGCATTGGAGATGCTTAATAAAGAGAGTATTATGTTTTCGACCGTTAATCCAAATAATAGATATATTCATATGAAAAATGTAAAGGATACCAATAACGTTCGGAGCATGTATATTAGAAGTATTACACTCGGAGGACAGGACGAAATTATTTATGATGAAACTGATAGCTTAAAGATTGCAAGAGCATTTCGAAAAGCAGGAAGGAGCCTGTGTAATGAGTGAAAAGAAAGTGGTAGCGGTTATTGTTGAGGGATCGAGCGATGAGAGTGCAATCGGAAGCCATTTTGAAAGAGTATTTTTCTTCAGAAGAGGTTCAGTTTGCAGTTGTGCATGGAGATATTACATCTGATGATAATACAACCGTAGATAATGTTATAAGCAAAATTTGTATTCTTGTTGATGGGATTAGAAAGAAATATGGATACGAATGGAAGCATTTTACTAAAATTATTCATATAGCCGATACAGATGGGGCATTTACCAGAGGATGTGTGAGGGAAGGGGAAGCAGAGGTGGAAGATATTCAATATTATGAAGAGTATATGGAAGCGCCTAATGTGGATGCAGCAGAGAAGAAACGAACATAAGTCGACTATAATGTATAAATTATATTCAACAGGAAAAGTACATGATATTTACTATAGATTTTATTACAATTCCTGTAATCTCGAACATGTTTTATACAATCAACTCAAAGACTTTTCTGACGAGGAGAAGATGGAATTATCCGATGATTTTGCTGATAAGTATGAAGGAAAAGTTCAGGATTTTATAGAATTTTATTTCTGGAACAGATATTGCAGTTCCTGGGACATATAAGCAGACATGGAAATATATACAGAAAGACAAAAATTCACTTCAGAGACATTCGAATATGCATTTGATTTTTGGGTAGAAATATTAGTATTAGACGTACTAAATTTCTGATTTAGTTGCAAAAACTCTGGAAGTCCATAATCCTGTTTTTGAGTCTCAATGAAAGAAAAGCTAGTGAACCTTTCCTGGTATAACCAAGAACATCGCTAGCTTTTCTCTTTCATGTTAAAGAACATTTAATGTTCTATGTTCTCTTAATTATTATATACACCGAACAAGGAATTGATTCTCTTGTTTGTCGGCTTGGTTTATTATACATAAGAACAGAAGATACGTCAATCAAAATTTCCAATATATGAGAAAATTCATTTTAGGAAAAATATAAAGTTTTTATGGGAACTATTTCATTTGCGAATAAGATGGGTTATACTACTATAAACGATAATTAACTAAAAAGGTATGGAGTAACGACAGTTTTTTATGTTGGAGGAGTTTTGATTTGCCAGAAAGAAATACTATGAAAAAAATTCAGGAATTACAACAGGTAAAAGGTGATGCATACGATTACTACATTGCCGGAAATGAAGATACAGATCTGTTTGAAAAAATATTTTTGGTAGACGATATTGTAGAAGAAATTTGCAAAACCGGATAAATATTTTTTGATTGGAGAAAAGGATCTGGAAAAACAGCATATTCGGTGTATATGTCGAAATCTGATAAGATAAATAGTTTTTGTTCCATTTCACTTGTGGAAAATACGCTGTATCAGAGATTTCTTAATATGAAAAAGACAGAAAGCATTGGAACTTTCAAGTTTCAAAGATGTATGGATTAATTTGATTTATTTGATTCTTGCAGAAAAAAGATCAGAAAAAGAATATGGTGAGACTTTTTTTCAGCGGCATTAAGTATAAACAATTATCGAAGGCAATAGATGTTTTTTATAGTGATGCTTTTAAAACCGGAATTTGTGAATGCCTTTGAATTTGTTGACAATGCCTCTGCATCTATTAATTCGATGATGAAACAGGGGCTGTTTTCAACTGGAACTAAGGCATCTGCGGAAACGTCCCAGAAGTATGTGGAACAGAGTTTTCAGATTAGTCTTTTGAAGATAAGAGATGGTTTTGAAAAAGCATTTATGAGTGTTAATTTGAAAAAAACCAACGATTTTGTTTGTGGATGGCATTGATGCAAGACCAAGAGATATTGATAATGAGCAGTATTTTGAGTGTTTGGTTGGACTGGTAAATGCAGTTTTAGAAATGAATCAATCATTCCTGAAAGAGAAACAGATCAAAAATTATGTTGCTGATCCGACCGGACATTATGTATAAAATGCCAGTTCATAATATGAATCAGAAGCTTAGAAATAATTCGGTGTTGTTAAATTGGGTAACTTCTTATCGCAAATATATTGATTCAAAGTTATTTAAGATTGCAGACGATTATTTTATGAAGCAAAGAGGATTATTCATATGAACTGGGAGAATGCTGGAATTATTATTTTCCATACAAGGTGGAATATCAGGAAAAATGGAAAGCACCAGATAATCCGTTTGTTGAATTCTTGAGGTATTCCTTATACAAACCAAGAGATATTTTAACCATGTTAAACGAGATGGTTGATGCAACAAGTGGTACGCAGTTTAAACATTCTGATTTTGAAGGTATTTTATCCAATTATTCGACGTATTTAAAAGGCGAATTGAAAGATTATATGTTAATTTATATGGATGATTCAGATTATAATAATTTTAGTATATTCTTTGATTATTTTCAGGGGCATAGAAATTTCAATTATAAATTTTTTTTGAGGAAAAACATTTAGAATATAAAAGTATTTAAGAGAATTAGGACGGAAGATTCCACCGTTTATGGAGACTGCGAGTGAAGCCTTACAGCTTTTATATGATACGAATATCATTTGTTATAAAATATATGAAACTTTGCCAAATGGCAAGCGGAAGAATAAAATGTTTTTGGTCATATAAGGAACGTAATTATGCAAACATGCAGCCTGAAGTAAAGAAGGGCGACGAATATTCATTTCATATGGCATATGCGAGAGCCTTTCGATTGTTTTAAAGTAAATATCATAGGATGATCACAAGGCCTTTAGATTATAATAAGTCTAAAGGCTTTCTTCAAAAGATAGCAAAAAGGAGGCAGAATATGTCAGTGAATGTTGCGATTGGAGTGCAGGATTTTTTCAACATTGATAGAAAACCATTATTTTTATGTGGATAAAACAGCCTTTTTAAAGGAATGGTGGGATAGTGGTGACAGTGTTACACTGATCACGAGACCAAGACGTTTTGGAAAGACGTTGACCATGAGCATGACGGAGCAGTTTTTCCCAATGGAATATGCGGGACGATCTGATCTGTTTGAGGAGCTGGAAATCTGGAATGACGAGAAATACCGCAATTTGCAGGGAACGTATCCGGTCATTAAGTCTTTCATTTGCAAATATAAAAGAACCAACCTATGAATTGACACAAAAGAAAAATCTGCGACCTTATTGCACAATTATATTTCAAATTTGATTTTATAACAGAGAGCAATGCTTTGATTAAGGAAGAAGTGAATCTGTATAAGAAAATCATGAATCATATGGACTATGTAGATGCTACGCTTTCGTTAAACTATTTATCAGGATTTTTATATAAATATTATGGGAAAAAAGTGATCATTTTATTGGATGAATATGATACTCAATGCAGGAAGCTTTTTGTAGATGGTTACTGGGATGAACTGGTGACATTTACAAGAAGTCTTTTTAATTCAACTTTCAAGACAAATCCGGCATTGGAACGTGGCATTATGACAGGCATCACACGGGTGAGCAAGAGTCCATTTTTTCCGATTTGAATAATCTGAAAGTAGTTACAACGACATCTGATGAATATGCCACAACATTTGGTTTCACAGAGCCAGAGGTCTTTGAAGCATTGGGAAAGTGCGGATTAGACAGTGAAAAGAGCGAAGTGAAAAGATGGTATGATGGTTTTATTTTCGGGGAATATAAAGATATTTATAATCCGTGGTCAATTTTAAATTATCTTGATTCACAGCAGTACACAACATATTGGGCAAATACAAGTGCAAACAGTCTGGTGGCAAAATTAGTCCGTGAGGGAAACCGCAATATCAAGAGTAAATTCGAAAAGCTGCTTTTGCGGAGAGTGTATATGGTCAGAAATTGATGAACAGATTGTTTATGATCAGCTCAACGGTAATGAGCAGGCAGTGTGGAGCCTTCTGCTGGCAAGTGGTTACTTAAAAGTCCTCTCTTATGAAAAGTACAAGGATATTCCGGAGGGAACTGAGCCAAAGTATCAGCTGGCACTTACGAATCTGGAAGTGAAACTGATGTTCCATCGAATGATTCATGACTGGTTCGCAATGGCGAGACCGGATTACAACGACTTTATTAAAAGCAATGTTTGCCGTGGTGATGTGGATGCCATGAATGAATATATGAACCGGGTGGCCTTGCAGACATTCAGTTATTTTTGATACCGGAGACAGAGCATCGGGAGCAGAACCGGAACGGTTTTATCATGGATTTGTGTTAGGTTTTTGCTTGTTGATCTGCAGGACAGGTATTATCTGAAATCGAACCGGGAAAGTGGTTTTTGGAAGATATGATGTCATGCTTGAACCAAAGAATCCGGGAAAGGATAACGCAGTGATTCTGGAATTTAAAGTGCGCAGCACAAAGAAAAAAAAAAAGTCTGGAAGAGACAGCGCAGTCTGCGATCACACAGATCCGGGAAAGAAAATACAGCGAAGAACTGAAAATGAAAGGAATTACAGTAAACCAGATTAAAGAGTACGGCTTTGCATTTGAAGGAAAGACAGTGTTGATCGTGGACTGATCGTCACAGCAAAGGAGGTCAAAATGGGACTTTATTTGAATCCGGGGAATGAAGAATTTCGAAATGCAGCGATTTCATTCTAAAAATATATGTTGATAAAACTGAGATGATTAAATTTACAAATTCACAACTTTTTGGTGAACATAAAAACATCTGTGTCAGCAGACCACGGCGTTTTGGAAAATCAATGGCAGCCAATATGCTGGTGGCATATTACAGCAAAGGCTGCGATTCGAAGGAATTGTTTGAAAATTTTAAAATAGCAGATGACAGCAGTTTTAAAGAACATTTAAATAAATATAATGTCATTCATTTAAACATCCAGCAGTTTTTGGGGCGGACAGAGACAATACATGAGATGTTGGAATTGCTTTCACGAAAAGTAACACGCGAATTGAAGCGGGAATTTGCAGATGTGACGTACTACCAAGAAGACTTAGTGTCTGTGATAGAAGAGATTTATGCACAGACACACAGCTTTTTTTGTTTTTATTATTGATGAGTGGGATTGCATTTTCCGTGTAAAAGGGGAAGATACAGAAGCACAAAAATTGTATCTGAATTTCCTGAGAGATTTTGTTAAAGAACCAGCCTTATTGCATTTTGGCTTATATGACCGGAATCCTTCCGATTAAAAAATATGGAGAACATTCTGCCCTTAATATGTTTGATGAATATTCCATGACCAATCAGCGTGAGCTGGCAGAATTTACAGGATTTACGGAGCAGGAAGTGCAGGAATTGTGCCCGCAGTATGACATGTCATATGATAAAATGAAACAGTGGTATGACGGTTATGATTTAAAAGGGATACAGATTTATAATCCGAGATCAGTCGTAATGTCACTTTCAGGACATGATTTTGACAGCTATTGGACCAAAACAGAGACTTATGAGGCATTAAAAAAAGTATATCCAGATGGATATGTATAATTTGAAAGAACTTGTAACGAGACTGATTGCGGGAAGTTCTATTGAGATAAATCCAGATAAATTTCAGAATGATATGACTACATTTGCAAGTGCAGATGATGTCTTGACACTTCTGGTACATCTGGGATATCTGACTTATGATTTTGATACATGTACCGTTCATATCCCGAATCAGGAAGTACAGAAGGAATTTATTAATTGTATTGAAGATGGTGGCTGGGAACCGGTTATGGACGCAATCCGGAAATCTCGAAGAGCTGCTTCGCACCACAATCCGCGGTGAGGAAGAAACGGTTGCCCGGATGATAGAGAATGCACATCAGGAGAATACATCCATACTTGCCTATAATGATGAAAATTCATTGGCATGTGTGATCGCACTTGCGTATTATTCAGCGAAGAAGAATTATGTAGTATACCGGGAACTTGCCGGAGGAAAAGGATTTGCAGATATGGTGTTTGTTCCAAGAAAAAACGACACAGACACCGGCAATCGTTGTAGAGCTGAAATGGAATCAGACAGCGGAAGCAGCGATCACACAGATCAAAAAGGAAAACAGTATGTCGAAAGCCTGAAGGATTACAGGGGCGAAGTGATACTTGTTGGGATCAATTATGAGAGCAAAGAGTTAAAGAAGGACGATTATAAAAAAAAACATTCCTGCAAAATTGAGCGGATCACCATGGCATAATAGAGGGAAGGACAGGAGTTTCAGATATGGATGACGCACAGGCACAGCAGACCAATCCATTATTTGGTATTATTCCAAAAAGAATTTTTTTCACACCGCTGGCATCGCCGAACAGACTTGTATATTGGGACTGTCTGTGCCGGTTGTTTCAGGCAATGAGTGCACAGCTTTCCTTTGGGATCGAGAGAGAAATCCTTGTGGATGAATTACAGTTTTATTTTGAACAGAATCAGGCGCGGAATTTGAGGAAGATGACATAAATGGCATGGATTCCAGAAAAAAGGCAAATGAGATCTTTGCGCTTATTGGAGAAGTACGGCTGGCTTGAGGTTGAGACGGATAAGAGTTATGTGCAGAGAGTCAATTTTTATGATTATGCCGTAAAAGTCATGAAAACGCTTCTTGAGATTTCAGACGGACGAAAGGTGGAATATCAGGGCTATATTTATACCATTTACAGTCTTGTGCGAAATACCAATACGGATCATCCGGCTGTTGTGTTACAGCAGATCCGGGATAATACGGATATGCTGATCACAGGAATAAAGAACCTCAATTCGAATATCAAGCATTACATTGATGAACTGACAAAGCATAAGACCGTAGCGGAGATTATGAATGCGCTGTTTAATGATTTTATTACGAATATTGTAGATAAAGCTTACCACAGATTACTGACTTCAGACAATGTGTCAAAGTTCCGGCCGGAGATCATAGAGCGGCTGGAAGCAAATGGGCATAGCTCACGTTATATCGCAAAGACGTCGGAAGAGTTGGCGGCGATCCGGGAGATACCGGTCGGGCAGGCAGAAGAACTGGTATATCAGACATTGCATGAGATTGTGGAAGCGTTCCGGAATATGGATGATATTCTGGCAGAGATCAACCGGAAAAACACACAATACCAGAGGGCGGCGGTAAACCGTGCAAAGTTTCTGCTGGCAGGGACGGGAAGATGTCAGAGGACAGATGAAAGAAATCCTTTTATACATTGGAGAGCAGATGGAACAGAGCCAGCTGGATCTGAATGGGATTTATGAGATCGAGTATCTGGACAATCTGGTGAGGCTGTTTGGAAGCAGTTTTATTGATGAGAAATCGTTTTACAGCCCGATCGAGGGAAAGAAAGAGTTTCATCCGCAGGAACTGACAGAAGTAATGCCGGATGTGGAACTCCGGCAGGAAAAGCTTCGGAAGATGACCGAAAAGATGCGCGCATTTTAAGCCCGGAACGGATAGAGCGGTTTGTAGAAGAACAATTAGGAGACAGGAGAAAAAATCTATGCGTCTGAGCTTCCGATGGAAACAATGGATGATTTTATCAGGCTGATCTATGTCAGACTGTATGGTTCCAGAAAAAAGATGCGATATCGGATTGAAAAGGCAGAAGGTGCGAATAAAATCAGTGGAGAGTTTGATTTCCCGGATTTTGCGATCATAAAACGCTGACAAGCGCATAGCAGAGGGAGAGCAGAATGGATTTATTAAATGGCATGCCGCAGAAGGATCAGGATGAATTCCGCAGAATATGTAATAAACTGATTAATGTATGTTTCATATGCAGGCAGAATCAGGCAACAAGAAGTGACTTTTTATTTTATAGAAAAGTACAAAAAGAAAAAATTTGAAGAACTACTGGGAGTGCTTGGTTACAGATTAGAAATGAATGACGAATACGGAGTGGTGCGACTCACGAATGCCCTGAACACAAACCGGCAGAATTTAAAATTATATGAGTCCGTTATTTTGCTGATATTGCGCATTTTGTTTGATGAAAAAAAAGAGAATTGTCTGTGAGTGATGAAGTCATTGTGAATCTGGGCGATATTCAGGACAAGTTTTTAAGCCTGAAGATCCGTGACAAAATGATCGATAAGACAACGATGGGAAATGCGCTTCGTCTTTTCCGGAGATATCAGCTGATCGATTTGCTGGAATCGGATCTGAAAAATGAGGAGTCCAGAGTTTTGATCTATAATTCCATCCTGATGGCAGTGCGGGTTGAGGACATCAAAAGTGTCTATGAAAAAGTTGACAGTTATAGGAAAGGAAAATTAAAAGATGAAGAAGCTGACCAGACTGAAACTGATTAATTGGCATCGTTTCTCGGATGTTACGATAGATTTTGGGGACTCAACTCTGATTTCCGGCGAAAATGGAGCTGGAAAATCCACACTTTTAGATGCAATCCAATTTGTTGTGACCTGCTCCACAAATCATTTTAATAAGGCTGCCCATGAGAACGGCAAGAGAAAGCTGACCGGTTATATCCGGTGTAAGACCGGACGTGAAAATCATCCTTATGAGAGAACCGGAGAAATCAGTGCGCATGTCGCATTGGAATTTTATGAGGAGAGCAAGGAAAAGTATTTTGTCATCGGGGCAGTGATCGATTCGGCAACTGAAGGGCAGGAGACAGTCGTGCGTTATCTCATGGACAATGTGGATGTTAGAGGATGAGATGTTTAAGATCGGAAACAGACCACGGACCATCACAGAATTCAGGTCGTTTAACAATAAAAACATCAAATTATTTGCAAAGACGAATGCGGAAGGCAAAAAGATGATGAAACAGCGTTTTGGAAGAATCGAGGATAAGTTCTTCCAGCTGATTCCAAAGGCACTGGCATTTAAACCAATTGATGATATCAAGGATTTTGTCTATTCCTATGTGCTGGATGAAAAAGAAGTCAATATTGATCATCTGCGCGAAAATGTAAGAAGCTATCAGGAGTTGGAAAAAACGCTGGAGGGTGTGAAAAACAGAATTGAAAAACTGTCAGAGATCGAATGCCACCACAAAGCAGTGGTGGATTGTATACAATCTGACCGGATGTATGAATATTTTATGGCACAGTCGGATCTGGATCTGACCAAAGAACAGATCGGCGTTCTGCAGGATGAGATCAGGCGCGAAAGTTACCGTCTGGAACAGCTGAATGCAAAAAGTGCAAAAAGATGAAAAAGGAACTGGAGAATAAGGAGGAAGTCCGCACACTGCTTTTAGCGGAACTGAACGCCAACTCAGATTTCCAGACGTTGGAAAAGCAGAAAAAATATCTGAAAGAATTACAGGAAAAAAGAAGAAATACAATATCAGGAAAAGAAAAGACTGTTAGAGAGCGGAAAAAAGCAGGACAGAAAGTAAAAAAAGACTGCTTGAAATACCGGATGTGGATGAATGCATGAAGCAGTATGATGAGCTGCTACACCGGCTGAAGGATACGGAGGACGTTGTTAGTGCACAGGAACTGATTGACCGGGCGATCGCTTACAAGAAGCATATGAGTACAAAACTGCAGAGGAAAAATTTAGAGATCCAAATCCGGCTGAATGAGATCGCGGCAGACCTGCAGGAGACAGAGCAGCGGATCAGTAATCTGAAACAGCACCGGTTTTCCTATCCCTCGGCAGTCCAGCTTCTGATGTCGCGTGTGGAGCAGGAATTGCTCAAGATCGGAAGGACGGCAAAGCCGAGGATTTTTGTGTGAAATGTTAGAAATCACGGATGAGACATGGAGAAATGCAGTGGAGGGCTATCTGAATACACAGCGATTTTATGTGTTGGTAGAGCCGGAACATTTTGACATTGCCCTTGGTATTTACGAAAAACTGAGAAGAGAAAAGCATACGGTGTGGGACTGATCAATTCCTGCAAACTCGAGGAATATGACATTGCACCAGCAGGAAGTCTGGCAACAGTTGTGGAGTCGAAGAGTATTTATGCGAAGCGGTATGTGAATATGGTTCTTGGTAAGGTACATATGTGTAAGAGAGTGGATGAATTAAAACAGTATCCGGTTTCTATCACACCAAATTGCATGCGCTATCAGAATCATGTCGCATCTGCGATCAGACCGGAAATCTATACAACTCCATTTATCGGCAAGAATGCATTCAAAGTCCAGTATGAGCAGGCACTGCAGAAAAAGGAGGATTTAAACCGGCAGAAAATAGAATGCAAAGACCGTATGACACATATGGAAGTGACGCTGCAATGGCTCGAGTGGGATGATGATACAGATGTGAAGTATAGGATTACAATTGTATCAGAACTGAAAAGGACAGGACTTGAGATTGAAAAATGTGAGACGGAGATCCGTAATCTGCGGCAGAATACGACCATGATCGAAAAGCAGATCCGTGCGGATGAAATGCGGAAAAGAGTGTGAGGAACTGAAAAGCCACATTTCCAAAAGTGACAGGGAAAGCGGAGCCTGCGAACTGAAAATAAGCAATGCAAAAGACAGGCTTGTGGAGTGCGAGGATGAGTGCATACACAAGAATGAACTGATCACAGACATTGCCCAGAAAGCAGAAAACGAGATCGTGCTCTGGAAGAAAGAATACGAAAAACAGACCGGTGATAAGACATTAGAGCAGTTCCGGCAGAATTTTGACCGGAGACGTAAGGCGAATAATACAACAAAAGAGAGAATGCGGATAAGAAAATGACAAGTGCGATGTACGATTACAAAACGGCATTTGATTTTGGTGCAAGCAGCCTACGTTAGAAGCATATCCGGAGTATGCGGCAGTTCAGGAGAGACTGGTGAACTCCGAGCTTCTGAATTATGAAGAAAAAGTAAGAAAAGCAAAATTATCGGCAGAGGAAGAATTCCGGGAACAGTTTTTTATCCAAGCTTCAGGAAAATATGAAGCAGGCACAGGGAGAGTTTAGAGAACTCAATAAGGCATTGAAAGATATCACCTTCAGCAATGAAAGATATGAATTTTTATATTTGCCGAGCAAAAGCTATGGAAAATATTACGATATGATCATGGACGATTTCAATGTAGTGCAGGGAGAGTCCATTTTCAGCGGTCTGTTTCATGAGAATCATAAGGAAGTCATTGATGAACTATTTTCAAAGCTCGCACTGGATCAGGACAATGGGATCAAGGCATTAGATGAATTTACGGATTACCGCACCTATATGGATTATGATATTAAGATCACACATGAGGATGGCGACTATTCTCTTTACTCTAAGGTTTGTGAGGAAAAGAGCGGAGGCGAGACACAGACCCCGTTCTATGTGACGGTAGCCGCATCCTTTGTCCAGTTGTACAATAATAATATCGGTGGAGAGGCGATCGGGATGGTGATGTTTGATGAGGCATTTAACAATATGGATGATGAGAGGATCGGGGCTGTTCTTGAGTTTATGAACAGACTGCCGCTTCAGATCGTGATCGCAGCGCCGCCGGATAAAATCCAGTATATCGGTCCGAAAATGCAGGAGACATTATTAGTACTGACAGACGATAAAGTAAGCTTCGTGGAGGAGTATCGTTATGCATCCGGTCGAAAATAAGATATTGAATGATCTATTGGACAAATACGAAAAACAGTAAGCTCTCCAGAGGAGAAAACCAGAGAGCGATCCATATTGCATTTCCGTTCAATAAGAAGACGATGCCAAAGTATTTCGATGAGAGCTCGCTTGAGATAGAAACCATTCACGCGACCGCAGAACAGATGGAGCGTGAGGGACTGGTCGCAATCGCATGGAAAAACCAGAAGCCCGGATATATTATCGAGAAGCTTGTACTCTGTGAGGATCATGTGGAAGAGGCATATGAGAGGCTTGGCAGGAAGCCGAAGAGGGAAGCCGAGGCACGTACAAAACAGATTTTGGAGCAGTTTTATCAGAAAACGCAGGGTGAGATAACAAGAAGCTTTTTGTCCCACATGATAATGCGGCTGGAAAGAGAACAGTCAGTAAAAAGAATATCTAGACATTATGGATCACAGGAAAATAGAACAACTGATTGACACTTTAGATAAAGTAGAGCAGAACAGGAAAGAATGTTATATCAGGGAATTTTCCATAGAACATTTTCATGACAGCAAAGTATTCGAGACACTGATCCCAAAAATCTGTAAAATATTCCGGGAGGAAAATGAAGAATTGACAGGATTTGAAAAAATGAAGAAATTCTTGCGGAGTATCAGATTTATAAAACGCCGGGCTATGTGTATATGAAGGGAAACGTACAGATTTACAGCGCTGGGAAGCAGGCCGCAGATATCAGTGCTTTCCCGGAAGGAATCGCTGTTGCGGTGGGGAGTGAGGAGGATGTACCGGATATCTGTCCGGATCAGACGATTGATAAAGTATTCACAATTGAAAATCTGACTTCTTTTTACCGTTTTAAACAGGAACACAGTCTGGTGATCTATCTTGGCGGTTATCATAATCGTACAGAGACGAAATCTGCTGATGCAGATTTATCAGAAATTGCCGGATGCACAGTATTATCATTTTGGAGATCTGGATGCAGGTGGATTTTATATTTTAGAACACTTGAAAAGAAAAACAGGGATCCCATTTCAAATGTTTCAAATGGACATTGAAACATTGAAAAAGTATGAGGATTATGCGAAGCCATTGACAGAAAATGACAAAAAGCGGTTGATGCAGTTAGAAAAAAAAAAAAAATGGAACTGCCGGACGAAGAGAGAAAACTCATCACTTATATGTTACAAAAAGGAATAAAGCTGGAACAGGAATGTATTTCCGAATCCCAGTAAGGAGCATAGATCATGTGGAAACTAAAACAGATTTTTGATGGAGAATACGGCTGTGAAGAGCGGCGGCCGGGAAAAAAGAAAAATGTCTTGTGATTCTCGTAAATGAAGAGGGGAGAAGAAAAAGACATTTGAGGCGAATGAGGACTGGATTGCGGCAATCGAAAAGCTGTCAGCAAATCCGCTCATGAAAATAATTATCAGTAAGCCGATGGCGAAAGACTGCCAGTACAAAAAAGATCGTGGTGGAGAAGAAAGGCGATGGCTATCAGGCGGCAAAGTATACAGAGAAACAGGTGTTTCACGATAATTTTGGCGCAGAAGATCTGCAGGGCTATTTGATGGAAGCTATACATGATACATTCCTGCAGGTAAATGCATGGGATGAGAAAAGAGAATACAGTCTTTCTGATCTCAAAGAAAGGTGCGGTGACACTCAGGGCGAAAGCTTCAAAAGAAGCACCAGACACGGTCACAGAACATAACCGGAAGAAAAATTATATTTTGGATGAGGGACAGGTGATCCCTCCGCTGGTGGATATGGGTATTTTTACCGGAGAGGGAAAAGTAGTAAAGTCCATGTATGATAAGTTCCACCAGATCAACCGTTTTATCGAGATGATCGATGATGCGATCCGGGAATATAAAGGTGAGGAAATCCACATCATTGATTTTGGATGCGGAAAGTCTTACCTGACCTTTATTATGTATTATTATTTTACGGAGATCCGGCACATGAAAGTGCAGATGCTTGGACTCGACCTGAAAAAAGATGTCATCGAAAAATGCAACCGGGCGGCGGAGAAATATGGCTATGACGATCTGCGCTTTGAGCTTGGTGACATCAATGGATTTCAGACGCCGTTTGACGTGGATATGGTCGTGACGCTTCATGCCTGTGATACTGCGACTGATTTTGCACTCTATAATGCAATCACATGGAATGCAAAAATGATTTTTTCCGTACCATGCTGTCAGCATGAGGTGAATAAGCAGATCCAGAGTGAGGATTATTCCCTGCTCACAAGATACGGCATTATCAAAGAGCGTTTTTCAGCGCTGACAACAGATGCAATCCGGGCGAATCTTTTGGAGTCTTTGCGGATACAAAACCCAGCTGCTGGAATTTATTGACTTTGAACACACACCGAAAAATATTTTGATCCGTGCGGTTCGCCGCCCGGTCTTACCGTCCTCTGCGAAGAAAAAATATTTGGCGGAAGTGGAAAACATGTGCATGGAATTTCACTTAGAGCCAACCCTGTATACATTATTGCGGAACGATTGTAAAGTATGATAGTATAAATGGAGCAGAAAACACAAAGGAGCGCAGGTATGGAAGATATTTTAGCAAAGCATTTCCGGATAGAGAAACATTTGACCGTTACTGGGAGGAAAATTATGTCCCGGTAACTTATGAGGATGTAAAAAAGAGGCATTTGAGGATTTCGTAACCTCCGCAGGCGGACACATCTTTTTTGTCCGATTACGAGGAGGGTGGATGCATTTCAAAGAGGATTTTAAGGACAATCTTTCCCAGGAGGCGCAGTTTGCCTTTCAGGATGGTCTGACAGAAGTATTTTATGACAAAAACCCGGATTTATATGAGACAGCCTTTGCTATTTTTGAGGAGGCACAGATGTCTGGAAATCAGGATGCAAATGTGGCAGTTACGTTTCATGAAACATTTAACCGCCTGTATGCAGAGTTTTTAGATCGTTTATTTGAAGAGAAAGGCAGTATATGGCAACGTTAGGAATTCCACAGAATACCATAGAGGTTTTACAGAAATATGATTTTGATTTTCAGAAAAAGTTTGGACAGAACTTTCTGATCGATACGCATGTGCTTGAGAAGATTATTGAGGAGTCCGGAATCACAAAGGATGATTTTGTTTTGGAGATCGGTATGGAATCGGCAACAATGACGCAGTATCTCTGCGAGAATGCAAGGGAAGTGGTTGCAGTAGAGATTGATAAAAATCTGATCCCAATCCTGGCAGACACACTCAGCGCATACGACAATGTGGAAGTCATCAATGATGATATTTTAAAAAGTAGATATTAATAAGCTGGCAGAGGAAAAAAACGGAGGAAAGCCGATCAAAGTTGTGGCGAATCTTCCATATTATATTACGACACCGATCATTATGGGACTTTTTGAGAGTCATGTGCCGATCGACAGTATTACTGTCATGGTACAAAAAGAAGTTGCAGACCGTATGCAGGGTGGGGCCGGGAACGAAAGAATATGGGGCACTCTCCCTTGCAGTGCAGTATTATGCGAAACCCGAGATTGTTGCGATCGTTCCGCCGAACTGTTTTATGCCCCGCCCAAATGTAGGAAGTGCAGTGATCCGTCTCACAAGACATAAAGAAGTACCGGTGCAGGTGAATGACGAAAAAATTAATGTTTAAGATCATCCGTGCATCCTTCAATCAGCGCAGAAAGACGCTTGCCAATGGCTTGAATAATGCGCCGGACATTCATCTTTCCAAAGAAGTGATCCAGGAAAGCATTGAGGAACTTGGCGTTCCGGTCACCATCCGTGGCGAAGCACTGACACTTCAGCAGTTCGCGCAGCTCAGCAACATCATCGGCAGCAAAATATAATAGAAGTCTGGAGTTCCTGTGGAAAGTTTATGACTGACCTCAGGGATTCTGTTGTCTGATCATAACGTAAAAATACACCAATACGAATATGGCAGGTGCTTTCGAATGAAAATTCGTGAGGATTGTGTAAATTTGTCCGATGTCATGTTTGGACTGACGGTTTATGTACATTCATAGCTGAACACTCCGCGTCAAATGTGCGCCCGGGACAAACTCAACTCAAGAATCTGGCAGGAGTAAATACAGCTATCAGCATTGTTTATAACCAGTCAAAAATTAAGCTGTTCAGATAATTTTTGACTGGACAACTGCTGATATTGCTGTATTAACTCCTGCACGATTCTTTTTCGCAATGAGTTTGTCCCGGGCGCACATTTGGCGTGAAGTGTCCAGCTCTGAATGAACATAAATAATCAGAAAGTCCAAACATGACATCAGACAAATCAACAAGCCGAGCATTTTCATTCGAAAGCATCTGCCATATTCGTATCGGTGTATCATAACTTTTTTGCAGACAACAGAATCCCTGAGGTCAGGCATAAACTTTCCACAGGAACTCCGGATAAAATTTGATTCATAAAAGCTGACTCCGTCTCATATACTTGTATATGGATGGAGATTTTTTATGCACAGAAAAAACTTGGCAAAAAAGAATAAACACGATGCTGACCATACTTCTGCTCTTTTGTCGCTCATACCACTTTTTCTCACCATTTTTTGCCAGAAAATGCGGCTGGAAGAATTGCTGGGAAATGTAAACCGGACAGCGGAAAAGAGGAGGATGCGGACATGCTTTTTGCATTGTCGCAAAGGAGATAAGCGCAGATGCACCGGAGGAATGTATCAAAGCCCAGTGTGTGATCGCCCGCACAAACCTTAAGGCGCAGCAGAGGAGATGGGGACAGAACTTCCGGGGAGTATGACAATGGGCGAATTACAGGAGCTGTGGGGCGACTATTTTTCCGAGGCAGAGGGGAAGATAAGGGAGGCGATACAGGAGACAGACGGAGAGACGCTGCAGTACCGGAATCATTACATATATGCGGCATACCATGCAGTGAGTGCGGGCAATACAAGAAATATGGAAGAATTATATCCGGATTCGGATATGCCCTACCTTTCAGGTGTGGCATGTTATGAGGATGCACAGGCGCCGGATTATCTTTCGGTGCTGTATCTGGATCGGGAGATCACGATCGAAAGAGAAGGATAGTGCCGGGTATGTCACAAAGGCGCAGATGAATGGGAAATCCTACACAGGAGAGGAACTGCGTGGGGGAACTTGGCTTAAAAATCCGCAAATTTCAACGTGACAGAACTGGAACCGGGCAAGATCCGGATCGTAACGAAGGGACATGGACACGGATTTGGCCTGAGCCAGTATACAGCACAGAAAATGGCTGAAAAAGGGGAGGATTACAGAAAAATTTTACAGTATTTTTTTTCCCGGTACAGAGCTGGAAAATGTGGAATGAAAAACGATTCAATTACTGTGAATAAACCGTCTGAATGTGGCAACACTATTGTTAATAGCAGGAAATGTATTCTGCTAAATAAACAATGGACGGTGAAAAAAATATGAGAAAGAATCACGGATGGGCAGCCTTCTGGCAGAAAAACAGTATATCATTGCAGGCACGCTGGTAATCCTTGCAAAGCAGTCGGCATGACTGTTTTATATAGCAGAGGACAGGAACAGGAGAGAAAGCAGTTAGAACAGGAAATTGCAGCAGAGATGGACACGGAGAACCAGAATGTGGCAATGGAGGAAGAGACAGAGGCAGATCAGGTTGGCTTCTATCTAATAAAACCGCAGACACAGAGCACAGAGACAGCAGAGGTAGAAAAGGAGAGTGAGGAAGCAGACAGTGGACAGGAAGAGGTGGCACCGACAGGAAACACTTCCCAGGCACTCCATTTTTTGCTGCGGAAGATGGCATCTTATGGCCGATGGAAGGAAATGTGATCTTAGATTACAGCATGGACTCGACGGTGTATTTTGCGACGTTAGACCAGTACAAATACAATCCGGCGGTCATCATTGCCGGGGATGTCAACAGCAAAGTTTATGCGGTAGCAAAAAGGAAAAATCCAGAGTATTGAGACAAATGAAGTGACAGGATGTACCGTGACAGAAGATTTGGGAGATGGGTATCTCGCAGTCTACGGACAGCTTAAGGAACCGGAGTTTGCAGTGGGAGACTATGTGGAGGCAGGTCATGTGATCGGTTATGTGACGGAACCGACAAAATATTATTCTGTTGAGGGCAGTAACCTGTATTTTGAACTTCGAAAAAGATGGGGTACCGGTCGATCCGATCGAATTTTTGAATAGCAAAAATTTCCTTTTTTCTTGAACACACGGTATTTCTGGATTATAATAAATTTTATTGAAATACCGAAAACAGGCAGAAAGGAAGAGACTGCATGGGAGTTCATGGATCAAATGACGTGGTAAACGCATGGAAACAGGAAGTTTTGAACAGCAGAGGAAAGGACGCAGAGCATACACTCAAATGCTGTCTTGATATAGAACGGTATGCAAAAGGAACATAAAGATGCGGCACTTCTTGGTTTTGCATATTTTTACAGTGGGGAAACTTACTATCTGCTGAATGATGTAGAGCACATGTTCCGCAACATTGCGCAGGCAATCCATCTGCTAGGACAGACCGGACAGTGGGAGCTGATCGCAAGGTCTTACAACCTGATGGCAATCTCTTCTGTCAACAAGGGAAATGTGTCTGCAGCGATGGATTACTATCTGACAGGATTGAATTACTGCCGCAAAAATATGGGATTACTAAGATGGAGATCAGCATCATGCAGAATCTTGGTAATCTGTACATGGAAAATGGTGTGTATCACGAGGCGCAAAGTTATTTCGAAAAGGCTTATTCATACTGCAGAAGTAATCCGGATGTGAAGGAAAATTATGTCGGACTGATGGCCAGTTACGTGAATCTGGCACGCTGCTATATGTTGCAGGGGATGTTAGATAAGACACATGCTTATATAGAAAAAACTGGATGCGGAATGTGCGTCTTATTATGAGGATATTGACATTTTATATGTGGACTGCCTGAAGGCAAGATATTATCATCTGACCCACAATTATGTGAGACGAGATGCACAGATTCAGGAGATTGTAGAAATAATCAATAAAAATGTGCAGATCATGGAGGTATTTGACGACCTTTGTGATTTTTGCGGGCTGATGCTGGAGATCGGCCGGGATGATGTGTTGTGGATGATCGTTGAGAAGCTGGATCAGATCGTGAAAAATTCAGGTGTGATCAATCTGCAGCGCAGAGTCATTTCCATTAAGATCAAAGGCTACCGCAAGAATCAGGACAATGCAGGTTATCTGCAGGCAGCTGGTCTGTATTATGAGCTTTCCGAGATCATGGAGCGCGAGAGAACAAAGATATGATCGTCAACATGCTTTATGTCAGAAGTTCTCTCGAACGTGCAAATGAGAGCCGCAGGGAGATGGAAGCAGTCAATGTGAAGTCTGCTGAAACAGTCGGAGACAGATCAGATGACCGGACTGGCAAACCGTTACCGCCTGAATGCTTATTCGGAAAAAGTATTAGATTACTGTTATGAGCACAGGCTTCCGCTTGCAATGGAGATTTTAGATATTGACTTTTTCAAGCAGTATAATGACAATTATGGACATCAGCAGGGCGACGAGTGCATTATTGCAATTGCAAATGAGCTGAAAAAAGATGGAAGATGGGCAGACATTCTGTGCGAGATATGGAGGAGATGAATTTATTATCATTTATTGCGGGTGCAAGTGCGGAGGAAGTGTACGCGAAAGCAGCTGCGCTCCGGCAGAATATTATGGATCTGAAACTGGAGCATTTGTATTCCAAAGCATTGCCGATCGTGACAATCTCCCAGGGTATTTCGTATGGAGTTCCGGAGGAAGGAAACAGGAGCTGGGATTTTCTACATACTGCAGATATGCTGTTATATCAGGTAAAGAAGAGAAGCAGAAATGATATCTGTATTGCGGATATCCGTGGGCAGGAGCTGGATTTATCCTCAAAACAGGAAAAAGTGGAACCTTAGAGGAAAATTGGCATAAGTTATAATGAGCAATCCGCAATCGAACTATTGCTACGGCGCCTTTTTTTTAGAGGTGACGGGCATATCACATTTTTACAGGGGAAAAACAGAAATACATGTGGAGTGTACGACGACTGGATTTTGCTTGGATATGGATGAAAAACAGGGGAGTATTCGATTGCTTTTTCATATTAACCCAGCTTTCTTTTTCATGGAAGCCCGGGGTACATAGATCGTGCCGGATGTGATACGGGTATTCTGACAAAATAGTTGACAAAATGGCGACAATATGCTAACGTATACGACTGCGCATTCGCACGAAAGGAAAATATATGGAAACAGTAAGATTTGATGAATTAGATTTATATCCACAGGTACTCCGTGCTATCAAAGAGATGGGATTTGAAGAGGCGACCCGATCCAGAGTCAGGCGATCCCGGTTGTGATGTCAGGAGTCGATGTGATCGGACAGGCACAGACAGGAACCGGAAAGACAGCATCTTTTGGTATCCCGGTGCTTCACAAAGTAGACCCAAATAATAAAAAGACACAGGTGATCATCCTCTCACCAACCAGAGAGCTTGCAATCCAGGTGTCGGAAGAAATCCGTAAATTAAGCAAATATATGCATGGTGTGAAAATCCTTCCGGTATACGGCGGACAGGATATCAACCGTCAGATCAAGGCATTAAAAAAGGCGGTGCACAGATCATTATCGGTACACCGGGACGTGTCATGGATCATCTCCGCAGAAAAACGATCCGCTGCGAGGCAGTCAATACGATCGTTTTAGACGAGGCGGACGAGATGCTGAACATGGGATTCCGTGAGGATATCGAGACGATTTTGGAATATATCCCGGAAGAGGGAAGACAGACGGTTCTGTTTTCTGCGACCATGCCAAAGCCGATTTTAGACATCACAAAGAAATATCAGCATGACGCAGTGACCATTAAGGTGGTAAAAAAGAACTGACCGTGCCAAGCATCGAGCAGTATTATTATGATGTCTAACGCAAGGACAAGACCGAAGTCCTGACAAGACTGTTAGATTACTACAATCCAAAGCTTTCCCTCGTATTCTGTAATACCAAGAAAAAATGGTGGACGAGCTTTCCGAGGAGTTAAAGAGCCGCGGTTATATGGCAGAGGGCTTCACGGCGATATGAAGCAGGCACAGCGTGACCGTGTCATGAAAGCATTCCGCTCCGGACGTGTGGAGATCCTGATCGCAACAGATGTTCTGCGAGAGGAATTGACGTTGATGATGTGGAAGCAGTATTCAATTATGATATTCCACAGGATGACGAGTATTATGTACACCGTATCGGACGTACCGGACGTGCAGGACGTACCGGACGTGCGTTCACTTTTTGTAAAAGGAAAAGAGGTTTACAAGTTAAAAGATATCATGCGTTACTGCAAGACCAAGATCCTTGCAATGCCAATCCCATCTTCCGATGATGTGGCACAGATCAAGGCAGAGAAAGTGATGCAGGGAATCGGTGAGATCATTGAGAATGAAGATTTAAAAAAGAGATGATCGAGATCATCGAAAAGCAGGTCAATGATTCCGATTACACCGCAATGGATATCGCAGCAGCCTTCTTAAAACAGGCACTCGGTCAGGTGAATCTGGAAAACGACAGAGAGAATGGCGAGATCGACTGGGATAACACCGGAGCAGAGGAAGGTATGGTTCGTCTCTTCATTAACATCGGTAAAAAAGACCGCGTGAAACCGGGCGATATCTTAGGTGCCATCGCAGGTGAGTCAGGAATGCCTGGAAAACTCGTCGGTGCGATTGATATGTACGACAAATACACCTTCGTGGAAGTGCCGAGAGAGTATGGCAAAGAAGTATTAGAAGCCATGAAAAAATGTGAAGATCAAAGGACGTTCCGTCAATATGGAACCGGCAAATCAGAAATAGAAAATAAAAAGAGAGTCTCTTTTGTGAAATTTTTTTAAGCAAAATTTCGAAAGAGACTTCTTTTTTTGGTGTATTGCACTACTTGAATTCGATTACATTTAATAGTATAATTTTTCACGGTTGTATAAATAAAAAAGGCAAATTAAGGAGGATAACACCATGGAGTGGAAGAATTTAGATACCCTTACTTCTTTTGAAGAATTGTCAAAGGTTGCAGAGGTTGACCTGACAAAAGTAATGTCCGGAGAAAACGGCGCAGAGCGTGTGAAGAAATACAGCACACCGATGGCAGAGGGACTTTGCATATAATTATCTTTGCAAAAAAAGTGGATGATAACACACTTGCAAAGACTTGCAAAATTAGCTGAGGAAGCACAGCTTTCTGAAAAATTTGCAGCTCTTTATAATGGTGAAGTTGTGAATACAGGCGAGAAACGTCTTGTACTTCATCATATGACACGCGGACAGTTAGGGGATGCAGTCGAGGCAGATGGCGTTGACAAGCGTTCTTTTTATGTAGAACAGCAGAATAGAATTGCTGATTTTGCAAACAAGGTACATGCCGGAGAGATCACAAATGCAAGCAGGTGAAAAGTTTACAACTGTAGTTCAGATCGGTATTGGCGGAAGTGACCTTGACCACGTGCAATGTATCTTGCACTGGAGAACTGGGCAAAAGAAAAACAACACATTCAAGATGGAAGCAAAATTCATCAGCAATGTAGACCCGGATGATGCAGCAAAGCAGTATTAGCTTCTATTGATGTTGCACATTCCATTTTTCGTACTTGTATCAAAATCAGGTACAACATTAGAGACATTGACGAATGAGTCTTTTTGTAAAAGATGCATTGAAAAATGCAGGACTGGATGCTTCTAAGCATATGATCGCTGTTACAAGTGAGACATCTCCTCTGGCAAAGAGTGATGATTATCTGGCAGCATTTTTCATGGATGATTATATCGGAGGACGTTTCTCTTCTACATCAGCAGTTGGCGGAGCTGTCTTATCCCTGGCATTCGGACCGGAGGTGTTTGCACAGTTCTTAGACGGTGCAAAGCAGAAGAAGATAAACTTTCTTTTTAAAAAAAAAATATGTTAGAGAATCCGGAAATGCTCGACGCATTGATCGGAGTTTATGAGCGTAATGTACTCGGCTACCCGGCTACAGCCGTTTTACCATACTCTCAGGCTTTTGAGCCGTTTCCCTGCACATTTACAGCAGTTAGACATGGAGTCTAACGGTAAATCTGTAAACCGTTTTGGTGAGTCTGTAAATTACGTGACAGGACCGGTGATCTTCGGTGAGCCTGGTACAAATGGACAGCATTCCTTCTATCAGTTATTACATCAGGGAACAGATATTGTTCCGCTTCAGTTCGTAGGATTCAAGAACAGCCAGATCGGTACAGATGTTGTGATCCAGGACAGCACAAGCCAGCAGAAACTCTGCGCAAACGTTGCAGCCCAGATCGTAGCATTTGCATGTGGTAAGGCAGACGACGACCGCAACAAGAATTTTGAAGGTGGACGTCCATCTTCCATCATCATCGGTGAGGAATTAAATCCTAAGACTCTTGGCGCTTTACTTGCTCATTTTGAGAACAAAGTTATGTTCCAGGGATTCTTATGGAATATCAACAGCTTCGATCAGGAAGGTGTACAGCTCGGTAAAGTTCTTGCAAAACGCGTTCTTGCACACGATACAGACGGAGCTTTAAAGGCTTACAGTGATCTGTTAAATATCTAGTCAGGAATCAGATTATGAAAAAGAGAATCTTTTTTAAATCACGTCTGGGGTTTATTCTGGTAAGTGCCGGATGCGCCATCGGAATCGGAAATGTGTGGAGATTTCCTTATGTCGTGGGCGAAAACGGCGGAGGGCTATTTGTGCTACTTTATCTCGTGTTCCTGATTGCCATGGGACTTCCGGTTCTGACGATGGAACTTGCCGTGGGACGTGCAAGCCGTAAGAGTGCCGTGTTAGGTTACAAGGCGTTAGAAAAACCGGGAAGCAAGTGGCATCTTCACGGCTGGGCGGCGATATTTGGTCGCTACATGCTGATGATGTATTACACGACAGTTTCCGGGTGGATGATAACTTATTTTTATAAATTCCTGACGGGTGAATTTCAGGCTGGCATGGATGCGGAGGTCGCCGGGGCAGTATTTTCCAACCTGCTTGCAGACCCATTGCAGATGAGCTTCTGGATGATACTCACGGTCATTCTGGGCTTTTTTTGTGTGCAAGCAGAGGATTGCAGAATGGTCTGGGAAAAAAAATAAGCAAAGTCATGATGAGTGCCTTGCTTGGCCTGATCGTGATCCTTGCGGTACACAGTTTTACTTTATCCGGTGCGGGTGAGGGTGTACGTTTTTATCTGATTCCAAATATGGAAACGGTGAGGGAAGTGGGCATTGGAAATGCCGTTTCAGCGGCAATGAATCAGGCGTTCTTTACCCTCAGTCTCGGCATCGCAGCCATGGAGATCTTTGGAAGCTATATGGGTCGTGATAACAGCCTTGCAGGAGAAGGTGTCAGAATCTGTGCACTGGATACATTTGTGGCAATCATGGCAGGACTGATCATTTTCCCGGCATGTTTCAGCTACGGCGTGGAAGTCGGGGGGGATCAAAACTCATTTTCATCACGCTTCCAAACGTATTTGTAAATATGGAAGGCGGTCGTATCTGGGGAACAATGTTCTTTTTGTTTATGACATTTGCAAGCTTTTCCACGATTATTGCGGTATTTGAAAACATCATGTCATTTTGTATGGATATGTTTGGCTGGAATCGAAAAAAAGCGGCACTGGTCAACTGTGTGATCATACTGATCGCCAGCATGCCATGTGTACTCGGATATAATGTGTGGAGTGATCTGCACCTGATCGGTGGCAGAGATGTGTTAGACAGTGAGGATTTCATTGTGAGCAATCTGTTGCTACCGGGAGGTTCCCCTTATTTATCTGTTATTCTGCGTCACAAAATGGGGATGGGGATTTGATAACTATCTGGAAGAAGCAAATACTGGAAAAGGTCTTAAGATCGCAAAAGGATTAAAACCATATTTCCAGTTTGTGCTTCCGGTATTGATTTTATTTATCCTAATCCAGGGATTAATCTGATTTTATTGATTCTCATCAGGGATTACTCTGATCAGGAGTTTACAACTTCGTACCAGTAGGAAGAACCATTTTCTATCATGTTACAGTAGGTGTTGACCATCACTTCGCGGAACGGAGCGAATTCGTCAGCAAGTTCGAGCTTTTTGTGGGTAAGTTCTTGTGACGAAGTCGATCTCTTCCGCGATTTTTTCTTGCAACGGATGCATCTTTGATCGGCACAATGCCAAAAAGAGTGGAGCAATAAGTTTTGCTTCCCGTGCAGGAGGCAAAGCAGAACTTTCGCAAAATTTTCCCACTCTGTCAGCAGAACTGCCTGTTCTGTTTCATTCTCAGGTGCGTATTCGAGCAGACAGAGATCCTTCATGTACTGTTTTAATTCTTTTTGCAGATGCCGCTTGTTGAAAAAAGAAATTCCGGCAAAGCACCGGATGCTTTGATCATCATCCATGCTTTCATGAAGGCATCGTTCTTGCCGTCTTTTCCATAACGTTTTTCCAACAATTTCATACGGTAATTATCATTTGGAAGATCCAGCCCCCGGCTGATCGCCTGAGCGAGAATCTCTTTTTTCTTTCTTTGGCATTTTCTATCTCATAATAATGTTCCGGCCAGTTTTCGAGGGGATCGATCTGGGCGGGTTTTTTTTTTTTCAAAAGCATAGGGAAGTCCTTTCTCTGGGGGTTGGAGTGTTTGCAAAACTCTGGCAAAGTTGCTTTAAATTGTTCAAAACCAACAAAAACATTCAAGACACGCTCTCGCTATGTGTCACTCGCAACGGTGCAAAGAAGCTAGGCACAACTTGCAGTTGTACCTACCTTCTAAGAACCGGCGGTTCCCCAATGTCTTTCATGTCTTTTGTTGATTTTTCACAATTTTATTTATGCTTTGATGAGTTTCGCAATTATCCGTTATAATCTTTCTTTATTATATCATGTGCAAAAGCAGCACATGATCGACATTCGCCGTTTGTCGAATGCATAAATGCATTCTTCTCACTTGCGCTCATTATATCATGAATTTATATTGTTTGCATTGTTAAGTTAGGAATTGTTATGGGAACGAAAGACAAGTGAACGGTAATAGAAATTTTGTTATTGAGAAAAATAGTAAATAATGATGCTTGACTTTTCTGTTATCCTGTACTATATTCAATATATACCCCACAGGGGTATATTGAATATAATGAATGACAATATCATAAGTGGTAGAAAATAATACTCAGATAACAAAATGAGGGTGCGATGGACAGAAAGGATGTGGAGGTTATGACATGTTGTTGTAAAGGCAATGAGGATGGCAATGTAAAACATAAACAGCGTGATGAGCAGGAGAAGAAAGCGCTCATGACACGCTTGAGCCGTATTGAAGGACAGGTGCGTGGGATCAGGGCGATGGTGGAGGACGATCGTTATTGCGTGGATATTCTCACACAGGTGTCAGCAATCCAGGCGGCTTTGAATGGGTTTAACAAAGAACTTCTGGCAAGACATATCAAAACCTGTGTTTCGGAGGATATCCGCGAAGGAAATGAAGAGGCAGTCGATGAATTGTGCGAACTTTTGAAGAAACTGATGAAATAGTGCGCTCTGATATTCAAAAGCAGAACATAACAGGAAAGGACGACATACATGAAAGAGAGATTTGATGTTACAGGCATGACCTGTTCCGCCTGCTCATCCCATGTGGAGAAAAAGTGTGGGAAAGCTTACCGGGGTGGAAAATGTCAGCGTGAATCTGCTGACAAACAGTATGCAGGTCGAATTTGATGAGAATAAACTTGATACAGCAGGAATTATCAAGGCAGTGGAGGATGCCGGATACGGTGCGGCGGTGAAAGACGAGCACGCAAAATCCGGGGCAAAAACGTCTGGACAGTCTGGCAGTCAGGAAAACAATGGACTTTCAGCCGTAGAGCAGAATGTGAAAAAACATGAAAAAGAGACTGATCGTCTCACTGATTTTCTGGATACCGTTGATGTATGTGTCCATGGGACATATGATATATCAGTGGCTCAACATTCCGATGCCGCCGTTTACCATGAACTTTCTGCATGGAAATGAGAATGCAATCACCTATGCGTTTACGCAGTTTTTTGTTGCTTTCGCCAATTTTGATCGCAAATCACAAATATTTTAAAAACGGATTTAAGACATTTGTGGCACAGAAGTCAAACATGGACAGCCTGATCGCAATCGGTGCGGGTGCGGCAATTCTCTATGGTATTTTTTGCAATTTACCGTATCGGTTATGCGATGGGACATGGCGACATGGCGGTCGTACATCAGTATGCCCATGACTTATACTTTGAGTCAGCCGGAACGATCCTGACACTGATCACCATTGGAAAATATCTTGAGACGAAGTCCAAAGGGAAAAACAAGCGAGGCGATCACAAAACTTCTGAATCTCGCACCAAAGACTGTGATGGTTGTAAGAGATGGTGTGGAGCAGGTCGTGGATGCAGCAGATGTGGGAAAAGGAGAAATCTTCCTTGTAAAACCGGGTGAATCGGTTGCAGTGGACGGTATCGTGCTGGAGGGAAAATCCTCTTTTGACGAATCTGCGATCACAGGTGAGAGCATTCCGGTGCCAAAAACAGGAGGGAGATGCCATTGTCTCTGCATCCATGAATAAATCCGGACTCATCCGTGCAAAAAGCAACAAAAAGTCGGTGAAGACACTACAATTGCGCAGATCATAAGGCTGGTTGAGGAAGCTTCCTCAAGCAAAGCCCCGATTGCAAAAATGGCGGATAAAATTGCCGGAGTCTTTGTGCCGGCCGTTATTACCATTGCACTGATCACAGGAGTTATCTGGCTGATCTCCGGCGCAACGTTTGAGTTTGCCATGTCAACTGCGATTGCAGTGCTTGTGATCTCGTGTCCGTGCGCACTTGGTCTTGCAACACCGGTAGCGATCATGGTTGGAACCGGAAAAGGTGCAGAGAACGGGATCCTCATCAAATCGGTGACGCATTAGAGACGGCACATCAGATCGACACCGTTGTGTTAGATAAGACGGGAACTATCACGCAGGGAAAACCTGTCGTGACAGATATTATCTGTCTTTGCCGGAAAGAATGCAGATAAAACGCAGCTTCTTCAGATTGCAGGAAGTCTTGAAAAAGGCAGCGAACATCCGCTTGCCGAGGCGATTGTAAACTATTGTTTGACAAACAATATTTCCCTGGAAAAAGTAACAGATTTCAACGCTTTATTTGGAAAAGGAATCGAAGGTACAATGTCCGGTACACACTACTATGCCGGAAATGAGAAGATGATGGAAAGAAAGGGATCAGCCTTTCCACAGAACAGAAAAAACCAGATCCAGGCACTTGCCAAACAGGGCAGGACACCACTTCTTTTTTGCAGATGAAAAACAGTTCCTTGGAATTGTGGCAGTTGCAGATGTGGTAAAACCGACCAGTAAAGAGGCGGTACAGAAATTCCGTGATTACGGCATACATGTCATTATGTTAACCGGTGACAACGAAGTGACCGCACAGGCGATCAAAGAGCAGGTTGGTATCGATGAGGTGGTCGCCGGGGTTCTGCCAACACAGAAAGAGGAGAAAATCTCAGCCTTAAAACAGGCAGGACATAAAGTAGCGATGATCGGTGACGGCGTCAACGATGCGCCAGGCACTTGCCTCCGCAGATGTGGGAATTGCGATTGGGGCAGGAACAGATGTAGCGATCGAGAGCGCTGATATCGTATTGATGAAAAACGATTTACTTGACGCTGTAGGTGCAGTAAAATTAAGCAAAGCCGTGATCCGCAACATCAAAAGAAAATTTGTTCTGGGCATTCTTTTTACAACAGTATCGGAATCCCGCTTGCAGCTGGTGTTTTGTATCCGCTTTTCCAGATAAAATTGAACCCGATGTTCGGTGCAGCAGCCATGAGTCTGAGCAGCGTATGTGTGGTAAGTAATGCACTCCGGTTAAGATGGGTAAAACTGCACGATGCGAAAAAAGACACAAAGTGAACCGTATCAGGATGTCGTTGCAAGTACAATTGCAGATATTAACCAGCACAATGCACTGGATAATAATATAAAATCAACAAACAATGATAAAGGAGAATCAACTATGACAACAACAATTTCAATCGAAGGCATGATGTGTGCCCATTGCCAGGCACATGTAGAGAAAGCATTAAAGAGGTCGCAGGCGTAACAGAAGTTACCGTAAGCCTTGAAAACAAAAATGCAGTCGTAACAGGCGACGCTTCTGTAGAAACATTAAAACAGGCAGTTGTAGATGCAGGTTACGAAGTGACAGATGTGAAATAAAGCATTTTCGAAAGCAAATTTTTAATATAAAAAGGATATCGCATGGAATTACCATGCGATATCCTTTAGCGGAGATAGCGGGATTTGAACTCGCGCGCCGGAACATTTACCGACCTACCGCATTTCGAGTGCGGACCCTTCAGCCACTTGGGTATATCTCCATAGAAAAACGTGATACGCTTTTTCTTTTTGTATAAAAATACTTGTTTAGTATACCATATTTTCTATAATCTGCAAGCTTTGAAATAGTTGTACCTGTTAAAAAATATATTATAATCTAGATTAGCAATGAAATCATTTAATATAGTAATGAGAAAGGACTGTTTACGTATGAAAAGAATCGGAATGTTGACAAGCGGCGGCGACTGTCAGACACTGAATGCTGCTATGCGTGGTGTGGTAAAAGGTTTGAGTGAAAATGTTGATGAACTTGAGATATACGGATTTCACAATGGATACAAAGGGCTGATCTATGGAGATTACCGTCTTTTGACTTCAGCAGATTTTTCTGGAATCCTCACGAAAGGTGGAACAATCTTAGGATCTTCCCGTCAGCCATTCAAACAGATGCGTGTGCCGGATGAGAATGGTCTCGATAAAGTAGAGGCAATGAAGCAGACTTATCATAAATTAAATCTGGACTGTCTTGTGATCCTTGGCGGCAATGGAACGCAGAAAACGGCAAACCTTCTCCGGGAAGAGGGCTTAAATGTGGTTCATCTTCCAAAGACAATCGATAATGATATTTATGGAACCGATGTTACCTTTGGTTTCCAGAGCGCAATCAACATTGCGACAGAGGCAATCGACTGCATTCATACGACAGCGACTTCTCACAACCGCGTATTTATCGTTGAGGTTATGGGCCACAAGGTAGGCTGGCTGACGTTATATGCAGGAATTGCCGGTGGTGCGGACATTATCCTGCTTCCGGAGATTCCATATGATATCAATAAAGTGATAGGAGCTATCAACAAGAGAACAAAAGCAGGAAAAGGATTTACAATTCTTGCAGTTGCGGAAGGTGCGATTTCAAAGGAGGATTCATCCCTGACAAAGAAAGCATACAAGGCAAAAGTGGCCGACCGCAAATATCCGTCCGTTTCCTATGAGATTGCGGATCAGATTTATGAAGGAAGCAGGCGTTGAGGTCCGTGTTACGGTTCCGGGACATACACAGCGAGGCGGCAGCCCATGTCCTTACGACAGAGTGCTTTGTACCAGACTTGGCTCTGCGGGCAAAGACAGGCAATCATTGAGGAAGATTACGGCCGCATGATTGCAATGATCAATGGAGAGACAAAACGTGTGCCATTGGCAGAGGTTTCCGGCAAATTGAAAACCGTTGATCCGGACTGC
>VOFJ01003442.1_pt1 | contig 43976 bp, 52 predicted proteins | sample 5384081 | NCBI WGS metagenome assembly VOFJ01 (sample SAMN12384729, study PRJNA508395) | human gut metagenome | isolation source: healthy gut I | host: Homo sapiens
GGCTCTGGGCTGGTGGGAGTGCACGACGGTGTCCGTCCGTTTGTCTCGGTAGAAGTGATCCGTCGTTGTTATGATTTGGCAGAACAGCATAAAGCGGTGATTCCGGTTGTTGATGTAGTTGAAACGCTGCGCCATTTAACGGAAGTCGGAAGCGAGACTGTGAGCCGCAATGATTATAAATTGGTGCAGACGCCGCAAGTCTTTGACGTCGAACTGTTGAAGCAGGCTTATGAGCAGGAATTTACTCCGTTCTTTACTGATGACGCCTCGGTTGTGGAAGCAATGGGCGTACCCGTGCATCTTGCAGCAGGTAACCGTGAAAATATAAAAATAACGACTCCTTTCGACCTGAAAGTCGGGAGTGCTCTTTTGTAAATGTTTGATTTAGTCACACGCGACATAAAATTTATCTCCGGTGTAGGTCCTCAGAAGGCGGCTGTATTAAATAAGGAGTTAGGAATCTACTCCTTGCATGATTTGATTTACTATTTCCCCTACAAATATACGTCGACCGGAGCCGCATCTATTACATTCACGAGATAGATGGCAATATGCCGTATATCCAACTGAAAGGTGAAATCCTTGGTTTCGAAACGATCGGTGAAGGCCGGCAGCGTCGTCTCACAGCTCATTTCTCGGATGGTACGGGAGTCGTGGACTTGGTGTGGTTTCAGGGAATAAAATACATCCTCGGCAAATACAAACTTCACGAAGAATATATCATCTTCGGCAAGCCGACCGTATTCAACGGGCGCATCAATCTAGCTCATCCCGATGTAGACAAGACGGATGACTTGAAACTCTCCTCCGTGGGACTTCAACCTTATTATAATACAACGGAGAAAATGAAGCGCAGCTTCCTCAACTCTCACGCGATTGAGAAGATGATGGCAACTGTCATTCTGCAGATACAGGAGCCTCTGCCTGAGACTCTCTCTCCCAAACTGTTGTCGGAACATCACTTGATGCCTTTGACAGAGGCTCTGCGGAATATCCATTTTCCCGACTAATCCCGATTTATTACGCCGGGCGCAATATAGGCTTAAATTCGAGGAGCTCTTCTACGTACAGTTGAACATCTTGCGCTATGCCAAAGACAGGCAAAGAAGGTATCGCGGCTATATCTTTGAAAAAGTGGGCGACGTATTCAACACGTTTTATACAAAGAACCTTCCTTTCCAACTGACAGGCGCACAGAAACGAGTGCTGAAAGAAATTCGGAATGACGTGGGTAGCGGTCGGCAGATGAACCGTCTTTTGCAGGGAGATGTAGGTAGTGGGAAAACTTTAGTCGCCTTGATGAGTATGTTGCTGGCGTTGGATAACGGCTACCAAGCCTGCATGATGGCGCCTACGGAAATATTAGCGAACCAGCATTACGAAACGATTAAGGAGTTACTGTTCGGTATGGATATCCGCGTGGAACTGCTGACGGGCTCTATCAAAGGAAAAAGGAGGGAAGCCATTCTCACCGGTTTGCTGACAGGAGATGTGAAAATACCTGATCGGGACCCATGCGGTTATTGAGGATACCGTTAATTTTTTCTTCTCTCGGTTTTGTGGTTATCGACGAACAGCATCGCTTTGGCGTGGCACAACGCGCCCGCCTTTGGAGTAAGAATGTTCAACCTCCACATGTGCTCGTGATGACCGCCACTCCTATTCCCCGGACGTTGGCGATGACTTTATACGGTGACTTGGATGTGTCCGTCATCGACGAACTACCTCCGGGACGGAAACCGATTGCTACTGTTCACCAGTTCGACAACCGCCGGGAAAGCCTGTATCGCTCTGTACGCAAGCAGATTGAGGAAGGACGGCAGGTTTATATTGTCTATCCTTTAATAAAGGAAAGTGAGAAAATAGACTTGAAGAACCTTGAAGAAGGGTATCAACATATCCTGGAAGAATTTCCCGAATGTACTGTATGTAAAGTGCATGGCAAAATGAAGGCTGCCGAAAAGGATGAACAAATGCAACTTTTCATTTCAGGCAAAGCGCAAATAATGGTTGCCACTACAGTGATCGAAGTCGGAGTGAACGTCCCGAATGCTTCGGTGATGATTATTGAAAATGCAGAACGTTTCGGGCTTTCGCAGTTGCATCAGTTGCGTGGCCGGGTAGGACGTGGAGCGGAACAGTCTTATTGTATTCTGGTCACCACTTACAAACTGACCGAAGAAACTCGCAAGCGGCTTGAAATAATGGTGCGGACCAATGATGGTTTTGAAATAGCGGAAGCCGATTTGAAGTTGCGCGGTCCCGGTGACTTGGAAGGGACGCAGCAGAGTGGTGTCGCCTTCGATTTGAAAATTGCGGATATTGCCCGTGACGGACAATTGCTGCAATACGTCCGTGCGATAGCCGAAGATATTGTAGAACATGATCCCGGTGCACAGAGTCCGGAGAATGAAATACTGTGGCGGCAACTCAAATCCTTGCGGAAAACGAATGTTAACTGGGCTGCCATTAGTTGAAAAACGGTTAAACATGCAGTTTATTTTTGCGGGAATGTGTTGCAAAACATGTTTTGCTTCTATTCTCCCTATTCATAGGGATTTAACGCCTGAATGTTTGTCTTATTTCCGGCTAATCATCTGAAAAATAGTTAATAACTCTCTTGTTGTTTCATCGGAAAATGCTACCTTTGGAGGAATTTTTTTTAGTAAATGTATTGTTTAACCATTTGCAAAGTCGAGTATTATGCTTGAAAAAACGCTGGTCATTTTAAAACCGTGTACCCTTCAACGGGGATTGGTTGGTGAGATTACTCATCGCTTTGAGCGTAAAGGATTACGGTTGGCTGGCATGAAGATGATGCAACTGACTGATGAATTGTTAAGCGAACATTATGCCCACCTTAGCGGCAAGCCATTCTTTCAAGTGTGAAAGATTCCATGATGACAGCTCCTGTCATTGTTTGTTGTTTTGAGGGTGTGGATGCTATTCAAACTGTCCGTACGTTGGCGGGTCCTACTAATGGACGTCTGGCTGCCCCGGGAACCATTCGTGGAGATTACAGTATGAGCTTTCAAGAAAATATAGTTCATGCTTCTGATTCTCCGGAAACCGCAGCTGTTGAATTAACGAGATTTTTTAAACCGGAAGAAATATTCGATTACAAGCAGGCGACATTTGACTACCTGTATGCAAATGACGAATATTAATAGAATTGATGAAAGAACGAATGAATTTCAATTGTATTATTAAAACAGGATTGGTAGCTGTTGCGACTATGGTTAGTTTGAGCTCTTTCTCACAAGACCTGATTGCTCGTCAAGCACCGATAGACAAGAAATTAAAAACAGTAGACTCTTTGGCATTGCAGAAGCAAATCCGTGCCGAACAGTCCGAATATCCCGCCCTAAGTCTCTATCCAAACTGGAACAACCAGTATGTACACGCTTACGGAAACGCTATTATCCCTGATACTTACACGATCGACCTGACAGGTTTCCACATGCCGACTCCCAGCACGAAAATCACTTCGCCTTTCGGTCCCCCGTTGGAGAAGAATGCACAACGGTCTGGACTTGAAAGTAAATATCGGTGATACTATTGTAGCAGCTTTCGACGGTAAAAGTGCGTATTGTGAAATATGAGCGCAGAGGATATGGTAAGTATGTCGTTATCCGTCATGATAATGGATTGGAAACTGTATACGGACACTTGTCCAAACAACTAGTTGAAGAAAATCAGCTGGTCAAGGCCGGTGAAGTAATCGGATTAGGTGGTAATACCGGACGTTCTACCGGTTCGCATCTTCATTTTGAGACTCGTTTCTTAGGAATTGCAATCAATCCGATTTATATGTTCGACTTCCCGAAACAGGATATCGTAGCCGATACCTATACGTTCAGGAGGACTCAAGGTTCGTCGAAACGTGCCGGTTCTCATGACACGCAAGTGGCTGACGGTACAATCCGCTATCATAAAGTTAAGAGTGGTGATACTTTGTCGCGTATTGCCAAGTTGCGTGGTGTATCAGTCAGTACACTTTGTAAAAGTTGGATCGTATCAAACCGACTACAACTTTGCGCATCGGGCAAGTTTTTGCGCTGTTCATAAACAGCATTGCTTATAAAACAGTAATACAACAATACCTTTAGAAGAGGGGCACTTTAATATAATTTAGAGTGCCCTCTTTCTGTTTTCACTTAATTATTGTTACCTTTGCGCACTATTTGGAAGAAAATGAAAGATACCAAGCAACAATTTGAACATGTCATCGCTATTTGCCGTGACTTATATTCCAAGAAGCTGCACGATTACGGGCCTGCATGGCGTATTCTACGTCCGGCTTCTGTTACTGACCAGATTTTCATCAAGGCCAACCGGATTCGTAGTATTGAAACAAAAGGTGTAACTTTGGTTGACGAGGGAATTCGTTCCGAGTTTATTGCGATTGTCAATTACGGTATTATAGGGCTTATTCAGTTGGAACTGGGGTATGCCGAGTCTGCCGACATCAGCATTGAAGAAGCGTTGGCTTTGTATGATAAATATGTCAAAGAGGCTCTGGAACTGATGCTTGCCAAGAACCACGACTATGACGAGGCATGGCGCAGTATGCGTATCAGCTCTTACACAGACTTGATTTTAATGAAAATATACCGTACCAAGCAGATCGAAAGTCTGTCTGGCAACACGTTGGTGTCCGAAGGAATCGACGCCAATTACATGGATATGATTAATTACTCTGTATTCGGATTGATTAAGATAGAATTTGAAGGTTAAGAATTTACATATCATTCAGGAGGTAATAGCGAATATCAGTCGCTTTATTTTGGCGGCTGCATTTATCTTTTCCGGATTTGTAAAGGCAGTAGATCCACTGGGATTCCAGTACAAGATACAGGACTATCTGGCTGCATTCGGAATGGCTTCCTGGTTTCCTTCATTCTTCCCGTTATTGGGGAGGTATCGCATTATCTGCCATAGAGTTTTCAATCGGTATCTTTTTGTTCTTTGGTGTCCGGAGAACAGTGGCTTCCACGTTGGCGTTGATGTTGATGAGTTTTATGACACCGTTGACATTGTATCTGGCAATCTTCAATCCGGTGTCCGACTGCGGGTGTTTTGGAGATGCTTGGGTGCTGACTAATTGGGAGACATTTATCAAGAACGTACTCTTGTTGCTTGCTGCAATCGGAGCGTTTAAAGGCAGGAAGATGCTGGTCCGCTTTATCAGTCAAAAAATGGAATGGCTTGTTTCTCTGTACACGCTGTTTTTTGTGTTTACGTTGTCGTTCTATTGTCTTGACCGTTTGCCGGTATTGGACTTCCGTCCCTACAAGGTAGGAAAGAATATACTGGAAGGAATGACGATGCCGGAAGGAGCGAAGCCGAGTGTATATGAAAGTGTCTTTATTTTGGAGAAGAACGGAGAAAATAAAGAATTTACACTGGAGAATTATCCGGATAGCACATGGACATTTGTTGATACACGCACTGTCCTTAAAAAGAAAAAGGATACGAGCCGGCTATTCATGATTTCTCTATGATAGAACTGAATACGGGAGAGGACATCACGGAAGATGTACTGACTGATATGGGGTACACATTCCTGTTGGTCGCCCACCGGATTGAAGAAGCGGATGACAGTAATATAGACTTGATTAATGAAGTCTATGATTACTCGGTGGAGCATGGCTATAAGTTTTATTGCCTCACTTCTTCACCGGAAGAGCAGATAGAACTGTGGAAGGATAAGACCGGGGCGGAATACCCTTTCTGCCAAATGGATGATATTACACTGAAGACGATGATTCGCTCTAACCCGGGATTGATGCTGATTAAGAATGGGACAATTTTGAACAAATGGAGTGATGAGGATATACCGGATGAATACGTACTGACCGACAAACTGGAGAATCTGCCGTTAGGACAACAGAAGGTCGGTAATGATGTGCATACGGTTGGCTTTGTGTTCTTGTGGTTCGTTATTCCATTACTGCTGGTGCTTGGAGTAGATGTGTTGGTCGTTCGTCGTAGGGAAAGGAGAAATACCAGAAAAGCTGCGGAAGCTAACAAAAGAGTGAAGTGCAAAACATCGTTCCGAAGGTTGGTGAAGAACAAAAAAAGAAGAGGAGCCGGTTACTGATGGCAGTGATGATTGATAAATTGATACTATCTTCATCTTCCGGAAGGAGGAGAGTGGAGATACTACCGAGACTGATTGTCCGGCTTTGATATAAAGAATGGAAATGGATTTATTAACCCTTTAAATAAAAAACAAAATGAGAAAGAACATTGTTGCAGGAAACTGGAAAATGAACAAAAACCCTTCAAGAGGGTATCGCTTTTGGCAAAAGAACTGAACGAAGCATTGGCTAATGAAAAGCCTAACTGTGATGTAATCATCTGTACTCCGTTTATCCACCTGGCTTCTGTTACTCCGTTGGTAGACGCTGCCAAGATTGGTGTAGGCGCTGAAAACTGTGCAGATAAAGCATCTGGTGCTTATACAGGTGAAGTTTCTGCTGAGATGGTCGCTTCTACGTGAGGTGCAAAAATATGTAATCCTGGGTCACTCTGAACGCCGTGCTTACTATGGCGAAACAGTAGCTATCCTCGAAGAAAAAGTAAAATTGGCTTTTGGCTAACGGTCTGACTCCGATTTTCTGTATCGGCGAAGTATTGGAAGAACGCGAAGCTAACAAGCAGAACGAAGTAGTAGCTGCTCAAATGGAATCTGTATTCTCTTTGTCTGCTGAAGACTTCTCTAAGATTATCCTGGCTTACGAACCTGTTTGGGCAATCGGTACAGGAAAAACTGCTACTCCGGAACAAGCACAGGAAATCCATGCTTTCATCCGTTCAATCGTAGCTAATAAATATGGTAAGGAAATCGCTGACAACGCTTCTATCCTTTATGGTGGTAGCTGCAAGCCTTCCAACGCTAAAGAACTGTTCTCTAACCCTGACGTAGACGGTGGTCTGATTGGTGGTGCCGCTCTTAAAGTATCTGATTTCAAGGGAATCATTGATGCTTTCAACGCGTAATTAAAACTTATTTCGGGCACGGGCGGATTATATAGTCCGTGCCTAAATACAATTATCAAATGAAGAAACTAGCTTTACTTATCTTGCTGTTTGTTTTGGCTGGCGCCAGTGCACAGGCACAGAACATTGTGAAAAGCCTCGAACGTAACGTTCCGGGACAAGGAAAGGTGACCATTCACCAAGATCCCCGCATTGAAGCGCTGATTGGCATGGAGCGTCCTGCAACAGGCGAACAGAAGGTGATAAAGGCTTCCGGTTTCCGGATACAGGCGTATGCCGGTAACAATACTCGTCAAGCAAAGAATGATGCTTATCGTGTGTCATCACAGGTAAAAAGTGTATTTCCCGGAGCTGGCAGTGTATACGTCGTTCAATCCGCCCCGTTGGCTTTGTCGTGTGGGTGATTTCCGGAGTATAGAAGAAGCTGACGCGATGATGCGCAAAATGAAAGCTACTGGTGTGTTTAAAGAAGTTTCTATTGTAAAAAGACGAGGTTAATATTCCTTTATAAATCTATCATGTTAGGGAAAAGAAGAAATTGTCTCTCCAAATCTGGAGGAGTTGAAAAGTCATTATCACAGTATTATTACCTTGTTGGGCGAAGACGCCGAACGGAAGGTTTGTTGAAAACTCCGGAACGGGTGGCTAAAGCAATGTTGAGTTTGACAAAAAGGTTATCACATGGACCCTCACGAGGTGCTCCGTTCTGCTAAATTTCAGGAAGAATACAGTCAAATGGTGATTGTGAAGGACATTGATTTCTTCTCTCTTTGCGAGCATCACATGCTGCCGTTCTACGGAAAGGCACACGTGGCTTATATTCCCAACGGCTACATCACCGGGCTGAGTAAGATTGCTCGTGTAGTCGATATCTTTTCTCATCGCTTGCAAGTGCAGGAACGTATGACGTTGCAAATCAAGGAATGCATCCAGGAAACATTAAACCCGCTGGGGGTAATGGTGGTAGTGGAAGCTAAACACATGTGTATGCAAATGCGTAGGTGTGGAAAAACAAAACTCAATTACTACTACTTCTGACTTCACAGGGGCTTTCAACCAGGCAAAGACGCGTGAAGAATTTATGAATCTTATCCAACACGGAACAACATTATAGGGGAAGTTGCCGTGAAATGGATAAAGTTATGCTCCGGCATCAATGAGAAAAGGTATTTGGTTTTGATAAAGGAGATGCTTCCTGTCGGAGGCTACCGCACATATGGCGACGAAAATAATTTATCGCAATACGACTCTGTCTCCCAAACGTTTTGCCATAATACTTTGTATCCCTCTCAAGTCATTATAACGTATCATTAAGGCATTACATTTTTCTTCGTCATGTGCAAGAGCCGGATCCTGCAAGGCATAAAGCATGTGTTTTAATTCTTCCGTGACAATAGCATATTTGAAATTAATCATCAACATCGGAACCAGTTCGTAGAGCCGTTCTTCATCTGTCACAATCTTCTGGGACTTGGAGTGGTATTTGCTAAGTTGATAGCGGACATTAATCAGGTCTACGCTCAATTTGCTGATGACAGGGTCGGGATGTGCCAGAAAATATCGTTCCGCTACGAATCCGGCATTATGTATATGTGCGGCAGCCTCCGACAGGATTTGCCGGTGCAACGGGTTGTGGAAAGCCAGATCGTCTTCCTTTAAATCGTTGATAACATATTCAATTACGGTTACCGGAATTTCATTCCCTTCCTCATCTGTTAGGTTACACATAATCTTTTTCTCCGTAACGGACCACGGCTTGTAAAATCAACCGTTCAAATTTATAGAACTCCTGTCCCTCTTTACCTTCCTGTGGGATGAAAGAAGCGTAATTGTCTTCTTGCAGGGCAGGTGGAACGTTCAGATAGTTACCGTCGCCATCTACTTCGGGAGCTAGCATGACATCTTCAGGAGGCATAGGTATGCCGTTGTCGGAAGAGGGAGATGCAGTTGCACACCGCCTTGTGTCATGTTAGCCGTTCTTTCAGCGATACGGCGGTCACGTTCTGTTTGTTCAGCTCGTTTCTCCGCTTGCGTTTCCGTCTTTTTGGCTACTTCCGATACCAGTAATTTATCTTCTATGTGCAGCAGCTGCGCACATTCTTTGATATAGACGTCGCGTACAATCGCTTCCGGTATGACCGAAATGCTTTGTACCAGATTACCGATAAGCTCTGCACGTTTGATCGGGTCTTTTCCTGCATCTTCCAGTAATAAGTTGGTTTTAAAACGGATAAAGTCCGTTTCATGTTCTGCAATGAAGGCTTGAAACTCCGTGGAGTTATGTTTGCGGAAGCAAAAGAGTCCGGGTCGTCACCGTCGGGAAGAAGGCAGACTTTGATGTTCATTCCTTCTTCAAGGAGCATATCAATGCCGCGGATAGAAGCCTTGATACCTGCTGCGTCACCGTCGTAAAGTACGGTCATGTTGTTGGTGAAACGGTGAATCATGCGGATTTGTCCCGGTGTAAGAGCAGTTCCTGAAGAGGCGACCACATTCTCTATGCCCGATTGGTGCATGGAAATGACATCCGTATAACCTTCGACCAGAAAACAACGGTCTTGTTTCACAATGGCTTGTTTGGCAAAATATATGCCGTACAGTTCATTGCTTTTATGGTAAATCTCCGATTCAGGCGAGTTGACGTACTTCACCTTGACGCCTTTGGTGGCGCCGGCAAGCACACGTCCCCCAAAAGCCACCACCTTGCCGGAGAGAGTGTGTACCGGAAAGATGACGCGCCCCCAGAAGCGGTCTTGCAGTCGGTGGTCGTCCGTCTCGTAGCAGAGGCCGGTTTTTACCAGATATTCTTTCTTATATCCTTTTTTGTAGCGCTTCCTGGGCAAGGGCATCGTGGCTCTCGGTACAATAGCCCAACTGGAACTTCTCGATGATGTCATCCCGGAAGCCGCGGCTGCGGAAATAGGCCATGCCGATACTCCGTCCGTCTACGTGGTTCTTTAGGATATTCTGGAAGTAGTCACGGGCAAAGTTATTGACATACAATGAACAGACTCTCGCGCTCACTTTGCACCAGCTTCTCTTCATCGCTCAACTCTCTTTCTTTAATTTCGATATTATACTTCTTGGCAAGGTATCTCAGTGCCTCGGGATAAGACATCTGTTCGTGCGCCATGATAAAGTGCACGGCGTTGCCCCCCTTGTCCGCAGGCGAAACATTTGCAGAGTCCTTTAGCGGGTGAAACATAAAAAAAGGAAGGAGTTTTGTCACTGTGGAACGGGCACAAACCAACATAATTCACACCGCGCTTGCGCAGGGTGACAAAATCTGAAACGACATCCATGATCTGTGCCGCATCCAATATCCGGTCTATGGTAGCTTGATCTATCATTCTTTCTTATCTCCTGTAAATCTGTTTTTGCGGATACAAAGGTACACATAAAAAATCCCCTGCAAAGAACTTTTTTTTGCAGGGGACCGTTAAATCTTACCTATATCGGCCGGGGATTATTTAATCTTTTCCCTGATTTTAGTCAGATACTTCTTCATGCCTTCCGCATCCTTATTCTCAATGATTTCGAGAAGGTTTTTCAGCTCGGTGCGGATGTTGGCCACCTGTCCCGGAGTGCGCGGATTGAAGAGAATTTCCTGGAGCAGGTAGTCGTCTTCACTCAGCAGGCCTTTGGCAATGGCCATGTGCTTTTTGAAGGTAGTGCCCGGAGCTTCCTGGTGTTTCATTACCGCTGCAAACACGAAAGTCGAAACGAACGGGATAGACAGGGAGTAGGCTACCGTTTCATCGTGTTCATCGAAAGTATATTCGAAGATGTTCAGTCGCAATGTCTGATACAGGTCTTTGAAGAATATCTTTACGAGGTGGTCTCCTTCACTGATGATAATGGCGTTCTCGCTGCTTAGATTGCTAAGGCTGGCGAAAGTCGGACCGAACATAGGGTGACTGGAAACATAACGGAAGCCGCTTTCTTCGTAGAACTTCTTCAGTCCCGTTTTAACAGAAGCAATATCACTAATGATGCAGTCTTTGGGGCAGTACGGGCAGCACTTTGCGAAAAGCGTCCAACGTATACTTTACTGTCACGGCATTTATGACCAGTTCGGGCTCAAATTCCTTAATCTCCTCCAATGTGGTGAAACGATACGTGTTATAGACGAAACGCAGTTGGTGCGGGTTGACGTCGAACACGGCCGTCTCATGTTGAAAGCTCAATATGTCAGTAAAGAAGGAGCCCATTTTGCCGGCTCCGAGGATTAATATTCTCATATTCTTATTTATTAAAGTTTCGCATATACTGCCTTCCGTATGGCTTTCTCTCTCAGAGGGAAGGGTACCGGTAGGGATGAGGTATATTTTTCTTTTAAAAAAGGTATATTCATTATTTTTCCTACCACCTCCCCCTACGGGTACTCCCTCCTTCCCGAAGGAGGAGAAGCTATGCAGAAAGCTTACGAAGCTTCAGTTTATTACCTGATTATTTATTAATAATTTCCATTTGTTGACGAACCGATTCTTCGTGTATCGCTTCGAATATTCTTTTCATGAATTCCCCGTCCATACCGCATTGTTCACCTTGTGCACCGCGTTTCTCAAGAATTTCATTGTAACGTCCGGCCTGGAGAACGGTGATTCCGTGTTCTTTCTTGTAAGTACCGATTTCGCGGGCGATGCGCATTCTTTTTGCTAATTCCTGGATGATGTTATCGTCGCATTCGTCGATTTGCTTACGCAGTTGGCTTAGGCTTTCTGTCGTCTGGGTTTCGGTACGGATCACCAATAAGTTGAGGATGTAGTCGAGTACATCGGGCGTTACCTGTTGAGAAGCGTCGCTCCACGCACAGTCCGGATTGCAGTGACTTTCCACGATCAGACCATCGAAGTTCAGGTCCATTGCCTGCTGGCAGAGCGGGGCAACCAGTTCGCGTTTTCCTCCGATGTGACTCGGGTCACAGAAAATCGGCAGGTTAGGGAATGCGGCGACGCAGTTCGATAGGAATGTGCCATTGCGGAAGGTTGCGGTATATCTTTTTGTCGTAGCTGCTGAAACCACGGTGGATAGCTCCCAAACGTTTCAAGCCTGCATTGTTGATACGTTCCAAAGCTCCAATCCACAGCTCCAGGTCAGGATTTACCGGATTCTTCACCAGTACCGGGATATCTACGCCTTTCAGTGCATCGGCAATTTCCTGTACGGCGAAAGGATTGGCGGTGGTACGTGCACCTACCCAAAGAAGGTCAATTCCAGCCTTCAGGCATTCGTATACATGCTTGGCGGTAGCTACTTCAGTAGAAACATACATTCCTGTTTCCTTCTTCACTTCTTTCAACCAGGCAAGACCCTCTACACCGATTCCTTCGAAACCTCCCGGTTTGGTACGTGGTTTCCAGATTCCGGCACGGAATATTTTCTGTCCTTTGGCTGCCAGTTGTCTGGCGGTATCCATTACTTGTTCTTCAGTCTCTGCGCTACATGGGCCGGCGATGACGATTGGTCTTTTGGCTTCTATGCCCGGTAATAAAATTGATTCGAGTTCCATATTCTTATTTATTTTTTATTCTTTTAATTCTTTCCAGTGCTTCTGCTAACTTATTGTCTTTGCAGCAGAGCGAGATACGGATATATCTTGCTCCGTTGCTGCCGAAGATAAATCCCGGTGTGATGAACACTCTCGCTTCATGCAATACTTTCTCCGTCAGTTCTTCCACATCCTTGCAGGAATCGGGTATCTTGCCCCAGAGAAACATACCGACTTGTTTCTCATCGTAGGTGCAACCGAGTGCTTTCATTATTTCACCGGCAAGGTGACGGCGGTTCCGGTAGTTCCGGTTGTTTCCGTCGTACCAGTCGGCTTCAGCTTCCAGGGCGGTTGCAGCCGCCAGTTGCATGGCGCGGAACATTCCACTGTCGATGTTGCTTTTCACTTTCAATATCCATTGTACGAATTCGGGATTTGACGCTAACATTCCGATACGCCAGCCCGGCATATTGTGGCTTTTGCTCATGGAATTGAATTCAATACAACATTCTTTAGCTCCCGGCACGCTCAGAATACTAATTGGCTTTTCGTTTAGGATAAAGCTGTACGGATTGTCGTTGACAATCACGAGATTCTTCCGGCGGGCAAAGTCAACGAGACGTTCATACAGTTCCGGAGTGGCGTTTGCGCCTGTCGGCATATTCGGGTAATTGGTCCACATCAGTACTTTACGCGGCCCAAATCCATATTCTCCAGAGTTTCGAAATCGGGCATCCAGCCATCTTCCTCTTTCAGGTCGTAGTTGATAACTTCCGCGCCGAGTATCTTGCTCAAAGAAGTATAAGTGGGATATCCCGGGTTCGGTACCAATACCTGTTCTCCCGGATTGACGAAAGCCAGTGTGACATGGAGGATTCCTTCCTTCGAGCCGATTAAAGGTTGTATTTCCGTGTTCGGGTTCAGGTCGACTCCATACCAGCGTTGATACCATGCTGCGAAACCTTTGCGAAGTTCGGGGATACCTACATACGGTTGGTAACCGTGTCCGTTCGGTCGTGGGCATTATTGCACAATGTTTCGATTGTCTTTTCCGAAGGTGGCATATCAGGGCTTCCGATACCCAGACTTATCACGTCTTTTTCCTTCCGCATTCATTTGTGCTACTTCTTTCAGTTTCTTAGAGAAGTAGTATTCGCTTACACTTGCCAGTCTGTCGGCGGGAGCGATCTTATACGTTTGATTTACCTTCTGCATATTCGCCTAATATTTTTAAGTTCTTTGGTTAATGGAGTGATTGCTGCGATCGATTGTTTGTATCTCAGATAGTCGTTGAAAGCTACGTCCACATAAAACTGGTATTCCCATTCCCGTCCGATAATCGGCAACGACTGTATCTTAGTGAGGTTGATGTTGTAAAACGACAGGATAGACAACACTTGTGACAAGCTGCCTTCCGAGTGCGGCAGTGTGAATACCATGTTCGCCTTATTGATCGTGTTTGTACGGTGCTGGCGGAGTTCGTCCACTTGCCACGGGTCGGCAACGACTAGAAAACGGGTAAAGTTATGCTTATTTGTTTCGATACCTTCTTGAAGGACCTTCATTCCATAACGTTCGGCAGCTATCTTGGAGCAGATAGCGGCGTGTCCTTTCAGATTTCCGTTCTTGATAGCCTCTGCGCTGCGTGCCGTATCTTCACCTTCCACTACTTTTAGTTGTGGGTGCTGGTTCAGGAAATCACGGCACTGCATCAGGGCGATAGGGTGGGAGTTGACTTCCGTCAGGTCTTCCCAACTTTCATCGGGGAGACAGACAAAACTGTGCGAGATGCGCAGTTTGTATTCACCGATAATCTGTGTGCCGCTTTGTCTCAACAATTCATTGTTGTGCAACAAACTTCCCGCAATCGTATTCTCTATGGCTAGCATTCCGATAACCTGACTGTCTTTACGTATCGAGGTAAACACGTCTTCGAAACTGGCACAACAGATTAACTCTATTTCTTCTCCCTCGAAGTACTTGTGTGCGGCGATATCGTGATATGAGCCGAGTGTTCCTTGAATTGCTATTTTTTTCATTGTTATAAATGTATTATATAAAAAATCCCGCGTCCATATTGGGCGGGATTCATATGATTGATTTCTCTTATTCAGTCCTTAAGCATCATGTCACTTGATACATACAAACTCCCGCTCTACTTTGTTGCTAAAGTAAAAGTAAAAAAAAAAGAAGTAATATGCATAAGTAAATGATCTCATACGAGTCTTTGTTTTTGCTTTGGTTTCTAATTCTGGGGCAAAAGTAATACTTTTCTGCTAAACGCAAACAAAAAGCGATACTTTTTTTTTTCTCTGCAAAAAAAGAATGAAAAGACATGGGATACCCTCTGTCGGAACGGGTTGAATGACTTCCGCCAATCAGAAGATTCCCGGCAATGCTTCCTGTTTTGGGCCGAGGTTCTTGAATTCTCCGTTCAGGCTGGCCTCATCTTTCGGATTCAGTTCCAATGACCTCTTCATATCTTCTACAGAACCGTCTTTATTCTCCATTCAGCAGTTTGGCGCGGCCGCGTTCTTTGTATGCTTCTGCAAAGTTGGGGTTCAGTTCGATTGCTTCGTCGAACAGACTGATAGCTTCTGTCAACTTCTTCTGGTTGATGAAAAGTTGTCCCAGGTAGAGATATGCCTGTTCGTTGAAAGGATTCACTTCTGTTACAAGTTGGTAGTCGGCTTCTGCTTCTTCTTCCTGTCCGTTGGCTTCTTTCACTTTGCCGCGCAGGAGGATAGCGGTTTCTTCTTCCGGGTTCTGTGCCAGTACGGCGTCAATGTCTTCCATTGTTTCTTTATATTGCTTCATTTTCAGCAATGCTTCCGCACGCATCAGGCGGGCTTCGATGAAATCATCTTTCAAGGCAATCGCTTTTGTCAGGTGGGCAATCGTCATTAGGTCGTCGTCCTGTCCTTTACGGGCTTTGCCTAACAGATAGTGAGCCACGGCATTTCCTTCTTCGATGGCAATCGCTTTATTGGCAGCTTCTTCCATTGCTTTGTAGTCCTCCTGTATGAAGCACACATTGGCCAATGTCAGGAATGTGTTTGTCACATGAGGTTCCATGATTGCCACTTTTTTCCAGCAGTTCGCGGGCCTTTTCGGTTTCGCCCGTCTGGATATAAAGCTGGCTGAGATAACCCATTGTCTCGAAATCTTCTTCGATAGCAAGGGCCTCTGTGAAACATTTTACTGCGTAATCCGGACGTCCCATACGTTGTGCACGCAGACCGTCATATTTGAAGATCTCGAATCTTTTCCGGTCGTTTTTCTGTTTTTCACTTTCCGGTGTTTCTGACTTTCCGGAGAAGAAAGATTTAAAAAGTTCGGCATGATGATATGTTGTTTTTGAGTTTATCTGCAAATGTAATAACTTATTTTGATATATGTAACATTCCGTCCTGCATCTTCCAGCTCACCTTCTTCCAATAAATATTGGATTACCCGGCTGATATCTCTTTTTTTCTGCTTCAATGGCATTCGCTATTTCCGGCAGGGGGCAAACTTTTTCCGGGTAAGCAGTTCCAGGATTTTGTTTTCTCATTTCTCTGAAAGAAAAGTCTTCGGGCAGGGCAGTCCGTTTCGTGACGATTCAGACAGACGTCGCATTGCTTGCAGTTATGCTCATTTTTTTCTCCGAAATAACGAAGCAACATCCGGCTCCGGCAAACGCTTTCTGAAGTGACATATTCCTCCATCGCCTTGATACGCGCTTCGTATCTTGCTTTCCGTTCTTCGTAGACAGAGGGAGGAATGTGTAGGTAACGCAGTTCCAGCCGCTCGCGCGTGTATATTATATAAGGTGTCTTTTTGTGCGGGATATAATCTACGATACGGCGTTTGGTCAGTGTCACCAATATATTATAAATTTGCTGGCGTGTCAATCCGGTGCGGATAGCCAGTGTGTCTTCGCTGATATAAGCATAATCGGTAAATACTCCCGTGTAGGAACGGAGAATGGTCTGTATCAGAGTTTCCGCTTCCGTACCCATTTCCCGTAGTTTATACAGCTCGTCCCGCCGGATTGTAAAAAGAATGCGGGAAGCATTGTCCTGTTCGTCCGTATACTCCAGATAGCCGGCTTGCGTCAGTATTTTCAACGCACTGTCCACCGGCACGGGGAAGTATTTGAACTTCCTGCAAAATTCTTCCAGGTTGAACTCACGGATACATTGGAATCCGTCTACCCATGGCCATTTGATAGTAATATTGCAGATGTTCGTATACCTGGAGGATATATTCTTTTCGGGGAAAGTGTCCGCCACCCGTTTGTGCAATGTCATTTTGTCGGATTTGGCATACAGGATAACGGCATAGGCTTTTCAGCCCGTCCCTTCCTGCCCGTCCGGCTTCTTGAAAGTACGCTTCGGGAGAGTCGGGAAGGTCGATATGCAGTACGATACGGACATCAGGCTTGTCGATGCCCATGCCGAAAGCGTTGGTGGCTACCATGACGCGGATTTCTCCGTTCTGCCAGCGTTTCTGCCGGAGGTCTTTTACGGCATTGTCCAGTCCGGCATGATAGAAGTCGGCGGTAATGCCTTCCTGCATTAATAATTCGGTGATTTCTTTGGTGCGTCTCCTGTTGCGGACATAGATAATTGCGCTGCCGTCTATCCTTTTCAGGATATGTAGCAGTTCTCCCGTCTTATTGTCCGTTTTGCGGACGATATATGCCAGATTCTTCCGTTCGAAACTCATACGGAAAACATTCTCTTCGCGAAAGTTCAGCCGTGACTGAATATCTTTTACGACTTCCGGAGTAGCCGTTGCCGTTAGTGCCAGCACCGGAACACCCGGCAGCAGTTCCCGTATTTCTGCTATCTTCAGGTAAGCCGGACGGAAATCATACCCCCATTGTGAGATACAGTGGCTTTCGTCTACCGTAATCATGGAGACCTTCATTGAACGAAGTTTGATACGGAATATTTCCGTATCCAGCCGTTCCGGAGAGATATAAAGGAACTTATAGTCGCCGAAGATACAGTTTTCCAGCTGAGCGATAATCTCCTGACGGGTCATGCCCGAATATATGGCGCCAGCGCTTTGATTCCGCGTTTGCGCAGATTCTGCACCTGGTCTTTCATCAGGGGCGATGAGGGGGTAATGACAATACAAAGTCCACTCTGGGCGAGAGCGGGCACCTGGAATGTGATAGATTTGCCACCTCCGGTCGGCATTAGCCCCAATGCGTGTCCTTACCTTCGCCTATACTGGTGATGATCTCCTCCTGCAATCGCGGAAGGAGTCATATCCCCAATATTGTTTTTTAATATCTCCTGATACTTTTTATTCAATCGGCTTTATATCTTCAATTTGTAAGTTGGATTTCGCCACGCTTATGCGTGTTTTTCTTCGATGGTGTAGCAGATGTCGAAGGAACGTTTGGTCTTGATGAAGCGTACGTGGGAACTTTGCCCGAAAGCGATGCCGTTCATTACATTGTTCGATTTATTATCCACCAGTTCTAGCTTGATATGTTCCTGGTCGCGGCCTACGACTTTGCTGGTACCATAATCATAGACATTGTGCGTACAGAAAATGGGTTTGGCATTGTCCGGTCCGAATGGATTGAATTTCTTCAAGTCGCTGAAGAATTTCGGAGTGATGTCTCTGAAATCAATCTCGGCATTGATGTCGATGACGGCGCATGTCTGTTCCGGCAGGATATTTTGTGATACGAACTCTTCGAAGCGTTCGATAAAGGCCGGTACATTTTCCACCTTCATGGAAAGACCGGCGGCGTAGGTATGACCTCCGAAGTTTTCCAGAAGGTCGCGGCAGTATTCAATGGCTTTGTAGACATCGAATCCGGAGACGGAACGGGCAGATCCGGTTGCCATGTCATCCGTACGTGTCAGTACTACTGCCGGCCGGTAATAGATTTCCGTCAGCCGGGAGGCTACGATGCCGATGACGCCTTTATGCCAGTCTTCATTGTACAATACGATGGAACGTCGGTCGGCAAGTCCGTCCAGGTCAGCTACAATCTTGTTGGCCTCCTCGGTCATGGTCTTGTCCAAGTCCTTGCGTGTCTCGTTGTATTGGTTGATTTGTCCGGCTTTCTCCAGGGCAAGAGAGAAATCTTTTTCAGTAAGCAAGTCAACAGCTTCTTTCCCGTTCTGGATACGTCCGGAGGCGTTGATGCGGGGACCTATTTTGAATACAATGTCACTGACGGTGATGTCCTTGTCCGTCAGTCCGCAGACATCAATGATTGCTTTCAGGCCTACGCTGGGATTACTGTTCAACTGCTTCAAACCGTGGTAGGCGAGAATGCGGTTTTCACCCATAATGGGGACAATATCCGATGCGATACTGACGGCGCAGAGGTCCAGTAAAGGGATAAGGTGATGGAACTCGATACCGTTGTTGAGGGCAAATGCCTGCATGAACTTAAAGCCTACACCGCATCCGGACAGATGTTCATAAGGATAGGTGTTGTCTTCCCGTTTGGCATTCAGAATGGCTACAGCAGGGGGCAGTACATCATCGGGGACATGATGGTCGCAGATGATGAAATCAATGCCTTTCTCCTTGGCGTATGTGATTTCTTCGACGGCTTTGATACCGCAGTCCAATACAATAATCAAACCTACACCACTCTCTGCGGCATAGTCTACTCCTTGGATTGAAACTCCATACCCCTCATTGTAACGGTCGGGGATATAGTAGTCGATGTTCGAATAGAACTGTTGAATAAACTTGTAGACCAATGCCACAGCCGTGGTACCGTCTACGTCATAATCTCCATAAACAAGAATGCGCTCTTTCTTTCCCATTGCCTTGTTCAGGCGCTCTACGGCTATATCCATATCCTTCATCAGGAATGGGTCGTATAAGTCCGGTAGTTGGGGGCGGAAAAACTTCCGGGCATCCGCTGCCGTTGTTATTCCCCGCTCCACCAGCAATTTTCCCAATATTGGGCTAATTCCCAATTCTTGGGCCAGTTGTTGGCTTGCTTCTGCCTGTTCGGGTGTAATGGGTTGATAATTCCATTTGTGAGTCATTTTATATATTATTTTTTCTTTTTCTGTTCTCAAGGGGTCAGAAAGGCACTTCTTTCCAACAACAAGGGGTAAAAGTACGAAAAAGCGGAAGTGTAGGATAAGATATGACGAAAATATTTCATGATGGTGTGTTGAAACGCAAATTATTATGCCACCCTCATAGCAATAGAGTGGCAACAATATGTTCTGTAAGCAATCGGAAAACCTAGAGCCCGTTGATAAACAGATTCGCTTTTTCCACTACGACGTTTGCCGGAGTCTTTAACAGTTGGAGCTCATCAAAACTTTCAAGTACTCTCTCCAGTTTGCGTAGTGTAGCAGTCTTGTTTTGGGTTTGCAGTTCCGTTTTTAGGATTCGATTTTCTCGTATGCCTGTATGCCTGCCACCAGATTCTCGAAACGCAGACAGGTCCTTCCTCCTGGATAGAGAAGGTAAGTATCTCCGGCTCCCCATGTGTAGAAGCGGCTGTCCAGTAACGGCTCGATAGTCCAGCTGTTCAATGCCCAACGCAGGTATCCGTCCAGATTCTCTTTCGCTGCATACCAGGCTATCCAAGCGCCTTCTGCCGGGTTGCTGAATGTGTATGTGTTGGGATGGGATTCTTGCGCAACAGGTGTAGTAAGTTGTGATTTTTCCTTCTGCTTTCCGTTTCGTTTTCATCTCTTCACTGAATTTCTCTGCGATGGCAATGCAATAATCATTCAGTTCGTCGGAAAGTTCTTTATGGAGTGAGCCGGCAAGTGAAACCTTGAAATTCGGATCTGCTTCACGGATAATCTTCAGTGCTTTCAACATATCGGGCATGGGGCGTTCGTCCATAGCGATGTGCGTAATGTCAAACCATCCTTTGATTTTAAGTGAGCAGCAAAGTCTTTCAGCATACTTAACCATAGGTCGTGATAAGCCTGCTCTCCCGGTTTGGATTTTTAATTCTTTCATGCTGTTGGTGGCTTGGTCGAAATAGAGGAAAGACAGTTTCCAGGGAATCATGGAATAACATCCGATCTCCTTTTTTATTCCCATATCTATCATGAACTCCACCCATTTGTCGAAGATCGTGTAGTCGAACCACCAGCTGCCGTCTATTTTCCGAACCCAAGTGATCATCGTTTCGTATGGATCATAAGTTTGTCCGCCCCAAGGGTGATGCATGATGGGGACGGTAATCACTTTTCCGCCTGCATCCCGCGTATGGTTGCAGTTCTGTCTTTAAGATTCTGAAGTGTTCCTCCGACCATAAAGGAACCTGATGATAACAGTACTGCAAATGGGTTTTGCCAAAGGTCCAGATGGAAAGCCCATTGATCGGGTTGAGGCAATGTGCGTTGCTGAACCTGTACGGTCAGTTTTAACTTCCCGATCACTTCGTGATTATTCTTTATAAGTACATCGGATGAATAATTGCCGCTAATTGCATCTTCAGGAATCCAGACGCGTATCCAGTATCCTTGAGAGGTCTTCGCTTTTATCGGTAAAAGCAGCGGCGAGATGGTCGATAGGGTCAGCTACCAGTGTGGAGTCGAATGTGACAAGTCCGGTCGGGGACCGCAAGTACCTTTTGGTTCTTGTTCAGTTCATCTGTCATCACATATCTGACAAACCCTTTCAGAATACGGTCTGCCGAAATACTTTGTTTACCGGAGGAATGCGTCAGGGGGAGCTATTTCTACGGAAACATTATCCAAATCGATAGCGGAAGAAACTACCAACTGTGCGGCGACTCTTCCTCCTTTCCATCCTTTGATATCAATCTTTTTCTGATTGAGACGTGGATTTACCTCTTTCTTATATCGGGTGTAAGTGTCTCCCCATGCACAACGAGTGCCGGAAAGCCGCCTTTCCAGGATTTCTCGTCCGTTGGAGCCGGATTTTTGAGTTCCGTGTACTGTGTCAATGGGAAAGGAGCTTTGCGAGGTTGACTGCCCGGAGTGGGTAACTCCCATCGGGATTTGTCCGTTCAGGCTTCCCAGAACTGCAAAGTCCGGAGAAGATGAGGACGATAGCTTTTACTCTAATGTTCATACGAGTTGTTTTTTAATAGGTGATTAAAGGAAATATACTTTAGTTTGATTTAATTCAGAAGAATTGGGACCGATACCGATGGTAAAGCTTCCGGGTTCCAGTACCTTTTTCCATTTTATTATTGTATATGCTAAAATCTGCGGAAGGAATAGTAAAACGAATCTCCTTTTCTTCGCCGGGCTGAAGATGGATGGAAGCAAAGCGTTTTTAATTCCTTTTCTCTCGGAATGACGGTAGCCACTTCGTCACGTATATAAAAGCTGTACAATTTCTCTGCCGGCTACGGAACCTGTATTCTTGATTTTTATCCGTACAGTGACGGAATCTCCCCTTCGGTATTCTGTTTTATCGGTAACGGGAGAGGAATATTTGTATTGCGTGTAACTCAGACCGAATCCGAATGGAAATAAGGCTCCTTGCGGTATGTCAGCGTGGTGTACTGTGTAAAAGTTCTTCTGGCATTATAAACAATAGGAATCTGCCCCGCATGTCTGGGGAAAGTCTGCGAAAGTTTCCCTGAGGGATTTTCGATACCTGTCAGTAAGGCTGCTACGGCTTTTCCTCCCATAGTGCCGGGATACCAGGCTTCTAATAGGGCATCGCAGTTCTTGAGGACTTCATCCAATACTAGCGGTCTAATGTTGAATAACACCACGATGATTTTTTTCCCAGTTGTCTTCAATGCTTTCAGCAATCTCATCTGCTGATCTGGTAACTCGATTTTGGCGGTTGAAACAGCTTCTCCAGATAAGTTGGACGGTTCTCCGAGACAAGCTATAATGATTTCATTTTTTTGTGCCAAAGCACAAACATCCGACAACAGGCCTGGTGTAATACCGGAGAAGTCACAAGCCCGTACATCAATCGGGATATCAGTACGTAAGGCTTTGAAGCCTTCTTCTACCGTAATTACCTCTTTGCTGTCTCCCTTTCATATTCCAGGAACCCAGCAAATGGTAGCGTGTATTGGCGAATGGACCAACTAGTGCTATTCTTTTTAGAATCGGATAAGGGAAGTGTGCGATCTTCATTTTTTAAGAGTACCATACTTTGACAAGCCATTTGGTATGCGTCTTCCTGGCTTTCTTTAGAATAAAGTGTCTGCTTTTCCCGTTCGGTATTAAAATAGGCGAATGGATTGTCAAACAGTCCCAACCGGAATTTCAGTTCTAAGGCACGGGCGGCAGCGCGGTTAATCAGTTGCTCCGGAACTTTCTGTGTTCTTACCAGCTCCGGCAGGAATTCGATAAACTGTTTGGCACTCATATCCATGTCTATTCCGCTTTTGATGCCTCTTTCAGCAGCTTCTTGTCCGTTGTCGGCAGCTCCTTCCGTCACCGCATGTTGAAAAGTTGTCCAATCGGTCATTAGCAATCCCTTTGAACTGCATTTGTTTACGCAACATCTCTTCATTCATGAAATAGTTCATTGTCAGCGGCTCTCCATCGTAGGAGGTATATGCGCACATGACACTTGCTACTCCTGCATTAATGGCTGCTTGAAAAGGAGGGAGATAAATTTCTGAAGTTTGCGCAGAGATACGTCCGTTTCTTGATAGTCTCTTCCTGCCATGACTGCCCCATAACCGGCAAAAATGCTTTACGCAGGCAGCAATCGTATGAGGGCTTTGTCGTCGTTCCCTTGAAACCCTCGGACTCTTGCGGCAGCCAGTTCTCCGCACAAGTAAGCATCTTTCACCGGATGTTTCCATAATACGTCCCCAACGGATCGTATGATATGTCAACCATCGGTGCGTAGGTCAGTTGGATACCTGCTGCAGCGGCTTCCCGCGCTGCCATAGCAGCACTTTGTTCTACTAATTCCGGATTCCAACTACACGATTCGGCTAGTGGAATGGGGGTAAGGTGCGATATCCGTGAATGACATCTTCATGAAAGATTAAAGGAATACCTAACCTGCTATGTTTCAGAGCTTCCTCTTGTAGAGAACGGTTTAGTTCCGCTCCATTCGCTTTCAAAAAAAGCGCCGACTTTTCCTGCACGTATCAGAGACCGGCAGATGGAGTCGTCTTTTTCGTATAATAAGGTATTAAGTTCAGTTCTGCTATTTTTTTTTCTTCAAGTGTCATGCGTGACAATAGGTCTTTCACCCGTTGGGGGACGGGGATGGATTCCTTTTGATAAGGATAGGATTGTGCAAGGCATACCGAAAACACGTTTTCCACAAGGAATAGTGTTATAAAGATAAACTTGTTCATGTTTAAAGTCTGTTATGAGTTAAATTAATAAATATTACCGCAGACTTTTCTTATTTATACAGACAAACAGGGATGTGGAAACATCCCGAATTTAATTGAGAAGAGAAACACGTTGCAATATTAGGAATAATATTCGAAGTACACAAGTAAAGCGGGCAAAGAATTTGAAAGGGAAAATTTGTTCGTTACTTTATTTATTTATAATATTGCGGACTTTATCATCCAATAAAAGCTCTATTTATATGCTAGATACTGATGAAAAAACATTCGAGAAGCTCTTTAGGGAGCATTATTCCCTTCTATGTAATTATGCGAATAGCATTGTCTGTAATGAGCAGGCGGTAGAGGACATTGTACAGAATTTCTTTATTGCCGTCTGGGAGAAGAAACACTTATCTATAACGGAGGATACTTTTCTTCCGTATGCCTATCGTGCTATCAAGAACAGTTGTATCAACTACTATAAGTCAGAGATTGCCAAAGAGAATTTTTTCACTGTGCTGGCGGAGGAATGGCAATTACAACTGCAAGAAGAAGAGGAGTTCAGATATAAACAGGAGGTACATGCCGCTCTTCAGAAGTTACCGGAAAAATGCAGGAAAGTATTTTTGCTGAAGTGTGTCACCGGTCTTCGTTATAAAGAAATCGCGGAAATTTCCGATATTTCGGTCAATACCGTGAAATACCATCTGGGAGAGGCTTTTCGTGTCATGAGGGAAGAACTGAAAGACCTGATGATACTATTAATATTAATTTTTAGCTGATTGTGCCTACCCATTTTAGGGAAAGCAATTGTCATAGTAACAGAAAGATAAAAGAAAGAAAATGATGAAACAGGAATTGATCTATCAAGCTATTCTTTCTACATTAGCTCATGAGGCTACCGATGAGGAAACAAAAAAGATTGTTGACGAGTGGCTGCGTGAGTCTGAGGAAAACAGAGAGGAATATGAGGGGATGCGTCGTATGTATGAGAAAGCGACGGCACCTCGTAAACCCAACCAATTTGATGCAGACCGGGCTTGGAAACAGGTGGCGACCATACCATATATAAAAAGAAAAGTTGGTATCTGTCTATGTGGGTGCGCTATGCGTTGTAGCTGTTGTAGCTGTTGTGGTGGCAAGCGGATTGTTCTTTATCACAGATTGGTTCCGTGCGGACAGTCTGGATGGGATAGACATGATGGCTTACAATGAGCCTACCCTGCTTTTGGAAGGGGGGATGAGATTGATTTGAGCGGGCGGTCCTTTACGATGAAGCGTGATCAGGCTTTTGATAAAGAACGATGCGGACAACCTGCTCTCTTATGAGGCGGAAGGCGGGACGGATAAAGCGAAGATTGTTCATAACCGCCTGATTATCCCGAGAGGAAAAAATGTACAGACTGGTGTTGGAGGATGGCACGAAAGTATGGCTGAACTCAGAAACGGAACTCATATCCGAGCCGGTTTACCGGAACCAAGAGGGAAGTAAAGTTATTGGGTGAGGCTTTCTTTGAAGTCACTCCCTGACAAGGAAAGACCGTTCTATGTAAAGGCGAACGGAATGGATATACGTGTTCTGGGAACTTCTTTCAACGTAAGTGCCTATCAAGATAGCGAGAGTACGAGTACGACATTGGTGGAGGGATCGGTAGCTGTGAGCTCGGCAATGGTGCGGAACGGACAATAACGCCTTCCGAACGATTGGCGTATAATAAGAAAAAGTCATCAGTTATCTGTGGAGAAAGAGTGGATACTGAACTTTATACTTCCTGGATCAACGGTGTATACATCTTTAAGAATATGCCTTTAGAGGAAATATTGGAGAAACTTTTCCCGATGGTATGATTTCTCTGTTACCTATCAGGATGAAACATTGAAACACACCCGTTTTCTCTTACCGCAGACCGAAAAACGGATATAGACAAACTCTTGGAAGTGATAAACTACACTTCGGATGTTAAATTGGAGAAACAAGGAAAGAGTATTAATGTAAAAAAAAGGAGGATAGAATGAAGTAAGAAAGAACTGTGTCACGAAAAAACAAAATAGAGCCTATGCTGACCTTGATTAAGATGAAATGGATAGTGATGTTGTTTCTGCTGCTGTATACGGCAGGCAGTTACCTGCATTGCGCTGTTCTCTATGGGGATATACTTGCTCAAAAGTACACTATTGTTGCTTGATTTTAAGGATACTCCGGTAGAAGCCGTACTGGACGCCATCACCAAGCAGACTGGAATCAAGGTTGCCTATAATAACGAGGTACTCGACCGGAAGAAACCGGTGACCGTCAAGATAGAGACATCCGATATTTTGGAAGCGTTGTATGCCGTATTGGGCGACAGCTATATCTGTCGGCAGATTGATGACTATATCGCTATTTCCAAACTATTAAAAACCTGTTTCGGGCAAGATTGCCGGTAAATTGCCAACGATGGCGGAAGAAAAAGCTTCCCGTCATCGTTAGCGGCTTGATTACGGATGGAGACGGAAACCCGCTTATCGGTGTCAATATTCTGGTGAAAGGTAAAAGCACAGGTGTTGTTTCCGATTTATACGGCCGTTATCAGATTGAGGTGACGGAAGGTGACCGGTTGGAATTTCGTTATGTCGGATATAATAGCGAGGAAAGGGTCGTGAGGAAGGTCGGTCATTAATGTGCGGATGATGGAATTACCGGTTGGGCTGGGAGATGTGGTGGTAGTCGGATATGGACAGCAGAAGAAATCCAGCGTCGTTTCGTCTATACAGACATTGGAATCGCGGGATATGAACGTGAAACAACGTAATCTGGCAACCAATATTGCCGGACGGATTGCCGGTGTGATTTCCGTACAGCGTAGCGGCGAACCGGGAAATGACGAAGCGGAGTTTTACATTCGCGGACAGAGTTCGTATACGGGAGGAACCAACCCGTTGGTACTGGTGGATGGTGTTCCCCGTAATATGGAAGATATCGATGTAGATGAAATAGAGACTTTTTACGGTACTTAAAGATGCCGCTGCCACTGCTGTTTATGGAGCTGAAGGGGCAAATGGTGTCGTGCTGATTACTTCAAACGCGGAAGGTACCACAGAAGACTCTCGTTAATTTCAGCGCACAATATGCCATTGCCACTCCTTTCAGAATGCCCCGGTCGTTGGATGCCTGTGAGTATCTGTCCATGTATAACGAGGCGGTGTGGAATGATCGGGGAAATCCGGATAAAGATCATTTTCAGCCGGAAGTGACCGATGAGGTTATAGAAAAATACCGTTCGGGAGCGGATACCGATTTATATCCTTCCGTTGATTGGACTGATTTGCTGAAGAAACACACCCAAAGCCAGCGTTATACGATCAATTTCAGGGGCGGTTCCGAGAAAACACGCTTTTTCGTTTCGGGAGCTTATTATACGGAAGAGGGAATCTATCGTTCAAATCCTATTGAGGACTATGATGCCAATATTGACTTGAAGCGTTTTTAATCTGCGCTCCAACATTGATATGACAATCACAAAGACTACCCAACTGTCCGTAGATTTGAGCGGGCAGTATGTGATGAAGAATAATCCCGGGTATAGTTCCGACCAGATATTTTCGTACATAACCCATAGCCCTACTCACGTTATTCCTATGTATTATTCGGACGGAACAGCTTCTATTTACAGTAATTTAGGCTACGGACACGACAAAGCAGCCTTACAGTATGCTCAATCATATGGATATACCAAGACATGGGATACATATCTCCAGTCGAAGGTTTGTTTGGACAAAAGATGGATTTTCTTCTTCCGGGCTTGTTGGTTAAAGGAATGATGGGGTTTGATGCGGACTTCGGAGCCTCGACGAAGAGAACCAAGTCTCCATAAAACTTATTTTGCGTTGCGCCGGAAGAGGATGGTACTCTGGGAGAAGAAAACGATGGAGGAGGGGACTGCCTTGAGCGATCCTGTCAAGGGAGAGACTTCGGGGAGCCAAAAGGATTTATCTGGAGGCTTCTCTGAACTATCAGCAACGCTTTGCGGACAAGCATGATCTTTTCCGCTTTGTTTCTGTATATGCAGAAAGAGACCCAGTACCAGCAGGAAGAAGGATTGTTGCGGCTTCCCTATCGGAAACAGAGTCTTGTATCGCGTATCTCATACGCTTATGATGACCGGTATATCGTAGAAGCCAGCATGGGAGCTACTGGCAGTGAAATTTTGCGCAGAATCATCGCTGGGGGATATTTCCGGCAGTGGGAATAGCCTGGTATATCAGTCATGAAAAAATTTATGCAGGGGGTGGAAAACAGCTTGACCAAGCTGAAACTGAGAACGTCTTACGGAATAGCGGGTAACGACAATGTGTTCAGCCAAAATGGTGGATTAGTGCGTTTTTCCGTATCGGGGACAAGTCACGACAGACGGTCCCGGATATGATCTCGGACTGACGCCCGGTGCCGGTGGCGGAGTGTCAATTGGGTCGGTGGGGTGTACGAACGGACTTTGCCAGTCCGGAATCTTAGTTGGGAAACGGAACGGAAGTTGAATGTTGGGTTGGATGTCGGCTTGTGGGAAGGCAGGATTGATTTTTTCTGTCGACTATTTTAGTAACCGTAGAAAAAGATATTCTGATTCAGCGGCAGACCATTTCCGCTGTTACGGGTTTCCGGACCGGGATGTATCAGAATTTCGGTATTACGACGAATAAAGGGGTGGATGCAAATCTCATTTTCCGACATCAGTGGGGACCGGTCGGTCTTTCTGCTCGCGGAAATGTAACGTATGCAAGGAATGAAATCATTGAATGTGATGAAATTACTCCTAAATATGGTTGGATGTCACAAGTGGGAACCTCTATTGGTCAGCAATCTCTTTATATTGCGGAGGGGCTGTATACTCGGATGACTTTGATGTGACGGAAAGGGGAGACGGTTCCCGGACTTATCAATTGAGGGAAGGATTGCCGAAACCTTCGGCAAATGTGGCTCAGGTGATATCAAGTATAGGGACTTGAACAAGGATGGCATTATCGATTCTACGATAAGACCTACGACAGCGGATTTTACTCTACGGGTATACCGGAAATTGTATATGGATTCGGGGTGAATCTTTCCTGGAACGGACTGTTTGTCGGGGCTTTTTTTTCAGGGAGGTCTCATGCGTCTGCCAGTCTGATAGCTTCTCCTAGTAATATCATTCCTTTTACGTCGGGCAGGGACAATGGTTCCGCCCGCGATATTATACGTGACCACTGGTCGGCTGAAGCACCTTTCAATCAAAAGGTGTTTTTTTCCGCGTCTTCACACAGGAGCGTTTCAGCACAATCAGTTGCCTAGTACCTGGTGGATGCGTGATGCGGCGTTTCTGCGTCTGAAGAACATAGAAGTAGGTTATGAATTCGATAAAACGGTACTCCAGCGACTGAGGATGGAGAATCTGCGTGTCTATGTGCAGGGGAATAATGTAGCGGTGTGGGACAAAGATTAAATATTGGGACCCTGAATTGGGAAATGCTAACTCGGGAGCTAAATATCCGCTTTGCAGGAACTTTACTGTTGGTTTGGAAATCACTTATTAAAACGGAAGGTCACTCATTAAAAACAGAAAAGTCACTTATTTAAATTAAGGGAAGGAAACAAGATGGAACGAATTTGGAAGAAAATGATAGGGGGCGCTCGGTTTTACGCTTTGCATGGCTTTGGCGGCTTGTTCCGATTATCTGGATGTCTCGAATGAGATCGCGGAGTCGTTGGATCTGGAAGCGGTATTCTGTAATCCGGCATATACACGGCAATGGCACGCCAATCTTTTAATTGTATTTCCGAATATTCATGTACCGGCGGTAACAATGCCAGTGGGTTCACCAATGTCTGGTCGTCGTCTCTTTGTGGTGAAACGTTGATAAGCAGCGGACCTTCTTCCCGGCTGATGGAAGCTGGTTACAATTCGGGTAACGCTCCCTCCATCGCTGGTGGGTGCTTTATCGGGAGATACGTGACGCTTTTATTTTCTTGAAACGGGTAACGCCGTTGGGAGCGGTGGAAGATGAGCAGCAGTTGACGGAAGAAAGTGTACGCCGTATGAAAGCGGAAGCGAAGTTCTTGATTGCCTATTCTATTTTTTCCCTGTTTGAACTTTATGGTACCGGTGCCGTTACTGACGGAAGAGGTTGATCCGGAAAGTAAGGATTTGAATTTTCCCCGGGCTACGGTGGATGAGTTGGTGGATTATATCGATCGGCTGCTCGAAGAGGTGATTCAGTCGGGCGATTTGCCGCCTACATTGATTATCGCTGCCATCCCTGACGGGGAATGAGCGGTATAATTTGAATGAGATTGTCCGTCCTACCCGTTCGGCAGCTATTGCGCTGCGCGCCAAATTATGGGTATATGCTGCTTCTCCATTGTTCAACGGAGGATATGCGGAAGCTTTAGAAGTGAAAAACAATGATGGAGAATATTTGTTTCCTCCTTATGATCCGGAAAAATGGAAGATAGCCAAGAAGCGCCTCGAAGAGGTACTGGAAGATGCGGAAGCTTGTGGATACAGATTGTACAAGGTTTACCAAACCGATGGCTCCATAGATGCCGACCGTTCTGTTTATGAGGTGTTTCAGGCTTATAATGATGAGATAATCTGGGCTACCGGACGAAACTATTATCACACCGGAAGCCAGGATGGTGTAATGGAGGAGAATACGACTCCGCGTGACCTCTATAAAGGATGGGCGCACGTTTGTGTCACTCAAGAGTCGGTCGACGGTTTTTTCATGAAGGACGGACTGACCATTGATGATCCGGGCACTGGATACGATGAAAGCGGATTTACGGAGGTCGTCAATCCGTGCAACGATAGAAAACGTACCGATAAGAATATCTTTTACGATGTATGCCGACAGAGAACCTCGTTTCTATGCTGCTGTCACTTATGAGGGGAAAAGCTGGCATATACAGCCACGTTTCAATTATGACTGGGGAGCCGGTTTTGCAAAAGGGGAAGGAAGTGACAACTCGGTTGGCGATTATCCTCGAAACGGATATTTGCTTTATAAGTTCAAGAATCGTCAGATTATGTACACCGGTGATTATATCAAGAAATGGGCACGTCCGTCCATCTTGTTCCGTTTGGCGGATTTTTATCTTTATTATGCGGAAGTCTGCAATGAAATTGATCCCGAAGACGAATGTGTTATTGATTATTTGGATAAGATACGCGAGCGTGCCGGGTTGCTTGGATATCGTGAGCTGGCAGCCACCGGGAAAAAAGAATATCATAGGCGACCGGAAATTACAACGCAGGGCTATTCAACAAGAGCGCAGGGTAGAGCTTTTTGCTGAGGGACAGCGTTTCTTCGACATCCGCCGCTGGATGATTTGCGGAGAAGGGGGAGGATGCCGACCAGCGATTTGTACATGGGATGAATATGAACGGAGAAAGAAACCGCCCTTTGGGTACAGACCAATCCTTTTATCGCCGGACACTGATTGAAAACCGCCCCTGGAAACGGGCGATGTATCTACATCAATACCCTTCGATGAACTTCAGGTGAATAAGAAAATCGTACAGAATCCTCTTTGGTAGAATTGCTGAAACAATAAGAAAACTCCCTCCGTTACCATCTGTTTCCTTTCTCGGTGGCGGAGGAGGTTTTCCTCGGTGCCGGACACCTCCTTCCCCGGTGCCGGACTTTCTCTGTGTAAATGGTACAAAAAATCTAGTCGGTTCCGTAATCCATCCTTATATTTATATTTTCTTGATTGTCAACAAACCTCTCTAGAGATTGATAACCTTTTCTTCTGAAAGCGCAGTATCTCCCGATTGCCGGTCTTTACGGTGAAATTTCCCCGATTGTCACTTTTCCCTAACAGTTTGCCGGTCGTTTTCTCATAAATCCGGACTTCGGGGATCAAGGTGCTGCACGTCTCTGATGACTCCTTGCACGGTTATCTGCCGTTCACTTTTGGGTAGAACCTGTTCCTGCCTGTTCACGACCGGTTGAGGCTGTCCCACTCGGATAGTCTTCCGTAAGAGAATATGGTCGGAGGCAGAACCTACTTGTATCTCGAATTCTCCCGGTTCTACGATGGCTTCATTCTTCTCATTCAGAATGCTAAGCTCACTGACAGGAATACTGAGACGGACAATTTGAGTCTCGCCTGCCTGGAGAGCTACCTTGCGGAAATCTCTTAATTGGCGTATCGGCATGGCAACCGAACTGCATACGTCTGATACATACAATTGCACCACCTCTTTTCCTTCGCACTTCCCGGTGTTTTTCAAATCTATACGTACGTGAACGGTATCGTTGAGCAGATAAGACGCTCGATCCGTTTGTAGGTTGGAATACTCGAAAGTGGTATACGTCAGTCCGTGTCCGAATGACCATAGCGGGACAGGAGCGGAGAAAACATAATCTCTTCCCGGTGAGTCATAACTGCCGGGAGATTTGTAGAATCCACGGTCAGAGCGTAGATGGTTATAGTAGACTGGGAGATGTCCGGTACTTTCGGGAAAAGAGAATGTCAGCCGACCGGAGGGAGATACCTTTCCGAACAGGATGTCCGCTATGGAGTTCCCGCTCTGTTCCCCGGCATACCATTGTACCAGGATAGCCGGTATATTTTTTCCTTTTCCCAGGGAATGGCAAAAAGGCTTGCCGGTTACTAAGACAAGAATGACAGGTTTGCCTGTGGCTTGAACCGCTTTATCAAGGCGGGTTGTGCTCCTGTCAAGGTTAGGTCGTTGAGGTCGAATCCTTCTCCGCAAGTCGAACTTTTATAGTCGCGTGCCAAGCGCGCTGGCGCTTCCGCAAAAAAGCACACAGACATCGCTTTGCTCGGCGGCCTCGACCGCCTGCCGGATTCCACTTTCATCCATAGATACCAAACTGCAACCTTTAGCGTAATTGACTTTCACGTTTGTGCCTGCCCATTTCCGGATACCTTGTAAGGGGTAACTCCGAAACGGTTGTCGCGTGTCCATGTGTAATCACCGAATTGTATCTGGTCGGCGTTCGGACCAATGACTGCAATCGATTTCAACTTTCCGATAGAGAGAGGGAGTAGCTGCCGTTCATTTTTCAATAAGACGGTCGATTCGTCCGCTATCTTTTTCGATAGCGCTATCGCTTTCCCGGAGTGAATAGCCCCTTTGGCAAATTTTTCTCCATACGGATCATCAAACAGACCGATCCGGAATTTGGCATACAATACCCGGCGGACAGCTTCGTCCACTATCTCGCGGTTCAGCTCTCCTCTTTCTATCAGTCCGGGGATCCGGATAGCAGTCACTCGAAGCTTCTACATCCAGACCGGCGGTCAGTGCCTGCAAGGCGGCTTCTTCCGAATTGCGGGCTGTGAAGTGGAAGTTCTTCAGCATTTCAATGGCTCCCCCAATCCGAGTAGACATATCCTTTGAATCCCCATTCTTTTTCAGAACATCCGTTAGCAGATAGTGCGAGGCGGAATTAGGGATGCGGTTCCATGAGTTATAGGCGGACATCACGGCGAGGGTAGTCGCTTTGCTTCATTACCATTTCGAACGGTTTCAGATAGACTTCGTGCAGGTCACGGATACTGGTTTCTACGGATGCGAGGTTGAGCCGCTTAAAGGGTTGCCGTGCGGACCATAGTGTTTCAGCATGGGGGATATGCCGTTGTCCATATACCCTTTCACTTCGGCTATGCCGAATCTTCCGCAGAGATAAGGATCTTCTCCGAAAGACTCTTCCACTCTTCCCCCAGCGGAGGTCTCTGCACTACATCAATGCAGGGGGGATAACACTTTGCCGCATACCTACCGCATGGAGCTCGTCGGCAATCATGGATGTTTTGCGATAGGCGAGATCTGTATCGAAAGTACTTCCTAGAGCAATGTTCTGCGGGAAGACGGTGGCTCCCTCATGCACTACCCCGTGTAACGATTCCGCTACGGTAAAGATAGGAATGCCTAAACGGGTTTTCTCGACCATGAAGCGTTGTATGGCTAGCATATTCTTTGCACAGTTTTCTGCCGTCAGGGGAAACCCCTCAACGAACCCCAACTCATTCCTGCGCTTTTTCTTCCAACTTGCGTTCGTCTAGCGCTTGTCCGTTGAATATCTCCCAAGAATGGATATGTCTGATTTGAGCGAGTTTCTCTTCCGGAGTCATTCGTTGTAACAAGTCTTTTACCCGCTCCTCAATAGGTAGATCCGCTCTTTGATAAGGTAGTTTGGGTGAGACTGTTGCTGATGAAAAGGAGACTGCTGATGATACAGGCACTTGCAGAGTGGTGAGGATATTGATTCCATAACGTCGGTCGGGCGAAATCCACCAAGGAATATCTCCCGTTGGCGCAGCGGATAGCAAAGCGGGAAAGGTGTTGGAGCTGTGGGAACCGTCGGGTATCCATAACCCGAGTTTATAAGTGCCGTTCGCCGTCTTGGGGAGGGTCACTTGTCCTTTGATTGTGTGAATCAAAGGCGTGTAGGTTTTATCTCCCGGTCGATAAGGCTGGAAACTGTTGGTATCTGCATTGGTCAGGAACTCTTTCACTTGGTTGTGTTCGTCCACTAATACGAAGTAGACAGGGTGCTCATTGAACAGCGTAGAGAATCCACGGTTTATCAATGTGAGCGAAAGGTTGAGGATATGGTTATCCGTATGCTTGAGTGTGTCGATTTGCAGTTCTTGCAATTCGAGACGGTATCCCAGATGATCGCGCACATATTCGAATGCGTTTCTTTGGGCAGCACTGCCGTCGTGTTTCGAAAATATCCGTCAGAGACGGGCATGTGCTTCTCTTTCAGGTATTCTTCGCTGATGGGTGTTTCTTTCCAGTACATCATGGAATATTTGTCCGGTGCACCGCGCTCTTTGTAATTGTGGATGACGCTTTAATGAGGTGTAATGCTCCAGGAATAATTGTCGTGCTGTCTTTTTTGCCGTCTATGATCCAGCCGTTCGCGTCTCCGTTCTCTTTTGTTCATGCTCCACGTTCCCCAAGGCAGTTCGCCGTCTACGGGCATGAATGCTCCTTCTTCTACAATCTGGTCGAAGTTGGGCGTACCTTCATGCATATTTCCGTCCCATCTGTGTGGGTCTACTACGATAAAGTCGTCATGGAAAGAGGTTTTCCGGTAGGCTTCGCTATCTTTGGGTAACAGGTTCTTGTAGTCCGGCACTCTGACTTGTACCAATTAACGATCTTGAGGGGTCATCCGGCAGATCTTTTTTCAGGGATAATACGTTTGTTCGCATCGGAACTTTCGATATTATGTTTGGAACTGTGCCATTCTCCCCATGCACCGATAAATCCGGCTTGAAGAGCCAGTATGACATCTTTGTTTTTTCTCGAGGTTTCAATTGTTTCATATGGCGAAACATATCTTCCATTGTGGGACCCTGACGAGACGGTTCCCATCGGTTCTGTTTCGTAGGCGAACCGTAGCAATGCTTTCTCTGCCAGAGTTGGCGCAACTTGTTGAAGTAGACATCCATTGTGGCAAAAGCTTCCGGAGGTAGCTGTCGGCCTATATATCCATGCAGATAAAAATATGTTTGAACTAACGAGACACTGTCGCAAGCGTATTTGTTTATCTCTGATTCCAGATAGTCGGTAATTCCCGGATATTCCTGCGGTTTCCACACATCGCATTTTTTTAGCGATGTCTGCACGGCTATTTCAGGCGGAAACCTCTTTCCGGATTATATATTCCGGCAGTGCCGTTCGGATCGTCGGCGTAGATACCCCGATATGGAATGCGGGTTGTCTGTCCGGCAAATAATACGGGAAGAAGGGCAAGAAGAAATAAAATTGTCAAGTTGAACTTTCGCATATTAATAAGGATTAGATAAGATATGAATAGAGGTGAGGGTGTGCCATAATGAGTAATAATTCGCATTAATCTGCATTTTGACACACTCGTTCTCCTATTGAATAAGATTTCTGTTATTCTACAGGTATCAGACTAAATTCGTCAAACCAGTAAAATAACACCACCCCCAAGCGCCTTTTCCCCAGATTTCGTGCGTGTTGATGTCTCCTACATAGGCGCAAGGCTTGAATACGAATCGTATAAGTACATTTTCGGGGATATCTACTGTAACGGAGTATTTGATCCAGCCTTTTCCGGCTTTTTATTGTCACAGGTCCGCAAGCCCCCAAGTGGGACCGGGAGAAAGAGACTGTGAACCGTCCGGATTGAAAATGATACTCTTCTGATTTTCTTTTTAATACCAAAGGTATGTCATCTTCTGTTTCGCATACGACAATACTAAGTGTAAATGGCGTATCGTCTTGATTGGTCTTAACGTAATAACTAAATGTATATCTGCCTTCCATTACGTTTTGTAATGCGTATGACAGGTTAACTTTCTCTGCATCCATTATTTCCGTAGCTTCGTATTTTAGTGAGCGTGAACTGTTGTTCGCTCCTTCGCTTTTATCTATAGTCATATTACAACTTGGAGCGTCCGGTAAGCAAAAGAACCATCTGTCAAGATAATTAAAATTCCACTTTTGATCGGTTTTGTCGGCACTGAAGACACCGGGTTGCTGATCCTCTGCAAAATTCTTCTCGAAGTTTCCGTTCTGAATGAGGTTATCGGAAGGTTCTTCCTCCTCATCATCGTCATTTCCTTTATTTTTCTTTCTCATAATACCGGACATATTCCACCTCCATGTGTGCAGGTAGTCCTCTGTCGTCAATCGGTCCCGGTACCATGCGTCCTCACCGCCTACCGAATAGTTGAGAATCAAGTAATAAGGTACATCGAACTACCATTGCTGCATGAGTGATTCATTCGGAAGATGCAGGTTCGGATAGCTGAAAGTCTCTTCTCCGTTCACCGTAAAGATAATCTTCTCCGCTGTCCATTCAATTCCGTAAATATTGAACTCGCCATCCCGATATTCTCCGTATCCGTTACGGGGAGGATTCTTGTCATAACCTAAATCCAATGTATAATGCGTATGCACCGAATGTTGTGCGATCTTGTCCATGCTTACTTTTGTTCCATGATATCGATTTCACCGGGATAACTATTGTTTACTGATGGATATTGTCGTTCTTGCGGCATGAGCCAGATAGCTGCCCATCCCACCTTGAAAACTAGTAAACTTGGCACAAACCTCCAGCTTCCCATATTTGAAACCTACTTTTTGTCCATCGTCCACACGCCACCTGTCTTGTATTCACCGTCTTTCTTTTCGGCTATCAGATATAGTTTCCCGTCTTTCACATAAGCTTGGTCGTAGCTTTCGGACATATAGCGATTCAAGGAGAAGCCTCTTTAGCTGCCAGTGACCAGCTTTTGGTATTCGGAATGTTACTTTCCTGTTCAAACTCTTCCGACCACACCAGATTCCATCCGTCTTTATTTTTTCGATATCTCTTTCACGTGCTGGGTATAGATATTTATTTCTTCGGATTGGCAGGATAGAAAACTAATCCAGAAGACTAAAAAGCAATGATCTGTTTCATATTGTCTCACTTTTTAGTTGATTAAAAGGGGAGTGGAGGGAGTATGATTTCCCAACCACTATTTTGTGTTAAGTTAGGATTCTTGTAAAGTTCTGTTTGGGCGATGGGATACAAGTACATCTTCCTGTCCCATATACGTGTCTGGATTTTTTGTGCGGGTATAGGTGTACTTACTTCCTCGCTTGGTGATTTTAATCCCATAGATATCTTTACTACGTCCCCGTCCATCCAACGGCGAATATCCCAAAAACGATGATCTTCGAAAGCCAGCTCTATCCGGCGTTCGTTGCGCAAGCGTTTGGTGAAAGCTTCACCGGTGTCCTCTATAGGTGGCATATTGGCAGCAGCACGTACCTGGTTCAAGGCTTCGCGGGCTGTGAGTCTGTCGCTAACCTTATAATCGGACCGCCTAATTCGTTCATGGCTTAGCTGCATAGTTCAACAATGTTTCTGCATAACGGAATAAGATGAAATGGTGGGGTTTTTGTTACCGGGTCGGTCGGAGAGCGGGATACCGTTTCGTTCATGTTTTTCCTCAAGTAATATCCGGTCAGTGTAGCACCATTGAGAGGAGCACCGTTTCTGCCGCCTTCGTAAGTCTCGATGGGGTATTCATGAATGAACTTCCATTGTAAAGAACGGTTTTATAGAAACGAGGGTCACGTTTTGAGTAAGGTACCGTGCGGCATGTTTCGGGTTATTCAATCAAACGGCTTGCCGTCGGACATTTCGAAAGCATCTACCAGATTTTGTGTGGGCGTGCTTCCACTGTTCCCGTTTTCGAAGCCGATAGGCAGATTCAGTCCCTCGAATGAGTTGCTTGCGCCATTGCGGCGTTCGAAGATAAGCTGTGAGGAACTAAGAATATCATTTCCCCATTCACATTGTAGAGTGGGTCTACGTTAATATTTGGCAAAGAGTACCAATTCTCTTTGATAATATCATAAGCAGCTTCGGCAGCTTTTTCCCATTTGCTTTTCTCACCGGACGGATTGTGTAGTTTGCTGGCAGCATAGAGCAGAGCGCGTGCCTTGACAGACAATGCCATACCACGTGTCACTCGTCCGGACTCGTTGTAAAATTCCTTTTTGCGAGACGGGTAATGCTGGAGCCACTTCGCTACATTCTTTTGGCAATGAACTCGATAACTTTGTCGAAAGGGAGTCTCTGATACGGTGTTGATCTCGTCAATTCCGTAAGTACGGGTCAGCAGCGGGATGTCACCGTATCTTTTGGCTAGTTCCAAATAGTAGAAAGCGCGCAATGCACGTACTTCGTTCACATACATCTTACTTTTTCCATATTTTCCTTGTAGTTGGGATTCCATTGGAAACGTTCCAGCTTCTCCAGTGAATAGTTCTCCAGAAAAGAATTGGCGGCACGGCTGGCGGTATAATAGTTACCCCATACGTCGTCTATGGGATTGAGTGGACTCCATTACCGTTATAGATGTCGTACACACTGTTGCTGTTCCAGGTATATACGGCATTGTCGGTTGCCGCATCCCGTACAGCACCGCCGATGGCGCCGTAATCTTGAGGCAGTTGGGAATAAATGTAGGTTGCCAGGCTTGAGATATTCTCGAAGTAGGTGTACATCTCGTCCTGTGTCTTACCGATGGATTCATCGAAATCCAGATAGTCGCATCCCGACAGGGAAGTCACTATGCAAGCTATTGTGATATATTTAGTTATTTTCATACAATCAATCTATTAGAATTTGATACTCGCTCCGAAATATACGGAGAACATGTCCGGATAGTTAACACTGAAATCTTCGCAGTTCATGTATTTCACATGGTCGATAGAGAACACATTGTTGGCGCGGGCAAAAATCGGGCACTGTTCCAGTTTGACTTTTTTGAGATCAGCGCTGCGGCAGGTTGTAGTAGACGTTGAGATTGCGCAGCTTAAAGTAATCACCGTTTACCAGCCATTGGGTACTGTTGCGGAAGTTATTGCTGTTGTTCAGCGTTGTCAGACGCGGTACATTGGCGATGTCTCTCGTTTCCTCCGTCCACCGGATTTTGTCGTGCAGATACCAGTCGGATACATTGGTGTTATTGCGCAATGCCAATATACACTGCTTACATTCATCATTCTGCTGTAGCCGGCCACTCCTTGAAATAGAGCGTCAAGACCAAATCCCTTGTATTCGAACCCGAGTTTGAGGGCCATAATATATTTCCGGTACGGAACTTGAATGTCCGATGGGATGCACGTCGTTGTCGTCGATGATCCGGTCTCCGTTCATATCCTTGTATTTGATATCTCCCGGTCGCACTTCCGAAAACATCTGTTGAGGACTATTGGCGATATCCGCTTCATCCCGGAAATAACCGATTGCTTCCAGACCGAAAAAGCTGTCCATCGGGAAGTCCCTTGCCGGAAAGATAGTCGTAGGGAATATATCCTTCCCCGTTTTCTATTACCTCAGTCCGGATATAGTTCAGCGTACCACCCACGTAGTAAGTGAAGTCTTTGCCGACTTTGTCTTTCCAGTCGATTCCCAAGTCAATCCCTTTGTATTCGGTCTTACCGTTGTTCTGTTGCGGGATACTGATACCGATGGCGGAAGAAATGACATTGCTGCCGCTTACCCGGCATTTTGCTCCTTTTATCCATATAGGCGTCAACGGACAGGTTCAGTCTTTTGAATAACCGCATCTCCAGACCGACGTTATATTTGTCGGACACTTCGAGCGTCAGGTTATTCATGGCTAGTTTGCTTCTTCTTTCATACCCTCCGACTGGGTGTTTGCGTCACCAAACCAATAGGCTCCACCCCATGCCCAATATTGGCGGTCCAGTTCATAACCTGATGTCATCCCATCCGGCGCGTCCGTAAGAAGCACGCAGTTTCAGATAGTCAATGACGGTAGCCTTCTTCATGAAGTTTTCGTTGGAGATGACCCAAGCGGCTGATATGGCAGGATAGGTACGGAATTTGTCTCCGTCGGGCAGTACACTTGTTCCTGTGTGATTGACTAGTGCGTGAATCAGATAAGTGTCTTTGTAGCTGTATCCGGCGGAAGCATTTACGTACATCCGTTTGTGGGCATTATTACGTCCGATTCCTCTTTCCGACTCCAGGCGATACGAACCCAGAGCGCTGATGGTATGTTTTCCGAAAGAGCGGTTGTACTTCAAGGCACCTTCAGATTGGCGTTTATGTATTGTTCTGTCATATCCAGGTTATTTACTTGCAAGGCGCTGTTGTCTCCATACACTTTAGAATCCGCTTCTATCTTGTCTGTGATTACATTTCTGACAGGCGTATTGACCTCATATTGGAACTTCTTGTATCCTTCTTCCTTGTAAACGGCATTGTTATCATACGCTACGGCGGCTTCCAGACTTAATCCCGGAGTGATGAGTGACAAATCCTGCCGGATGCGGAAGTCGGCTTGCAACGTTCGCGGGTTTTCTTTTGAAATAACCGATATCTGCGATACGGGCTATCGGATTTGTTTTCAGTACATTATTACTCCCCAATATCCATGAGACGTCTGCATGGGGAAAGCACCGGACGGTGTGTTGAAAAGCCCGGCGAATAAGTCATACTCACTTGTATTCGGACGTTTCCGTTCGCGGAGTTGTCCTAACATACTGAATTGTGCCAGAGTCGTCGGTGTGATATCTACGTCAATGTTCATCCGCAGTCCCAGTTCGTATTTCCTCATTTGAGCGGTGTAGCGGTCGGAATATTTGGCGTATGTTTCATTCAGGATACCGTAGTCGTTCTTGTAACTTAACAGGGTGAAGTAGCGAAGACGTTTGCCACCCCCGTGAAAGGAGATATCGAGCTGATTGTTGATGGTATGTTTGCGCAGCCTCTTTCATCCAATCGGTGTCGGCATATAAATCCCGGTTACTTCCGTTTTCTGAACGCGTCCAGCTCTTCACGCGTGTATTGTGGTTCCAGTCCGTCGTAATAAAGCGCTTCGTTCAGTGCCGACGCATACTCGTATCCGTTGGCGAACTTGGGTTGGTTGATTGGAAAATCCATACCGAACTTATAACTGGCATCTATTTGCATTTTGGTGTTGTACTCTCCTCTTTTGGTGGTAATCAGAATCACACCGTTTGCTCCCCGTGTTCCCCACACGGCAGTTGCGGCACCGTCTTTTCAGTACGGTGACCGATTCGATTTCCGCTGTGTTCAGATAAGAGAGCGGACGTGCGAATCCGTCAACTACAATCAGCGGATTATTATATCCTCGCAAAAGAGTAGCTGCATCGTCTGTCCACCCCGTCTGCTGCATGACTGACAGTCCCGGTAGCAACCCATACAATGTATTGGATACTATTGGGAGTTGCATTCTTTGATATTTCATCGGCCGATATTGTGGAGACGGTCTGTCTTTCGGGCAATGCTGTCCGTTATATCCTGCGCTCCTGCGACGACGGAGGATAATATGGCAACCCCCCATTAGTATATATTTACGTTCATATACGTTTCTTTCATTTTTAATTAGTCTTTTGTTGATTGTTTATTCCCATCCCGGATTCTGTACGAGTCCGTACTTCTTGTTGATTTCATCCAATGGAATAGGAATGAGGAAGTAGCGGTCTGTCCACCGTTTTTTATCCAGCCGCGAGGGTTGGCTATCTTGTTATCCTTACATAATCGAAGCTTCCATCTTCATTTCTGGTGATAACAAGGCGTTCGATGTCGGTTTTGAATAGGTCGGAACGTTTCCAACGTACCAGGTCAAAATAACGTACCTCTTCAAATCCCATCTCTACGGCACGCTCGTGGAGGATGGCTTCTCTCAAAGGCAGTCCGGAAGCTACTTTCTGATTGGTCAATGCTGGCATTTTTACCCGTTCGCGAACCAGATTGACATAATCATAAGCATCTCGCCCGAATTCGTCTTTCTCTGTTGCTTTCCCCAGTTCGTTCATGGCTTCCGCTATATTCAGGTAGATTTCCGGAAGGCGGATAAGCGGGCAGGAGTAGAATTTGCCGCCGACTTCCGTACTCCGGTCTCGCAGGAATTTGCGCATACCGTAACCGTTGTAAAGTGGCTCTGGTACCAGTTCGTCCGAATATCCGTCACATTGTTCCCGTCCGCCTTTGTATATTTCCAGAGTACGTCCTCTGAAACGGTCGCCGTTGACGAAAAGGGTTTCATACAGGCGGATATCCGGATCGGATTGTTATGCTCGTCAAAGAAAGGGATTGGCATACTTATTCGGTTCTCCTAAAGCGAAATCATCCTAGTTGAAAGGAGTTCGTCGGTACCATTTCGAACATATCCGCATAGTTGAGGTGGCGCCACCCATACCATAAATGAGTTCGTTGAAAGCATTTCCCCATACATTGTAAGTAACCCAACGATGAGGCAAGCAGTACCTCGCCATTGTAACGGTCGAAATAGGCGGAGATAAAGTCTTCTCTGGGGTTTCCCGTGTTGACGAGTTTATAATATTCGTTGTTTTCCTTATTGGCGCGCAGAAATTCCAGTCCGGCATCCAAAGCATTTTTGCCAACGAGTCTTGTCGAAGTTGCCATACCCACATAATGCTTGTCGACCGCTTCCCCCACTCATGAAAAGGGTCTTTGTTATTGAATAGAGGGCTTGCTACAAATTGGAGCATTCTCGATTTCAGACCGAGAACGGCTGCCGCTGTCATTCGTCCTTCGTCGGACGCAGAAACGTTCCATGGTAAAAACCTGTACGGCTTCTTTCATTAGTTCGAGGGTCTTTTGTACGGTCTCTTCCACAGTCATACGGGTGAATTTTATCTCTTCATCCGGGCGGTAAGAGCGGTCTACCCATGGCATTCCACCGTAGTAACGCAACATTTGGACGTAGTGGAAGGCGATGATGGCTTTTAGCTTCCGCCTTGCGTATCGTTTTTTTCACGGTCTGTCATGTCCGGCACACGGTCGATATTCTCCAGAAAGATATAGGCTTTGCGTATGCCCGTCATGGGTGCCATGCCTACGAAAAGGCCATCCTCAGCAGGCGGTACATCCAGACGGTAGGGGCAGAGAACCTACGGAGGAGGCATTGACGTCTCCCTGCATGATAAGCACGTATACCGCCGGGTTTGGAAGTGTCACCGAGATCGGTCATACACTCTAGTGTCGCCCAAGATAGTCTTCCGCCTGTGGGGAGAAAGTCGGGCAAGGAACGGTAGATTTCGCTAACGCTTGTTCGGCATATACTTTGCGTGTGAAAATACGGTGTCGATAGTGACATCGGTTGTAATGGGCTTGTCGAGAAAGTCATTGCCGAACTTGAAGTCCTCGCATGCACTGACAGAAAGCAGTAGCATGGCTGCCATGCCGGTATGTAATATATTCCTTCGTTTCATGATATTGATGTTTTAAAAGGTGATGTTGACTCGAGATTATAGATCTTGTTGATAGGGGTATGAGTCGGTCAGTCCCGGCGTACATTCCGGGTCCATAATCTTGAACTTATCGAATGTGAGCAAGTTGTAACCGCTTAGTTTGATGGCAAAGTTCGGAGATACCGATTCTTTTCAGGGCAGCCACGTTGCGGAAGTTATACCCTAGTGTGACGGTCTTCAGCTTGAGATAGTTACCGTTCTTTACCCATAGCGAAGAAGTCTTGCTGTTGTGAGTCATAGTCTTCGTTGCAAAATCGGGGCACACAGTAGCGGTTTCAGCTGTCTCGGGAGTCCATCGGTTGTCGGCATGGAATTGCATCAACGCATTGTTGGAATTGATTCCGAAAGGTATCCGGAAGAACTCTTCCAACAGAAGTGAACGCTCGGCGGCTCCTGTCCAGTTCATGCTGAGCAATACGTAACCGGAACGAAGTACTGA
>VOFJ01003179.1_pt1 | contig 43935 bp, 49 predicted proteins | sample 5384081 | NCBI WGS metagenome assembly VOFJ01 (sample SAMN12384729, study PRJNA508395) | human gut metagenome | isolation source: healthy gut I | host: Homo sapiens
GGGATCTGACCCTTGTAAGCCAGCTCGCGGGAAGCAGATACGGCAGATGCCGTAGTCACGCAGATAAGCATGGGGCGCGGCCGCATCTTGCAGCGATTGTACTTTACGGGTAGAGAACTTAGCAGGAGCCTGCTGCTTGAGAATCATAGATTTCTTTGCCATTGTCAGTTCCTCCTTAGTTCGCGAACGGAGCGCCCATGAGTCTGAGCAGCTCGCGTGCTTCTTCATCGGTTCTGTGGTGGTGGCGATCGCGATGTTCATACCGCGCAGCTCTTCTCGATCTTATCGTAGTCGATCTCGGGGAAGATGACTGTTCGCTTCAGACCCATGCTGTAGTTGCCGCGGCCGTCGAACGCGTCTGCGGAGATACCGCGGAAGTCACGAACACGGGGAAGAGCAACGTTGAGCAGTCTGTCGAGGAACTCCCACATGCGATCCTGACGCAGGGTGACCTTAACGCCGACATGCATGCCCTCACGGAGCTTGAAGTTAGCGACGGACTTTCTTGCGACGGTAGCAACAGCGTGCTGGCCGGTGATCGCGGAGATCTCTTTGATAACGTTATCAAGTGCCTTTGCATTGTCCTTCAGTCGCCGCAGCCGACGGATACAACGATCTTGTCGATCTTGGATCTGCATAACGGACTTGTACTGGAACTTCTGCATCAGAGCAGGAGCGACTTCCTCAACGTACTTTTTCTTCATTCTTGTCATAGTAAGTTATCTCCTTTCTCAAATTTCGGTGCCGCACTTGCGGCAAACGCGCACTTCTTGTCTGCAACGTACTTATAGCCGACACGGACGCCCTTATTGCACTTGGGGCAGACGCGCTGCACCTTGCAGGCATACGGGGCACCTCAATCTTCATGATGCCGCCGTCCTGACCTGCTTCTTTTGCCTTCTGATGCTTGGTGGTTGGCACGCTGACATGTTCACCTTCGACGATGACCATACCCTTTTTGGGGTTTACGGAAATGATCTTGCCGCGTCTTGCCCGCTTGCTTTCCTTGCCGGAAAGGACTATGACTTTATCGCCAGTCTTAATGCAAATTTTTCATTCTCTGTGCCCTCCTCAAATCACTTCGGGGCGAGGGACAGGATCTTCATATAATCCTTGTCGCGCAGCTCACGAGCCACGGGTCCAAAGATACGAGTGCCGCGGGGGTTTCTTATCGGTTCCGTTGATAAGGACCGCTGCGTTCTCGTCAAAGCGAACTAGGTGCCATCTGCGCGGCGGACGGACTTTGCCGTGCGGACGATGACAGCCTTGACAACCTCGCCCTTCTTCACGGTGCCGCCGGGGGTGGACTTCCGGACGGAAGCAAACGACCACGTCGCCGATGTTGCGTATCTGCGCCGGAACCGCCAAGAACGCGGATACCTTGATTTCTTTGGCGCCGGTATTGTCGGCAACCTTCAGATAACTTTTCCTGCTGAATCATTATGCTGCCTCCTTACTTTGCCTTCTCGATGATCTCTACCACGCGCCATCTCTTATCCTTGGAGATAGGACGGGTCTCCATCACCTTAACCTTATCACCGATGCCACACTCGTTGTTCTCGTCGTGTGCCTTCAGCTTATAGGTGTGCGGAATAACCTTCTTGTACAGAGGATGTGCTACACGATCCTCAATTGCTACGACAATGGTCTTATCCATCTTATCGGAAACGACCTTGCCTACTCGCGTTTTGCGTAATGCTCTTTCGCTCATAATATTCGTTTCCCTCCCTTATGCCTTCTCCGCGATCTGCTTCTCGCGGATAACGGTATTGATACGAGCAATGTCGTGCTTGACTTCATTGATCTTGTTGGTGTTGTCGAGCTGATTGGTAGCGAGCTGCAGACGGAGGTTGAAGAGGTCCTTCTTCAGGTCGCCAAGCTTTGCGGCGAGCTCCTCGGCCGTCAGTTCTCTGATCTCAGATGCCTTCATCATGCTTCACCGCCATTCTTCTCACGGGCAACGAACTTGGTCTTGCAGGGCAGCTTGTGGCTTGCCAGACGCAGTGCCTCACGAGCAACTTCCTCGGAAACGCCTGCGATCTCAAACAGTACACGGCCCGGCTTAACTACTGCAACCCAGTACTCGGGTGCGCCCTTACCGGAACCCATTCGAGCACCAGCCGGATGCTTGGTAACCGGCTTGTCGGGGAAAATCTTGATCCATACCTGACCGCCACGCTTGGTGTAACGGGTCATAGCGATACGGGCTGCCTCGATCTGATTCGAGGTAATCCAGCACGGCTCGGTAGCCTGGATACCGAACTCACCGTTCGATACGAAGTTACCGCGGGTAGCCTTGCCGGTCATACGGCCGCGATGAACGCGACGATACTTAACTCTCTTAGGGAGCAGCATTAACGGTTGCCTCCTTCCTGACGGGGAGCACGACGCTCGCCACGGTTGAAGTCACGACGGCCGCGACGGTCACCGCGACGATCGCGGCGCTCAAACGCCGGCTTCGGAGCCTCGATCGAGCGGCCCAGGCGCGGGCCGCCGTGCAGGACTTCACCCCTTGTAGATCCATACCTTAACACCGATGCGGCCGTAGGTGGTCGCAGCTTCAGCAAAACCATAGTCGATGTCCGCACGCAGGGTCTGCAGCGGAATGGTGCCCTCGTGGTAATGCTCGGTGCGTGCGATTTCCGCGCCGCCCAGACGGCCGCCGCAGGAAACCTTGATGCCCTTGGCGCCCATGCGCATTGCACGGCCCATGGACTGCTTCATTGCACGGCGGAAACCGATGCGCTTCTCGAGCTGAGCTGCAATGTTCTCAGCAACCAGGGTAGCGTTGGTGTCCGGGTTCTTGATCTCGATGATGGAGCAGCGAACCTTCTTGCCGTACTTCTTGGTCAGCTCTTCTTCGAGCTTCTTGATGTCCTCGCCGCCGCGGCCGACAACCATGCCGGGACGTGCGCACTGGATCATGATCTTGATTTCGTCGTTCTTGCGCTCGATCTCGATCGCCGGAACGCCTGCGTCGTACAGACGCTTCTTCAGATCCTTACGGATCTCGTAGTCTTCCACGAGGAGGTCGCCGAACACATTGTCCTTAGCGAACCAACGGGAATCCCAATTCTTGATAACGCCGACACGGAGACCGTTCGGATTTACTTTCTGGCCCATTGATTACCCTCCCTTATTCTTTCTCGCCAAGAACCAGCGTTACGTGCGAGGTTCTCTTGAGGATTCTGAATGCACGGCCCTGTGCACGCGGCATAACGCGCTTCATGATCGGACCGGGACCGACGTGAACTTCCTTAACGTAAAGCTTGTCGGTGTTCATGCCGTGATTGTTCTCGGCATTGGCAACTGCGCTCTTGAGGAGCTTCTCCATCGGCTCGCATGCTGCCTTGGGGGTATTCATGATGATGGCCATAGCTTCGCCCGCATCCTTGCCGCGGATCAGATCGCAGATCAGCTTGATCTTTCGCGGGGTCATGCGTACGTTGCGTACAATAGCTCTTGCTTCCATGTTACTTTAACTCCTCCTTACTTGCCGTTATTGGAGGTCTTGCTGCCCGCGTGACCCTTGTAGGTACGGGTGGGAGCAAACTCGCCCAGCTTGTGACCAACCATGTCCTCGGTAACGTATACCGGAACGTGCTTGCGGCCGTCGTGTACTGCGATAGTATGACCGACGAACTCAGGGAAGATCGTGGAAGCGCGGGACCAGGTCTTGAGGACCTTCTTCTCGCCCTTTTCGTTCATTTCAACGACTCTTTTGATAAGCTCAGGAGCCACAAAAGGGCCTTTCTTAACACTTCTGCCCATATTAAGATAACTCCTTTCTTACTTGCCGTTGCGACGACGAGCGATCTGCTTGTCGGTGCGGTGGTTCTTCTTGCGGGTCTTGTAACCCATAGCCGGCTTGCCCCACGGGGTAACCGGAGACGGACGACCGATCGGGCTCTTGCCTTCGCCGCCGCCGTGCGGGTGATCACACGGGTTCATTACAGAACCACGAACGGTCGGGCGGATACCCAGATGACGGGTACGGCCAGCCTTACCCAGCTGTACGTTAGAATGATCAGAGTTACCAACAACGCCGATGGTAGCCTTGCAGTCCAGACGGACGTAACGCAGCTCACCGGAGGGCAGACGAACCATTGCCTTGCCGCCTTCCTTAGCCATCAGCTGAGCGCCGACGCCTGCGGAACGAACCAGCTGTGCGCCCTTGCCCGGGTACAGCTCGATGTTGTGGATCATGGTACCAACCGGAATGTTCTCAACCGGCAGGCAGTTGCCGGGCTTGATGTCGGCATCCTTGGAAGAAACGATCTTGTCGCCAATCTTCAGGCCCTCGGGAGCGAGGATATATGCCTTCTCGCCGTCCTCGTACTGAACGAGAGCGATGTTAGCGGAACGGTTCGGATCATACTCCATGGTCTTAACCTCGGCGTAAACGTCGAGCTTCTGACGCTTGAAGTCAATGATACGGTACTTCTTCTTGTTGCCGCCGCCGATGTGGCGAACGGTGATGCGGCCGTAGCTGTTGCGGCCAGCGGTCTTCTTGACCTTTTCGAGAAGGCTCTTCTCGGGCTTCACCTTAGACAGACCCTTGTAGGAAAGCACAGTCATATTTCTGCGCGAGGGCGTCGTCGGGTTGAAAGTCTTGATAGCCATTTGGAATTTCAACTCCTTGATACGTTATTATCGGGGTGGCTTCCCCATACAATTACTTCGTTTGAAAACACGTTTTCAAACGAGAGAGGTTCCACCGCGCACAGCGCGGATGAAACCAAGGCTGCGAAAAGTTCCGACCAGCGAAACTTTTCTTCGCTCTTATATAAAAACCGTGATACATGCTCCCGGTTTTTATGAATCTGCAAGCAGATTCTATTGAAAACCCGCTTCGCGGGAACACTCAGGCTCGCCTTAGCAGCCGAAGTGGTTTTTTACATCATGTTCTCGAAGATCTCGATCTTCTTGGAGTCAGCGGTCAGGGTTACGATCGCCTTCTTGATGTCGGAACGCTTGCCAACGTGAACGCCCATGCGCTTCCACTTGCCCGGCAGCTTGATGGTGTTAACCTTGGCAACCTTAACGCCGAAGATCTCCTCTACAGCCTTCTTGATCTCTACCTTGCCGGCATCGATCGCAACTTCGAAGGTGTACTTGTTGTCCTGTGCGCCCATCATGGAACGCTCGGTGATGATCGGCTTCTTGATAATGTCGTATGCGTACTTCATTATGCGTATACCTCCTGCAGCTTCTCAACTGCTGCCTTGTCGATGATGAACTTGTCAGCATTGAGGATGTCGTATACATTGAGGGTAGACGCGATCGTGGTGCGTACGCCCGGGATGTTTGCCGCAGACTTAACTACGTTGGTGCGAACTTCCGGAGTAACTACCAGGCTCTTGCCGGTTGCCTCAACTGCGTTCAGGAAACCAACGAAGGACTTGGTCTTGATCTCGCCCATATCCAGGCCATCGATTACGATGATCTCGCCTGCTGCTGCCTTTGCAGACAGAGCGGACAGCATAGCCAGACGCTTGGTCTTCTTGGTCAGGCTGTAGTTGTAGGAACGGGGCTTCGGGCCGAGGGCAATACCACCATGGGTCCACTGCGGAGAGCGGATAGAACCCTGACGAGCACGGCCGGTGCCCTTCTGACGCCACGGCTTGATGCCGCCGCCACGAACCTCGGCGCGGGTCAGCGTGGACTGAGTGCCCTGACGCTGGTTAGCCAGATAATTCTTTACTGCAGCGTGTACAACGGTCATGTTCGGCTCGATACCGAAAACAGCCGCGTTCAGCTCCATCTCGCCGGTCTTCTTACCGGTCATATCAAAAACTGCTACTGTAGGCATGATTTGCTCCTCCTTCCCTTACTTTCTTGCGGAAGCCTTCTGCGGGTTCTTGCTGATGCCAGCCTCGCCCTTGGCAACCTTGTTGTTCTTAACGGTGTTCTTCAGCACTACGATGCCGCCCTTCGGGCCCGGAACTGCGCCGCAAACGGCGATCAGGTTAAGCTCAGCGTCAACCTTTACAACGTCCAGGTTTCTGAACAGTAACCTGCTCAGCGCCCATGTGACCCGGCATCATCTTGCCCTTCATGATCTTGGACGGATCAGAGCAAGCGCCCATAGAACCCGCATGGCGGTGTACAGGGCCGGTACCGTGGCTTTCCTTCAGGCGGGATGCGTTGAAGCGCTTGATTACGCCAGCGTAGCCCTTGCCCTTGGAAGTGCCGGTAACGTCAACATAATCGCCGGTAACGAACATGTCAGCCTTAACAACATCGCCGAGCTGGAACGGAGTGCAGTCCTCAAAACGGAACTCCTTCAGGTACTTCTTCAGGGAGTCGCCAGCCTTCTTCAGGTGACCCTTCTGGGGCTTGTTCAGGCGAGCTTCCTTAACATCCTCAAAACCGAACTGTACAGCATTGTAGCCGTCCTTCTCTTCGGTCTTGAGCTGAGTTACAACGCAAGGACCTGCTTCGATTACGGTGCAGGGGATAACCTTGCCGTCAGCATTGAAGATCTGGGTCATACCGACCTTCTTGCCGATGATTGCTTTGTTCAGCATTTGTTTTTCCTCCTTAAAGGTTATTGGTTGACGGCATTTGACCGCCAACATGACCTCGCCGCGCGTGTCGCGGCAGGGCTTCAAACCGCCGGTGGGTTAATCCGGTCAGCTTGTTAACTTAAATTAGAGCTTAACCTCGAACTCGACGCCAGCCGGCAGGTCGAGAGTGGTCAGAGCCTCGATGGTAGCCTGATTCGGGTTGATGATGTCGATCAGGCGCTTGTGGGTGCGGCGCTCGAACTGCTCACGAGAATCCTTGTACTTGTGAACAGCACGCAGGATGGTAACGATCTGCTTCTCGGTCGGCAGCGGGATCGGGCCGGAAACCTTAGCGCCGTTGCGCTTAGCGGTCTCGATGATCTTCTCTGCGGACTGGTCGATCAGCTCGTGATCATACGCCTTCAGGCGAATGCGAATCTTCTGTGCGTTTGCCATTGTGGAATTTCCTCCTCGTATGTGTGCCATACATTAAATAATGTTTTGACTCGCTACGGAGAGAAACTGCAACTCCGCCGTGCGTATCACGCAACGGGCATGAAAATAACCGGGCGCACTGACTCCGCAGCGCAACAATCCGGTCACGATAAGAAACGTAAGTGGTTCAAACCATCGGCTTGACGGCGCACGCGCCGCGAGTCCCGAATTTACGCATGAACATTGCGTTTTTGCTGAATATCTGAATTCAGCTGATAGCAGTTATCTCAACCGCCCGATTGTCGGACCTACTCCACCGAAGTTACCTGCTCACAGCAGCAATCTCCGGTATCATCGCGTTTTAACTTGCTCTCGCAAGTGCTTATACATAATACAATACTTTCATGGGAAAGTCAAGTGTTTGCACAAAATTTTCAGCGTTTTTTTGTGGAAAACGGAATTTTTCGCATTATGCACAAAAACAGATCCGAAAGCCATCGTTTCAGGTCTGTTTTGCCCAATCTCAACCGGTAACAACCGCTAAGATCCACGAATCTGCATGGCTGTCGATCGTCAGATCAACCTTATCATAGGCAGTCACCGTGCAGCCAGCCTGTTCTACTGTCTGCAGAGTCTTTTCGAGCGTTTCCATACTGTTGTCCAACCGGAACCACGAAACGCCGTTCTCCTGCGCGAGCAGCTCACCATCGATATCCGGCAGGCTGCTGCCGCCGACGGCCACATAGCAGTACGCGGTGTGTGCGCCGTGCAGGCTTTGCGGTAGCGTGAGCACCGGACGGGTCTGCACCTGTGTCTGTACCGACTCATCAGCAATCGGCTCAGGAGCTGCGATCGACCGATCGCTGTCTGCATACTGCTCGGCATCGATGCCCGCATCGCTCTGCGTAGCCGCCGCAGAGTCTTCGCCGGTGTCATTCTGTCCGCTGTATGCGCTGCCGTTCGTGCTCTGCGAAGCCGTGCCGCTCTGCTGCACGCTCGAATTCGATGCTCCGCCGCTCGATGCATCGGCGTTCTCCCGCACGGACTGCTCGATCTCATCCTGCATACCGCCGTCCGCCGTGCAGTCTCCTGCGTCCGCCGAAGCGGAATCCGCTGCCGCCGTACTGCCGCTGCCTACCGTGCTGAACGCGGGCATCAGTCCGCCGCCGAGCACGACCAGCACGACAACCGCCGCAGCGGCTACCATCGTAAACACCGGCAGACGGCGCATCGGCTTTTGCGGCGCGACCACCCGAACGGTTTCCTCCTGCCGCAGACGTTCCATAATGCTGTCATGCAGTCCGGCCGGCGGCTCGGTTTCGTCTACCGCCAGCATACTGTGCATCTGCTCCAGATCCTCTTTCAGCGCGGCGCACGATGGGCACTCTGCCAGATGCTCCTCCAGCTTTTGCTTTTCGGAATCGGTCAGGGTTCCGTCCACACTGTTCGAGCAAAGCTGTTCAAAATATTCCTCCTCATTCATGCTCCTCGCCTCCTTCCATATCTTTAGACGAAGGCAAATGAAAAAGGTTCCCTCGTTTGAGTAAAATTTTGCGTAAAGCAATGCGTGCGCGTGACAGCCGCGACTTTACCGTGCCTTCGCTGACCTCGAGTATCTCAGCGATCTCGGTGTAGCTCATGCCGGAAACGTCCCGCAGCAGGACGATTCTGCGGTGCTCGTCGCTCACCTCATCGAGCGCGGCGGCAAGCTCGCGTCCCAGCTCGCTGTTCTCCAGGTGCTCCTCGGGAGATGGAGCCGTATCCGGAAGCGGCAGTTCGCGTTCCTCGTCATCCTCGCCCTGCACGAGCGGCTGCGTCGGCGGCTGGCTCTGCTTATGCCGCGCGTAATCGACGCACTGGTTCATCGTGATGCGGAACAGCCAGGTCGCAAAGCCGCTGTCCCCGCGGAAGTCCTTCATCGAGCGCCATGCCCGAAGAAAAACCTCCTGCGTGATATCTGCGGCATCCTCCGGCGAGCCGGACGAGCGCAGCGCGATCGCATACACGCGCTTTTCGTAGCGCGTTACCAGCTCCTCAAAGGCGGAAAGCTCGCCGCGCCGCGCCTGCGCCACAATATGCTTGTCGTCCACTGCGTCTCCCCTCTCTTTCTCTTACCTTATTTATTATATATTCTCCTTCGCCGAAACGAAGGCTTTCAGTTCTTCTGCAATTGCATACAGGTCACTCAGCTTAGTGAGTGCGCAAATGCGGTTCTTGAACGTCTTGACACCGCTTTCCCGCTTGAGATAGCAGTTAACGTGTCGGCGTGCCTCGAGCATGGCGATATGCTCTCCCTTCTGCTCAGCGGCAAGCTCGATCTGCCGCACAGCCGTGTCAATGCGCTCCGCGAACGGCGGCAGCGCCGGACAGGTGCCGGTCTCGAGCAGTGCATTCGCCCGCTCGAACAGCCACGGATCACCGAGCGAACCTCGCCCGATCATCACGCCGTCCGCGCCGGTGTGCGCGAGAATGCGGACCGCGTCCTCGGGTTCGGACACATCTCCGTTGGCGAACACCGGAATACAAACCGCCTGCTTGACTTCACGAATCACATCCCAGTCGGCGGTGCCGCTGTACTGCTGCGAGCGCGTGCGTCCGTGCAGCGTGATCGCTGCCACGCCGGACTGCTCAGCCATTTTTGCAAATTCCACGCAGTTGACGCTTTTTTCATCCCAGCCCTTGCGAAACTTGACCGTTACCGGCACATCGACCGCGTTTACGACCGCTGCAATCACCTTGGACGCAAGCTCCGGGTCCTTCATCAGCGCGGAGCCGTCACCGTTGTTCACAATCTTCGGCGCCGGACAGCCCATGTTGATATCGATGATATCACAGCCGGATTTCTCCAGCGCCAGTTTCGCGCCTTCGGCCATCGTGTCCGGCTCGTGCCCGAAGATCTGGGCAGCCGCCGGATGCTCGTCCGCCCCCAGCTCGAGCAGACGCGGCGTTTTCTTATCCTTATAGCACAGCGCCTTTGCGGAGACCATTTCGGTCACGGTCAGCGCCGCGCCGTGCTCCCGGCAGATATGGCGGAATGCAAGATCGGTCACGCCTGCCATCGGTGCAAGCGCCAGTTTTCCGTTGATTGTTACGTTGCCGATCTGCATATCGTTCCTCCGTCTTATACATATTATATAACGGTGTATATTTTACCATAACGCGACTGCAAATGCAACTTACAGAATGGATGCACCCATTTTTCGACCGAAAAACGCAAAAACAGGGCAAATCCGAGGATTTACCCTGTCGATATATTTGGTTACATTACCATGCTGAGAATCTTCTCGCTGAAGAAATATCCGAACGAAATGAGCGCGGTATTCCACACCGTGATGCCCGCCGCAGACCAGCCGACGAACCACTTGACCGGCATCCGGAGCAGTCCGGCCGGGATGGAAACAATGGTGCGGATACACGGGATCACACGGATGATCGCCAGTCCGCGCCCATGCTGTGCGTCGATAAATTCATGGCATTTACGCACGAGAGACTTGAATTTCTTGCTCCTGCCGAACAGTTTCTCCATCACCGGTTCGCCGCCCCAGTAGCACACGGCGTAGATGACCAGACTGCCGAGCACACCGGCGACCACGCTCAGAAAAACCGTCAGCGGCAGCGACAGCTCGCTCCGGGCAATCAGCACACCGACGCACGGCATGATAACGCCTGCCGGAAATCCGGGCAGGTTCATATATTCGCAGAAAACCACGGCACAGACCAGAATCAGTCCGTACTGGTTGAACAGCTGAAAAAAGGTTTCGGCCGTCATAATAGCCGCCTCCGTTTGATCTATAGTAAGCGAAAACCGAAATTTTCGTCTGTGTACTATAGTATACCAACCAAAACCGAAGGGTACAAGGGAACGGCCTCTTATTTTATAATCTGTTTACAAAACGAGCGCCGTCAGCGCCCAAATGGTGCCGATGAGCAGTGCGCCAGCCCAAAATCCGGCAAGCAAAGAAAGACCGTCCGCCTTTCTTCTCGACCGCCGTCTGCGCGGCAGATAACTGTTTGCGATGCGGCAAGCCTCCCGCACCATGTCGCCGCGCGGCGCATTGTAGTCCCGCACAAGGAAAATAGCCTGCTCGAACAGCGCCGGCTGCTCCGGCTTGACGACAATGACGCGGCGGCTGACACCTCGTACCATATAGATTCCTCCTTTTCCCTTTGTTCCATCATTCCCCTCTTGCGTGATTTTATACCAGTCTTATTCCAGCTTTTCAATTTTCATGACCATTACGGTCCTATCATCATCGTGTCCGCGGCCTTTCGCCTCGTTCACAAGCTGTGCCGCGATCTCCTTCGGACTGTCGCCTGCATGCGCGATGAGCAGCTGCCGCACCCATTTATCATCCGTGCCGTCGGTCACGCCGTCCGAGAGCAGAACCACGATATCGCCGTCGTTCATCTGCAGCGGCACGGCATCGCCCAGCTCGTCCTCTTCCGCCAGACCGATGGGCAGCGCCGTGCCCGGCAGAATGGTCCATCGACCGTTCAGCCGCATGTAGGTCGGTGCGGCGCCGCACTTGAGGTTTTCCGCGCGTCCGCTGAACAGATCGAGCGTGAATGCGTCCAGTGTGGTGAAGCGCATGCCGTCTGACCGCAGGCGCAGCGCCGGAGAGACCGCGTGCAGCGCGTCTCCGACCGAAATGCCTGCACGCAGGAACCGCTCGAGCGAGGTGATGAGCATGCGGCTGTCCCGCGACGCGGCGGCACCCGAACCCATGCCGTCCGACAGGAGCAGGCACGCCGTTCCGGTGTCGGTGAGAAAGTAGCACGCGTTGTCGCCCGAGACCGACGCGCCCTCCTTCTGCTGACGGCCAATGCCGACCACCGCACGGTACGGCGCCCGCTCATGCATCTCAACATGGATGCCCTGGCTGCCCTTTTTCTTCTCCGGTGCGGTCAGCGTCACGCCCAGCAGCGCCGACAGACCGGCTGAAAAGCCGTCCCCCTGCTTCATGATGTCGTCGATGCCCTCGCCGTACAGTTCAACGGTCAGCCTGCCCTGCGAATCCCGCACCGCGCACACGCGGTCGATCCATCCGAACGCTGCTGCGTACCGGCGCACCTGCCGTTCCATCAGCGGCTGCGCCGTTTCATCCTGCGTGACCTCCGCGCCAAGCTGCCGAAGAATATCCGTAATGCCTGCGTATTGCCTGGCAAGCAGGCTCTGGTTTTCCTCCTGCTGCCGCCGAAGGCTTTCGCGCTCACGCAGCGCAAACAGCGCACTGTTGATGGCACGCATCAGCTCGGGCAGACGCGCACACCGTGCCGCAAAATGATAGGGAAAATCGCTCATTTCCGCTCGCCCGCGCTGCAGCATCGGCTGAGTCACATCATTGAGCGCCGCCAGCGTGCTCACATAGTCCCGCTGCCAGCACTGCGTACACAGCATGCAGTTTTTGCAGACATGATCGCTCGCGTAGTCGAATACCGCCCGAATATTCCGGTCTCCGGCGGCTTTGCCCTCGCTGACGCCGTGCAGCATAGCAAGGTACAGTTCGTAGAACGCCTGCGCCGCCTCGGTCGCACAGGTGCCCGCGAGTCTGCGCACACGCTGACTGGCGGCTTCGCCCATCAGGGTATCCGGCAGCAGGCTGCGCCGGATGGCCTCCCACACGAAGGGCGGCAGCGCCGCGAACATGAGGACCGCGCAGAACAGCTCTGCGATCAGCGAAATGAACAGCGGATGCTCCACGCCGAGCATAGCCGCGCACAGTCCGCCGCCGAGCGCACAGACCGAAAACCAGCCGCGGCCGCTGTCATGAAACAGTCCGGCAACGAGCGCACACAGGCCATAGCAGCAGGTGAACAAGGCTCCGTAGCCGATGTTGAGATCCATTGCCGCGCCGAACGCAACACCGGCTGCCGCGCCCGCCGCCGGTCCGCCGAGATACGCCGCCGCCAGCACGAGCAGCAGCGCACCCGCTCTCGCGGGAGCGAACACGCCGAATAAATTGATACCCGAAAGCGATAAAAGCACAGTTGCGGTCAGCACCAAAAGCGTTACCGGTCTGCGCCAGTCGTTTTCGTCGCGCGGCGGTGCAAAGGCCGCGCCGTACATCCAGCACACGCCAAACGTGATACCCTGCACGAGCAGGAATGTCAGCACCGCCGGTGCGGTCAGCTCTGCGCCGAGCGGCAGAAACACGAATGTACACGCCGCGCTTGCAAACGTTGCTACACCGGGCGCAAACCACCGCTCGGACATCACGCGCAGACCGGCGCACACGCTCATCACGCACAGCACCAGCAGCGCTGCCGCGGCGTAAATGCCGCCGTGGAATCCGTCGCCGCGCAGCATGACGCCGCACACCAGACCGCCGAGCGCCGACAGACCCGCTCCTCGAGCCATCAAGGCCGCCGTCATCGCCAGTCCGAACGGCATGTACCCGCCGAGGATGGTTCCCTGTGCCAGCACCGCACACAGCACGAATCGCTGTGCGCCTGTGATGAGCGTCCGCAAATGCTCCTGTTTCCATAATCCGGCAGCCCATGCTGCCGCATGCCCGATCCGCACCGGTATCGACGCGGACCGTCTTGCCCTTTGTTTATCCATTTCGTTACGCCTCCCTTGCTGTTTTCCCAGTATATCCCAATGCAGACGTGCCGCTTGGCGGGAAATAACAGCGGGAATTGCGTTTTGAAAAAAGTTAAGCGCATATTCCAACTTTCGAGCGCGTAAAAGTGTCAGTTTCGCCACAGAAACAAAAGGATAGACAGCGGCGCTTATAAAGTGTTGGAATGTGCGGATATGCGCTGTCGTTAGCGCGGCGGGCCAAAAGGATAGACACCAAGGTTTGCCCGTAGGCCACTAAACCTTGTTCCCGCGCCGTGCGCGGATTAAATGAGTACTATCCTCTTGGGACTCCATCTTCCTTTATTAGATAGTCTGGCGCAGACCAGAGACCAGCGACCGCTCCGAAAAGGAGAACGGCAGAGGATTTTTTCTTCCGTAGAGGCGCACAGTGTGCGCCCATGTCTTAACCTATCCGCAGTGTCGAATAATTTACTGCTACACATATCGGCTGCTCTACGCAGGCGCGGCATGACCGTGCCGCGCAACTCTTTTACGCGTTATTATAGACAGTTCCTCCGAATTTCATTTATCAACCAACTTTACCGTAGGGTGCGACGACCTCGGCGCACCGTAGCAAACGATTTGCACATATTTAATCGTAGGGGCGGTCATTGACCGCCCACACAACGGAAAACCACCATGTCAATTCTCCATTCTCCATTTTCAATTCTCAATTTTGCACAAAAAGAACCCGAAACTCTCGTTTCGGGTTCTTTTTATCTTACTCCAGCTCAAACGCTCCGGTATAGAGCTGATAATATTTGCCGTGTTCCGCGATCAGCTGCTCATGGTTGCCGCGCTCGATGATATGACCGAGCTGCAGCACCATAATAACGTCTGCGTTTTGAATCGTGGACAGGCGGTGCGCGATAACGAACACCGTACGTCCGTACATGAGGCCGTCCATGCCGGCCTGCACGATGGACTCCGTGCGGGTATCAATCGAGCTGGTCGCCTCATCGAGGATCATAACCGGCGGATCGGCAACAGCCGCACGCGCGATGGAAAGCAGCTGGCACTGACCCTGCGACAGACTGCCGCCGTCGCCGTCGATGACGGTATCGTAGCCGTCCGGCAGTCGGCGGATGAAGTCGTCCGCGTTAGCCAGCTGCGCCGCAGCCACGACTTCCTCGTCGGTCGCATCCAGACGACCGTAGCGGATATTATCGCGGATGGTGCCGGTAAACAGGTTGGTATCCTGCAGAACGATGCCGAGCGAGCGGCGAAGATCAGGCTTTTTTGATCTTATTGATATTGATGCCGTCGTAGCGGATCTTGCCGTCCGCGAGGTCGTAGAAACGGTTGATCAGGTTGGTGATGGTCGTTTTGCCCGCGCCGGTTGCACCGACGAACGCGACCTTCTGACCGGGCTCGGCGTACAGCGTGATGTCGTGCAGAACGATCTTATCCGGGTTATAACCGAAATCCACATCGAAGAAGCGGACATCGCCGCGGACCTGCGTGTAGGTGGTGGTGCCGTCCTCGTGCGGGTGCTTCCACGCCCAGATGTTGGTCTTTTCCGGGGTTTCAACGAGTTCGCCGTTCTTGTCGTACTTGGCGTTAACGAGAGTAACGTAGCCGTTGTCTACCTCAGGCTCCTCGTCCATCAGCTCAAAGATACGCTCGGCACCGGCAAGCGCCATAACGATGGAGTTGAATTGCTGCGAAATCTGCGTTACCGGCTGGGTGAACGACTTGGTCAGCTGCAGGAAGGACGCGATAACGCCGATGGTGATGCTGTTTCCGACCACGCCGGACAGCGCCAGCGCACCGCCGACAACCGCCACCAGAACGTACAGCAGGTTGCCGATGTTCATCATGATCGGCATGAGGATGTTTGCGAAGGTATTCGCACTCGCAGCATTCTCGCGCAGCTCATCGTTGAGCTCATCGAACTGCTCCTTGCACTTTTCCTCGTGGCAGAACACCTTGATGACCTTCTGACCGTTGATCATCTCCTCGATATAGCCGTTGACCCTGCCGAGCGACTTCTGCTGCTCGAGGAAGTACTTCGCGGACTGACCGCCCAGCTTCTTTACCACCTTGAGCATGACGCACACGCCGAGCAGTACGAACAGCGTCAGCCATACATTCGTCACCAGCATGCCGATGAACACCGAGATAATGGTCATCGCCGAGGAAAACATCTGCGGCACGGACTGGCTGAGCATCTGCTGCAGCGTATCGGTATCGTTGGTGAAATGGCTCATCAGATCGCCGTGGGTATGCGTATCGAAGTAGCGAATCGGCAGCTTCTGCATGTGCGCGAACATCTCGTCACGCACCTTTTTGAGCACGCCCTGCGAAATGCCGACCATCAGCCAGTTGTAGATGAACGTAGTCGCAATGCCGATGAGATAGATCACCGCCATACTCATCAGTGCATGCAGCAGACCGGTAAACACCGGAGATGCCTGCAGCAGCAGCGGAGAAATATAGTCGTCGATCAGGCTTTTGAGGAACATGGAGCCTGCCACGTTTGCCACAGCCGACAGAAGAATGCAGATCAGTACGACCACAAACTGTACGCCGTAGCCCTTCTGAATATATTTCATAAGACGTCCGAGCGTCTTTTTCGGATTTTTGCTGCGCTTGCCGCCCATCATGCCTCTGCGGCCGCCGGGTCCGCGCATCTGAGGTCTTGCCATTATTCCTCACCGCCCTTTCTGTTCTGCTGGTTGTAGATTTCCTGATAGATCGTGTTGGCGGCGAGCAGCTCATCGTGCGTGCCGACAGCCTGCACGGTGCCGCCGTCGAGAATGACGATCTGATCCGCATCCTGCACAGAGGAAACACGCTGTGCAATGATAATCTTGGTCGTGTCCGGGATTTCCTCCGCGAATGCCTTGCGGATAAGCGCATCCGTCTTGGTATCTACCGCGCTGGTCGAGTCATCAAGAATGAGGATCTTCGGCTTTTTTCAGCAGCGCACGCGCAATGCACAGGCGCTGGCTTCTGACCGCCGGAGACATTCGAGCCGCCCTGCTCGATATAGGTGTCGTACTTGTCCGGCATCTGCTGGATGAATTCATCCGCCTGTGCCAGACGGCATACGCGCTCGAGCTCCTCGTCCGAGGCGTTTTCGTCACCCCAGCGAAGATTTTCCTTGATCGTGCCGGAGAAGAGCACGTTCTTCTGGAGCACCATGGCAACCTGATCGCGCAGCGCCTCGATATCGTAATCGCGAACATCCACGCCGCCGACCTTGACCGTGCCGTGCGTGGTATCGTACAGGCGCGGAATCAGCTGCACGAGCGTAGACTTCGCGGAACCGGTGCCGCCGAGAATGCCGACGGTCTGACCGGCCTTGATATGCAGGTTGACGTTTTTAAGCGCCAGCTTGCGCTCATCGCCCTTGTAGCTGAAGGAAACGTCATCGAACTCGATCGCGCCGTCCTTGACCTCGTGAATCGGGTTTGCAGGATTGTGCAGGTCGGACTGCTCATCGAGGATTTCGGCAACACGCTCTGCGCTCGCCTTGGCCATGGTGATCATAACGAAAACCATCGCTACCATCATCAGGCTCATCAGGATCTGCATCGCGTAGGAGAACATGCTGGTCAGCTCGCCGGTGGTCATCGAGCCGCCGACGATCAGACGCGCGCCGAACCACGAAATGAGCAGCATGCACGCGTACATACAGAACTGCATCAGCGGCATAACGCCTGCCATGGTCTTCTGCGCCTTGGAGAACGTGCGGTACAGCATGCCGGAAACGCCCTCGAACTTTTCAGTCTCGTGGTCCTCACGCACATAGGTCTTAACAACGCGGATGCCGCGCACATTTTCCTGTACGACCGTGTTCATACGGTCGTAGATCTTGAATGCGCGCTCAAAGACCGGACCGACAACCTTCATCAGGATGCCCATGCCGATTGCCAGAATCGGCAGCACCGCGAGGAATACGAGCGCCATCCTGCTGTTGATCCTCATCGCCATGAACAGCGCAAAAGACCAGCATGACCGGGCAGCGCACCGCGATGCGCGTGCACATCTGAAAGGCGTTCTGTACGTTGGTAACATCGGTGGTCAGACGGGTGACGATCGAACCGGTGGAGAACTTATCAATGTTGGAAAACGAGAAATTCTGCACATTGTAGTACATATCGTGACGCAGATTGCGGGCAAAGCCGGTTGAGGCTCTCGCCGCAAAGGTGCCGGCCGCCGCGCCGAACATCAGCGCGAGCATGGCGCACAGCACAAGGATGATGCCGTATTTCCAAATGGCGGCCATATCCTGCCCGTCAATGCCCTTGTCGATCAGCAGCGCCATAACCAGCGGAATGATGACCTCCATCACGACCTCGAGCACAACGAAAAACGGCGTGAGCAGTGCGTCCTTTTGAACTCACGCACACTTTTCAGCAGTCGTTTTATCATTATTTCTGTCCCTCCCTGCACATATTGCATTGGTACTGCTCCAGATTGGAGCGGATTTTTTCACAGACCGCAAACCAGCCCTTCAGCTCGTCCTCTGTGATGCCCTGCCGCAGAAGCTGCTCCATCTGCTGCATGCGCTCAGTAATGTATTCATCCATTGCACGCGCCTGCTCGGTCAGCACCAGACGTTTCAGGCGGCCGTCATGCTCCACCGGCTCACGGCGGATAATGCCGTGCTGCTCCATCAGCTGCAGTATGCCCGTTGCGGTCGAGCGGCGCATCTGGAATGCGTTTTCCAGATCCTTCTGGAATATATCGCCCTGTTTTTCGTGTATGATCAGGTGATGGACGATCATCGCCTGCATGCCGGTCACATTCGCTGCATTCGCAGTCTTTTCGGTCATACACGCCATCTGCCGCCGAAGCAGATTATGCAGCATGCCGATTTCTGCACCGATGCGGTCGTCCGAGTGACCGCAGCATTCATTATGGTCACAGCAATTCATTGTTAGCCTCCTTACTGTTAGCTTGCTAACATATTATACACCGTCACTCGGCAATGTCAACGGGTTTCACGAAATGTTCACATTTCGGGGAGTGGTCGCTTGCAAAGCGAACGGAACTTGCCTGCCCGGCGGGCGCGCCGTACCCACGGTGAGGGGCAAGAGGGTAGACACCAATGGTTTCTACCCTCTTAACTCCCACTTCCTTTTGTTTCTTAACCTGACGCATACCAGAGACCGGCGACCGCTTCGAAAAAAGGGAACGGCAGTCGGATTACTCTGCCGTAGGGGCGCACAGCGTGCGCCCATTTCTCGACATATTCGCAGTTCACAGATAACGTACTACTACACATGCGGCCTGCTCTCCGCAGGCGCAACACAAGGTGAATTGCCCAAAGGGCAAGAGAGGGTCCCCTGGGGGATACCTGTGTCGCGCAACTCATTGGTCTGGTGGCTACAGACGGCACCTGCGAGTTTAATTTGATAATGAATGTTTACCGTAGGGTGCGCCGACCTCGGCGCACCGTGCTATCCGGCTGGCACTCAATAAAAATGAAAAAAAAAAATGGAGAATGCCCTACCTCGGGGTTCATTCTCCATTCCGACTCGCTAAGAGCCGCCCTATGGGCGGTTGCTCGCTGGACGCCCACTGCGGTGGGTGTATCCATTTTCAATTTTCCATTATTTCGCCTGATATGCCGGTTTGAGAAACATTTCTCCAAGATACTGCTTGCCGGTTTCGGTTCGGAACACGCGGTCTTTCGCGGTTTTACACTGCTCTGCCGTCATACCGTCCTCGTAGGCGTTGACAAGGAAATCCGCTTCAAGCAGAATACGGAAATCTTTTTCCTCTCCGGCGGTACAGGTATGGTGATGCGCGATGAGCCACTGCACGCGCTCGCTCTCCCGCTCATCTGCGCCGCACTGCTGCAGCATGGGAGCCGCGACCGCCGGGCCTTCCATCTCCTGCCAGTGTCCGCCGCTCGAGCCGTGCTTCCGTTCGGCTTCGTGGATGCCGATATCGTGCAGAACGGCTGCAGCTTCGAGTATATTCTGCTTCTGCTCATCCAGACCTTCCCTGCGCCCGAGCAGGCGGCTGTACGCGTATACCTTTATAAAGTGCTGAATCCGTTTTGCGTCGCCTGCGTCATACGCGATGGCGAGCGCGGTCAGCTTTTCGATGTCGATCATGCGTGTCACTCCTTTGGCGCAAGCATAGCACCGCACGACCGGATTTGTCAAGTCAGGGTAATACCACATAATTGAACAAGAGCGATTTACGAGTAAATTTTGCGGTCTGACTAGGCGTGATTTTGCGGTAATACTTTGTGTATTACCGTGAAAGCACAACGACGTCAGAGCACAAAATTTCCGTAAAGCGCCGCAGTTTAATTGTGCGGTGTTATCCTAATCCTGTCCAGCCGTATTTCGCCATATCCACACGGCCGTCCTCGGTGAACTCGATGCCGTCCGCTTCGAGCAGTGCGCGCTGGATATCCGCGCCGCCGAACGCAAACGCCGGTGACGTTCGTCCGTCTTTCGTTACCACGCGGTAGCACGGAATCCCCTCCGGATCGGGATTGGCATGCAGCGCATAGCCAACAACGCGCGCCCATCTCGGATTGCCCGCGAGCAGCGCGACCTGCCCGTAGCTGGCCACCGTTCCGCGCGGAATTTTCTTCACCACTGCATATATTCGCTCAAAGCTGTTTGCCATAGCTAATCCACCTTTCTTTTTACCAGTCAATACCACATAATGAAACAAGAGTGATTTGCGAGTAAATTTTTTTTTTTGACGAGGCATGGTTTTGCAGCAATACTTTCGGATTGCAAGAAAACACACCGAAGTCAAGAAAGTAAATTTTCGCAAAGCACCGCCGCTTTAATTATGCGGTACTGGCTTTATTATATCAAGTCAGATTGCCAATATCCATAGGTTTTTCGGCCTAAAAAACTGTATAATTTTATCGTGCTAAAGTATTGCATATGCAAAAAAATTGCTATATAATAGAACCGTCATCAAATATAAAAGCATTCCACTCGGATTACTTACGAAAGTTAAGCGAGTGGTATAGAATGTAAGGAGGACAATAAAAATGGCACTTACCAATTCTTATCTGCAGGGCGTGTACGAAACCGTACAGAAGCGCAACCCGAATGAGCCGGAGTTCCAGCAGGCTGTATACGAGGTTCTCGAGAGCCTTCAGCCGGTTGTTGAAGCTCGTCCGGAGCTCGAGAAGAACGGCATCATGGAGCGCATCGTAGAGCCGGAGCGCATGTTCATGTTCCGTGTACCGTGGGTTGACGATCAGGGCAAGGTTCAGGTAAACCGCGGCTTCCGTGTACAGTTCAACTCCGCGATCGGCCCCTACAAAGGGCGGTCTGCGTCTGCACCCCTCTGTTAACGCATCCGTTATCAAGTTCCTCGGCTTTGAGCAGTGCTTCAAGAACAGCCTGACCACCCTCCCGATGGGCGGCGGCAAGGGCGGCTCCGACTTCAATCCCAAGGGCAAGTCCGATGCTGAAATCATGCGTTTCTGCCAGTCCTTCATGACCGAGCTGTGCAAGCACATCGGTCAGTTCACCGACGTACCGGCCGGCGATATCGGTGTTGGCGGCCGTGAGATCGGCTTTTTGTTCGGCCAGTACAAGCGTCTGCGCAACGAGTTCACCGGCGTTCTCACCGGCAAGGGCCTGTCCTACGGCGGTTCTCTCGCCCGTACCGAGGCTACCGGCTACGGCCTGTGCTACTACATGAAGGAAATGCTCGCATACAAGGGCACTTCGTTCGAGGGCAAGACTGTTGCAATCTCCGGTTCCGGCAACGTTGCAATCTACGCTTGCCAGAAGGCTACCCAGCTGGGCGCTAAGGTTGTTACCATGTCCGACTCCAACGGCTTCATCTACGATCCAAACGGCATCAACCTGGATATTGTTAAGGACATCAAGGAAGTTAAGCGCGGCCGCATCAAGGAGTACGCTGAGCGCGTACCGGGCAGCGTTTACACCGAGGGTCAGCGTCCGTGGGGCACCAAGTGCGACATCGCTCTGCCGTGTGCAACCCAGAACGAGCTGAATGAGGAGAACGCAAAGGCTCTGATCGCCAACGGCTGCAAGTTTGTAGCTGAGGGCGCTAACATGCCGTCCACCCCGGAGGCTGTTGCAGCATTCCAGGCAGCCGGCGTATTCTTCGGCCCGGCAAAGGCTGCTAACGCAGGCGGCGTAGCTACCTCCGGTCTGGAAATGAGCCAGAACTCCATGCGTCTGTCCTGGACCTTCGAGGAAGTTGACCAGCGTCTGCACGACATCATGGTTAACATCTTCCACACCTGCATCACTGCAGCTGAGAAGTACGGCCACAAGGACAACCTTGTTATGGGCGCTAACATCGGCGGCTTCGAGAAGATCGCTGACGCTATGCTGGCTCAGGGCGTATGCTGATTTTCGATTGAAAGGGCGCAGCCCTTTCAATCGAGGGACGCCCTTTGACAGGCGCTGCCTGTAAGGGCTACCGCAAAAAGAGCACCGGAATTTCGATTCCGGTGCTCTTTTATTGTTTGCTAAAAATGACCCGGCAAAGCTGAGCCATTTTTGTCGCGCTGAAAGCGCTCCATTTGATGCGCTCCGTGGCGTGATAGGTTATCTGGGTGCTGAAATCCCCGTCGAGGATTTTATGGGTTGGCGTGAACGCTGTCGCCCGCGAAGGACTCACCGCCGACAGGCGGCTGTCCTGTGGGTGTGGTTTGCGGGGCATACTGCGTATTTTATGCCGCGAACTGCGTTCGCGGGTGCGGGACCCGGCGGCACAGCCGCCTGTGTCCCGTATTTCGCGCGTCAGCGCGCTTCAAATAGAATTTGCTATGCAAATTCATAGCCCGTAGGCCTCTATCCTTAAAAAGATTTAATGAGAGCAAACCGGGAGCATGTATCTCGGTTTTTATACTTCTGGAGGGAGAAAGTTTCGACCATCAGGAGGAACTTTCGGACGACTTTGGAACGGCCCACGGTCCGTTCCCCCTTGTCGGCGAAACTGTAGTTTCGCGACAGGCATTTTATGCGTTTTCCGAGAAATCCGCAAGACGCAGATTCTCGTTATGGTCGGTTGCGTAGGTGATATTCCACGGCGAGGTGAACAGCAGCAGGCTGTTGCCCTTGAGATCCTCGACGATTTTGGTATCGCTCGTGAGCTGGAGCTTCTTAATGTCGAAGTCATCCTCGTCATTCTCAACCCAGCGAACGTGCTCATACGGCAGGTTTTCGCGGATGATCTCAACGTTATACTCGTTCTTCAGCCGGTACTCCAGCACCTCAAACTGCAGCACGCCGACCGCGCCGACGATGACCTCCTCCATGCCGCTGTTCGGCTCATGGAAGATCTGGATGGCGCCCTCCTGTGCGATCTGGGTGACGCCCTTGACAAACTGCTTGCGCTTGAGCGTGTCCTTCTGGCGGACAACGGCAAACAGCTCGGGTGCGAACGTCGGGATGCCGGAGAACACGCACTTATGCTTGGGATCGCACACGGTATCACCGATGGAGAACACACCCGGATCGAAAAATAATGCCGATAATATCGCCCGCATACGCCTCATCGACAATGGAGCGGTCCTGTGCCATCAGCTGCTGCGGTGCGGCAAGCACCATCTTCTTGCCGGACTGAACGTGCAGCACGTCCTGACCGCGCTCAAACTTGCCGGAGCAAATACGCATGAACGCAACACGGTCGCGGTGCGCCTTGTTCATGTTCGCCTGAATCTTGAACACAAACGCGGAGAAATGCGGGTCGAACGGGTCGATCACGCCGATGTCAGCGGTACGCGCGGTCGGCGGCGGCGTCATCTGCAGGAACTTTTCCAGAAACGGCTCAACGCCGAAGTTCGTCAGCGCGGAGCCGAAGAACACCGGCGACAGCTTACCCTCGTGCACAGCCTTGAGATCAAACTCATCGCCTGCACCGGAGAGCAGCTCCACATCGTCGATCAGCGTCTGGTACTGATCCTCGGGCAGCAGACCCTCGAGGATCGGATCGTCGATCGACAGGCGCTGCGCCTTGACCTCGTGACGGAAGTCCGCGCCCTCAAACGCGATAACCTCATCGTCCATGCGGTCGTACACGCCCTTGAAGCGCTTGCCCGAGCCGATCGGCCAGTTTACCGCATAGGTGCCGATGCCCAGCTCGTTCTCGATGTCCTCGAGCAGCTCGTACGGGTCGCGTGCCTCACGGTCCATCTTGTTGATAAAGGTGAAGATCGGCACGCCGCGCATCGCGCAGACCTTGAACAGCTTGCGGGTCTGTGCCTCGACGCCCTTGGAGGCGTCAATGACCATCACCGCCGAGTCAGCCGCCATCAGCGTGCGGTAGGTGTCCTCGGAAAAGTCCTGATGGCCCGGGGTATCCAGAATGTTGATGCACTTGCCCTCATAGCGAAACTGCAGCACCGAGGACGTTACCGAAATACCGCGCTGCTTCTCGATCTCCATCCAGTCGGAGACCGCATGACGGCTGTTTTTCTTGCCCTTGACCATGCCGGCCTCCTGAATGGCTCCGCCGTAGAGCAAAAAACTTCTCCGTAATGGTGGTTTTACCGGCGTCAGGATGCGAAATGATTGCAAATGTGCGCCGATTTTCAATTTCTTTTTTCAGGTCTGCCACAGACTTTTTCCTCCCGATCTATCAAAAATCTAATATTGTTGTAGAATGTACACAGAATGTTCACAATTCACCAGTATTATAAATGACGTGGAAAGCGTAAGATCCCCCCACATGTTCTTGCTTTCTACTCTCTATCCTACCTTTTATTGCGGGAGCAGCCGGACGAAAGTTCGGCTGTTCCTGTTTTTTTACCTTTTTCAAAGGTAAAATGAGAGTTTACGTTGTAAATTCTATTCAGCACCATCTATACGCTAACAAGTACAATCTTATCATAAACAACGGTGCCGAGCACAGCAACCAACCAAATCATTGGGCGGCACTGCCATCCTCCAGAGGACCCTCTCTTGCCCTTTGGGCAATTCACCTTTGTGCCGCCCTCTGCGTTGACTTTCTGTCCTGTGTAGCAGCAAGGAATCTGACACTGCGTACAGGCAGAGACATAGGCGCACACTGTGCGCCCCTACGGTAGAAAAAATCCTCTGCCGTTCCCTTATAGTCTCAGTTCTCTGATTGCCGCCGTGCCCTCTAATGGAAAAGGGGTGAAAATCAGAGGGTGGAAACCTTGGTGTCTACCCTCTTGTGCGCCTGCCGCGTAGGCAAGAACCGCCGCATACTGCGGCACCAATTTCCGTCAAACGCAAACCTTACAAGGATGCAAAGGAGCCATCACAGCTCCTTTCGCCCCTCCAGTGCACGGGTCAGCGTCACCTCATCAACAAACTCCAGATGCCCGCCAACCGGAATACCATACGCCAGCCGCGTAATCTTGATGCCGAACGGCTGCAGCAGCCGCGAAATGTACATCGCCGTGGCTTCGCCCTCGGTGTCCGGATTGGTGGCGAGGATAACCTCCTCGGTCTCCTCCTCCGCCACGCGCTTGACCAGCTCACGGATACGGATGTCGTCCGGTCCGACGTGTCCCATCGGAGACAGCGTACCGTGCAGCACATGATACAGACCCTTGTACTCCTTCGTGCGCTCGAACGCGATTACGTCGCGCGGCTCTGCCACCACGCAGATCACCTTCTGGTTGCGCGTCTTGTCCGAACAGATCGGACAGATCTCGCTGTCCGTCAGATTCTGACAACGCTTGCAGGTGAACGTCTTGGCTTTTGCTTCACGGATGGCATCCGCAAACCGCTCGGCGTCCTCTTTCGGCAGGTCGAGCACATGAAACGCCAGCCGCTGTGCGGTCTTCTGGCCGATGCCCGGGAGCTTTGCAAACTCCTCGATCAGCCGTTCGACCGGCGGTGCAAAAAGCTCCATTACAGCAGACCGCCCAGACCGCCGCCGATACCGCCCGTAATCGCGGACATCTGGCTCTGCGACTTATCGGAAGCCGCCTTGAGGGCCTCATTGACCGCTGCAACGACCAGATCCTGCAGCATGTCGATATCGTCCGGATCAACAACGTCCGGCTTGATCTCAATGCTCTTGAGCGTGGAAGTGCCGGTTACAGTCGCGGTAACCATGCCGCCGCCTGCCGTGCCGGTGGATTCCATCTGCGCGATCTCCTCCTGCGCCTTGAGCATGCTCTCCTGCATCTTCTGTGCCTGCTTCATCATCGCCTGCATATTCATGCCGCCGCCGAAGCCGCCGAAACCCTTACCCTTTGCCATAATAAATGTCCTCCTTAAAGCTGTTTCACTTGAATATCCATTGATTTAGCGCGGTCGATCAGTTCATCGACTGCGATATTTTTTTTCACAACAAGCTCCTCGCCCGCTTCGCGCACCTTGACCTTGATGGGTGCACCGTTCAGCTTGGCCGCCTGCTCCCGGATGACCGAAATGGTCGGCTCCTTTGCCGCGAGAATGGCCGTCATTTTATCCTCGCAGAGAATGACGAGCGCGTTGTCCTCGAGCACGCCTTTCGCGCTCAGCTTGATATTGGTGTGTGCGCCGATGTTGATCTTGCCGGTCAGCGCTTCGAGCAGCGGCTGCCACTGGCTCCACAGTGTCACTTCCTGCTTAGGCGTGTCTTCTGCGGTCCCGTCTTCCTCTCGCGCCCAGTCAGGCGCATCCTCGTCGCCCGGAAGCGGCGGTGCATCATCGTCACTCGGCGGAAGCGGCACATCGCCTGCCTGCTGCGCGGCTGCTGCGGGCACCATCTGCACCGGAACGCCGTTCTTCAGCTTTTCCTCGAGCGCTTCTACACGCCCGCCGAGCGTGTCATAGCTGTCAGCCCCCAGACTGCACAGCCGCACCGCGCACAGCTCCGCCTCCACGCGGCGGTTGGCTGCCGTGCGCATATGGTCGAGCGAATCGCTGATAATGCGGCTCCACGCGATGAGCGTGGACGACGCCAGACCGTCACACAGCGCCTGCAGCGTCTTTACGCTGTACGCCGGAGAAATAAGCGCAGAAACGTCGGTCTTGCTGGTCTTGACCAGCAGTGCATCGCGGATCAGGCCAAGCATCTGGTCGTACACGGATGCCAGATCGCGGCCCGCATTGTAATATTCGTCCAGCAGGCCGACTGCCGCCGCGAGATCACCCGTTTTCAGGTGCTCGGCCAGGCGAATGCCATCGTCCTGACCCATCACGCCGAGCGCCGCCGTGACCGTTTTCTCGTCCACCGCACCGGCTGCCGCCGCACGGTCGAGCATGGAAAGCGCATCTCGCATGGCGCCGTCTGCCAGCCGGGCAATCAGGCGTGCCGCACCTTCGGTCAGCGCAATGCCCTCACCTGCCGCAACATCCAGCAGCCGGCGGGAAATATCCTCCGCGCCGATGCGGCGGAAATCAAACCGCTGACAGCGCGACAGAATGGTCGCAGGTACCTTGTGCAGCTCGGTGGTAGCGAGGATGAACAGAACGTGCTCCGGCGGCTCCTCGAGTGTTTTGAGCAGCGCATTGAACGCACCGATGGACAGCATGTGTACCTCGTCGATGATGAACACGCGCTTGCGGACCTGTGCAGGCGTGTAGCGCGTCTCATCGCGCAGGTCACGGATGTTATCCACACCGTTGTTGGACGCCGCGTCAATCTCGGTCACGTCCAGCACCGAGCCGTCCAGAATGCCGCGGCACGCCGCACACTCGTTGCACGGATCGCCGTTCACCGGATGCTCGCAGTTGACTGCGCGCGCGAGGATCTTCGCACAGGTGGTCTTGCCGGTGCCGCGCGTGCCTGTAAACAGATATGCATGGCTCAAACGTCCGGACTGCAGCTGCGCGCGCAGCGTGTCCGTAATATGCTGCTGCCCAATCACATCCGCAAACGTCTGCGGCCGCCATTTGCGGTATAAAGCCTGATACAAACGAAAATCCTCCCCTCAATAAAATAAAGAGGCGGGCGTAAGCCCGCCTCAAAGCGTCCTCTCGCGGACTTTGTCCGCCATTCAATACCGGTTTGCTTGCAAACCGTACCCGCATGGCAGGATTTTGTTTCAAAAATCCGAGCCATCGGTCTCCGCCGCTTCACGGCGGCATTCAATCAAATCTTACGGCCACGCCGTAAGATTCATAAAAACCCGCGACATGTGCGTGGGGTTTTATACAAGACGGAGCAAAAGTTTCGACCATCGGGAGGAACTTTTGTCCCGCCGGGATTTGTCCGAGCCGCAGGCTCGGCACATCCCCTTCGATCGAAAGCGTGGTTTCGATCGAGATTCGTTCAGCGCCCCACAAGACCGCACACAGGTAATTCGAATACACACACCCGGCTGCCTTTCCGCATTTCGGGCTCAGAATCGGCAGATCTGCGGCACACGATGGTTTCTGCTTAATGCTGCTCGGTTCCCCGCCTGACATGGTTCACAGTCCTCCGTTGCGCAGTACCGGTTCCTCATCGCCCTGTGAGTGGCTGCCTCGCCGCATGTGTGCTCCTTGTTACCCGCATAGTCCCCGCTGAAGCGGATTGCGGGTTCAAGGCACCGCTAACGCCCCGACTTGTGCGGCCTTGTGCGGCGCTGAACGATTTTCAGTTTTCAGTTTGTGCCGAACAATTCGGCTTTATGCTTCCGGATCCTCCGAGCTGTCGCCGCTGTCTCCACTGTCGTCACCGGAATCGCCGCTGTCGCCCGAATCGTCTCCGCTGTCACCGCCGTCTCCGCTGTCGTCACCGGAATCGCCGCTGTCGCCGCTGTCATACGATCCACCGTCACCGGAATCCTCATTGCCGGTGTCGGTATCCGAAGAGCTGCTGTCCGAATCGCTGTCATCTTCTTCATCGTCGTAGTAATAATTATCTACGCCCATGCTCTCGAAATCATACTTGTTTTCGATATTCTGATGACTGCAGGTCTCGGTCGGAACCTTGTCCTTCCAGAATCGGCCGGTTGCAGCACGTCCCGCAGCGCGGCACGCACCGGATGCCAGCAGACCAGTATCCATACAGTAGGTGACTTCCTCGAAATCCTGCGGATGCGAATCGAATACCAGACCGGAATCACCCGCATGCACCTTCTGCATAACGGCCAGCCAGATTTCCGCCGCATTGCGGCCGTATAGACCATCCAGACGGTAGTTATGCTCGTAGCCTACCCATACCGCACCGGAATACTTCGGCGTGATGCCGCAGAACCAGATATCGGTATTGGAGGTGGTGGTACCGGTCTTGCCGCCGGTTTCTACACCGTCAAGCTGAATGCCGTAGGCGGTACCGTGTGCGGTAACGTTCTGCAGACAATCGAGCATATAATAAGCCGTGCGGACATTGGTAAAGCCCTTATCCGTGTTGGGTGTATTCTCCATTATGGTGTTGCCTTCGCTGTCCGTCACCTTGGTGTAGGTGCGGGTACCGCCGTAAACACCGTCATTGATGAAGGTCGAGAAACCGCCCGCCATCTCACGAACGGTAACGCCGTCCGTCAGTGCGCCGAGCGCCAGCGGTGCAAGGTCGATATCCGACTGCACGGTACCGTCCTCGTTGGTGCGGCTGTCTACCAGCTTAAAGCCAAGCTGCTGCGTCATGAATTCGTAGGACTTCTGCGGAGTCAGCTGTTTGAGCAGCTGTGCCGAAATGGTATTGAGCGAACGCGTCATGCCTTCCTTGACCGTCATTGCACGGCCGGTCGGATATTTGCCGTCGTTCATCGGCCACGGATTGCCTTCCTCATCCTGTATGAGCGCACGGTCGTAAACCATGGTGTCCGGCGTAGCAATACCGGCATCCATCGCAGGACCATAGGTCGCCAGCGGCTTGATCGAGGAACCCGGCTGACGGCGTGCGTCAGACGCGTAAGAGAAGCCGCGGCTGCTGGTCTTTTCACCGCGACCGCCGGCAATACCAACGATATCGCCCTGCTTGTCCGTGATGACCATGGCGCTCTGCGGAATTTCGCCGTACTTTTCGGTGTTCGGGAAATTATCTGCGTTAGCCCAGACCTCATCGAGTGCATTCTGCACCTTGGTGTCGATGGTCGCATAGATGTTCAGACCGCCGGAGTAAACCATGTTCTCCGCAACCAGACGGGAATATCCCTTTTCGGTCATCAGGTCGTTGATCACGTCCTTGATGACTTCATCGGTGAAGTAGCTGTAGGTGGACTTGATCTCCTGCTGATACTCCTCGTAGGGGCGGTAGTTAAGCTCCTCTGCTACGGCAGCCTCGTACTCCTCCTGCGAGATCATCTTCTGATCGAGCATCTGTGCAAGGATGGTCTCCTGACGCTCCTTTACCTTTTCGGGATGGTTATAAACGTCGTAAATCGACGGGTTGTTGGTGAGACCTGCCAGCACGGCGGATTCTGCCAGATCCAGCTGCGATACATCCTTGTCAAAGTACTGCATCGCCGCAGTCTGCACGCCGTAGCTGTTGTAGCCCAGATAGATCGTGTTCAGGTACATGACCAGAATACGGTCCTTGTCGTCAATCTCTTTTTCGAGTGCAAACGCGCGGAAAATCTCGTTTACCTTGCGCTTTACCGAGTAATCGTTGTCAGCCGTGATGTTTTTGATCAGCTGCTGCGTTATCGTGGAGCCGCCGTACTGCGTGCCGCCGAGCAGCCAGCCCTTGACCGCACCGATCGTGCGCACCCAGTCTACACCGTGGTGCTTGTAAAAGCGCTCGTCCTCGATTGCAACGACTGCGTTCTTGAGGGTATCCGGAATCTTGTCGCTGTCCACCCATTCACGGTTTTCCTTGCCCTTGATGGTTTCGTACAGCGTGTATTCATCGGAATCCGATTCCTTTGCATAGATGAATGAATTCAGATTCAGACCCAGTCCCTTGCTGATCTCCACTGCAGTTTCCTGCGCGGACGGATTGATATAGATGTGCACATACATCGCAAACGCAATGCCGCAGAAGCAGCCGCACAGCACGCCGATCAATACCAGTGTAATCAGTATGCGGGAGAGCAGATGTCCGATCCCCGTTCCTTTTTTGATTGCCAGTTGCCAATTTGTTTTCCTCCTTGCCCCACGATATGCACCGCAGGGTCCTGTCGGGTAAGACGCGGAACACGTCCTATTTGTTCCCGCACACGGTCTTGTTTTTTTGAAGCACCGTGTATTGTTGGCAATACCGTAAAATTCATCGGTATTACCGTCTTATAAGGCTAAATGAATTGTACAATAGCTGCCTGTGCCGATTTTCTTCCGGCAGCTTACTGCCGATGTAATAGGCACTCTGATAGCATTATACCACAGGACTTTGCAAATTCCAAACATTTTTTACACTGCTTTTAGAATAGACCGTATTTTTGTGGGAATACTCAAAGCAAGTCCCACTGAGTGAAGGAGTTTTGACTATGATGCAGGGTTTTTATCTGCTTGCCATGCAGCAGGCGCGGCGGCGCACGCTGCTTGCCGCGCTGGCGTGTATCGCGGCGCTCATCAGCATTGTGCTCGCCGGACGCGCGCTGCTGTCCGCGCCTGCCGTTCCGGCGAGCGCAGCAATTAGCTACACGGTGCAGAGCGAAAATGACCGGCTTGTCATCCGGCAGAGCGATGGCTCGGTCCTGCGCACAGGCATCGACACACGCACGCTGCCATCCGCCGAGCAGCAGGCACTTGCGGACGGCATTACGCTCGATAACGCAGAGGAGCTGGCGCGGCTGCTGGAAAATTACAGCTCGTAAAACACCGTCTCCTTTTCCCTCACCATACAGTGTATGCCACAGACGGAAAAAGTTTTCATGCGAGTTTTGCGCGGATAAGGCTTTACTTTTTCTGCTTTTTGTATTATGCTGTAAGTAACGATAAACACCGACAGGTAGGATCGGAAAGGAGAACCAAATATGCTTGACGGAACGAGAAAATTCAGTCTGGTAGACGAGTCCAACAAGGAGATGAAGCGCACGCTTACCACTGTGTATGATGCGCTCAAGGAGAAAGGCTACAACCCGATCAACCAGATCGTCGGCTATCTTCTCTCTGAGGACCCGACTTACATTACCAACTACAACAATGCCCGCAGCCTGATCTGCAAGCTCGACCGTGACGAACTCATGCAGGAGCTGGTTCAGTTCTATCTGGATAACTGAGTTTTTGCAGAATAACCGTATACCTTATTTATGAAAAATAACCGTTACCTTTGGCGAGGGCGGTTATTTTTTATTCTGCAAAACATTTCCGTGCTCTGCGGCTTGACTTTTACCGCAGATTTGCTATACTTATAGATAGAAAAGGGCAATCCGACGAAAGACGGTTGACCAAAGTTTAGTTATTCACGAAAAAAATAACCGCATCTTTGGCGAGGGCGGTTATTTTTTTATGGTTTTTACAAACTCGAGCAGAATAAGTAACATAATGATCTGCCAAATCTGATCCATAATACCACCTCCCTTCAGGGAGTATGGCCAACCGTCTCTCAATCTTTTGCCGGATTACCCGTTTTTTTATTGTAACCTATAATTTTCACCTTGTAAAGCCAAAGAGGTATATATGAACGGTTTTCTTCCTATTTCCAAACAAGATATGACCGATCGCGGATGGTATTACTGCGATTTTCTCATCGTCACCGGCGATGCGTACGTCGATCATCCGTCGTTCGGCACGGCGATCATTTCACGCGTGCTGGAGGATGCAGGCTACAAGGTCGCTATCCTCAGCCAGCCGGATTTCCGCGATGAGCACGATTTTCTCGAAATGGGCCGTCCGCGCTATGCGGTGCTCATCAACGGCGGCAACATCGACTCGATGGTCGCGCACTACACCTCGGCGAAAAAGCGCCGTTCGGACGATGCGTACACGCCGGGCGGTGTGGGCGGCAAGCGCCCGGACCGTGCGGTAACCGTCTATTCCATGCTTGCGCGGCGCGCCTTCCCGGAAACGCCGGTCTATCTCGGCGGCATTGAAGCCAGTCTGCGCCGATTTGCACACTATGATTACTGGGCTGACCGCGTTATGCCGTCCATTCTGGAATCCACCGGCGCGGACGGCGTGATGTTCGGCATGAGCGAGCACTCGGTCGTTGAGCTGGCAAACAACCTCAAGCACGGCAAAAAGGGCGCAGACGCGTGCAAGGGAGTCCGCGGCACTGCCTATATGGTGCATGATACGGACGATCTGGAGTATGATGCGGTCGAATGTCCCTCGTACGAGGATGTCTGCGCCAGCAAGCCGGACTACGCCCGTTCGGTCAAAATCCAGTACGACGAACAGGATGCCGTGCGCGGCAAGGCGATTCTCCAGCGGCACGGCAAGCGCATCCTTGTGCAGAACCCGCCCGCAAAGCCGCTGACCACCGAAGAGATGGATCACGTTTATGCGCTGCCGTATATGCGAACTTATCATCCGTCCTACGAAGTGCTCGGCGGCGTGCCCGCTATTCAGGAGGTGCAGTTCTCCATCATCCACAACCGCGGCTGCTTCGGCGGGTGCAGCTTCTGTGCGCTGACGTTCCATCAGGGACGGTACATTCAGGTGCGCAGCCACGAGAGCGTGATCGAGGAAGCGAAAAAGATCACCCAAATGCCCGGATTCAAGGGATACATCCACGATGTCGGCGGCCCGACGGCGAATTTCCGCTTTCCGGCCTGCAAAAAACAGGAGAAATACGGCTGCTGCAAGGACAAGCGCTGCCTGTTCCCCACCACCTGCCAGAACATCGAAGCAGACCATACCGACTACCTTGAGCTGCTGCGCGAGCTGCGCCGCATCGAGGGCGTGAAGAAGGTGTTCGTGCGCTCCGGTCTGCGCTACGACTACATGATGGCCGAGAAGAACGATGCGTTCTTCCGCGAACTGGTCGAGCACCACATCTCCGGTCAGCTGAAGGTCGCGCCGGAGCACATGAGCGACAACGCCCTGTACTACATGGGCAAGCCGTCCTTCAAGGTGTACGAGCAGTTCCGCGAGCGGTATGCCCGCATCAACGAAAAGCTGGGCCGCAAGCAGTATCTTGTGCCCTATCTGATGAGCTCGCATCCGGGTGCAACGCTTGATGACGCCATCATGCTCGCGCAATACCTCAACCGCGTCGGCTACATGCCCGAGCAGGTGCAGGATTTTTATCCCACGCCGGGTACGCTGTCCACCGCGATGTACTACACCGAGATTGATCCACGCACCATGAAGCCGGTCTTTGTGGCGAAAACGCCCGAGGACAAGGCGATGCAGCGTGCGCTGCTGCAGTGGCGCCGACCGGACAAGCGCCCGATCGTCATTGCCGCGCTCAAAAAGGCGCACCGTGAGGATCTCATCGGCTTTGGCAGGGAATGTCTCATTCGTCCGGGCAGAGGCAGCGACCAGCGCATGCCGGGCAGCAAGCAGCACAGCGTCAGCCGCCACGGCGTGTCCAACGGCGGCAGACAGCAGAATAACGACCGCCGTCATTCTGCGCCTAATAACGGCAAGCACAGTGCACCGAACGGCAAACGACCGGCTTCACGTCCGGCACAGGGCAAGCCGAATCAGGGTAAAAAAACCGGCTGGGCAAAACCGAAAAAGAAAAAATAATTTTATACGGAACTTTTTACGCCGTCTTTCGTCTATACTATCAGAGTTACGAAAGGCGGTGTTTTTTTATGACAAAACGTACTTTAGCAATGCTTCTTGCACTTCTGGCGCTGCTGCTGACCGGCTGCGGCAATGCCGAGCCGAAAACCACGGAAGCCGAAATCGGCAGCCAGAGCACGGATGACGCAGCTGCCCTGCCCGATACGACTGAGCAGAAACCGGTCGCAGATGCACCCATGATGGTGATGGTGGATAACACGCTGTATCAGTCTACCGGTGAGGTCAGCACGGTCGATGGCCGCTGCGGCAACATGGACGGCGAAATCACCTCGCAGACGGCAAACGGCACGGACGCACCCACCGAGAACGGCCAGTCCAACTTCGGCACAGGCTACGGCTATCAGCGCATAGACGACCATATCGAGGTGCTGATTGATAACCAGTGGATCGTGTTCGAGCAGGATGCCACCGTACCGCGGATGGTCATGGTGGATGGCAAGCTGTATCAGGAGACCGGAAACCTGCCTTCCGAGCCGTTCTGCGGAACGCCTGACGGTTCGATCACCTCGAAAACGGCAAACCGAAACGATGTTCCGACCGAAAACAACCAGTCCAATTTCAGCGATAACCGGGATTTTGTGTTCATTGACGAAGATACCATTTACGTTTCCGCAACGCCGGACTGGATGGAATTCAAGGTCATCACCGACTCGGATGTATAAAAACTTTTGTTCGAAGCCTTATTTTATTTGACAACAACCCGGTCGTGCTTTATAATAAACAGTGAACAAAGGAGTTCGTCCCGCGAAGGCGGGTCGGACTCCTGTTTTTATTTTTAGGATAAGGAGGGCTATTTGCCCCATGGACGAAATTGATCTGAAGCTCTTGCGGCTGCTGCAGAAGAATGCCCGCACCCCCATCAAGGCCCTTGCAGGTGAGGTTCGCCTTTCCTCCCCTGCGGTTTCCGCGCGTATTGAGCGGCTGGAAAAACAGGGTGTTATTCGTGCGTATACGCTCGATCTGGACCCGCTGCAGCTTGGCCATCACATTCTCGCGTACATTCATCTGGATATGCAGCCCACCCAGAAAGAGGAATTTTATCCGTTCATTGCTGCGTGCTCGAATGTGCTCGAGTGCAACTGCGTGACCGGCAACTACTCCATGCTGATCAAGGTGTCGTTCGCCTCGACGCAGGAGCTGGACGGCTTTATCGGACGTCTGCAAAAATTCGGCAAGACCGAAACACAGATCGTGTTTTCCTCGCCGGTGCCGCCGAGAGAGCCATTGTGGTATGAGAAAAAGCCTGCGTGTGCAGGCTTTTTCTTTTGTCCACAGGGTGGGGATAGTTTTGATTTATCTGTTTGCTAAAGCAGCGGGAATGAGCGCCAACCTTTGGCGGGGAGGTTCGCCGCATCCGCGGCGGGGGCAAGAGGGTAGACACCTACGGTTTCTACCCTCTTAACTCCCGTTTCCCTTTATTTGTTCGTCTGGCGCAAACCAGAGACCGGTGACCGCTCCGAAATTTTGGAACGGTAGAGGATTTTTTCTTCCGTAGGAGCGGCCAGTGGCCGCCCATTTCTCTACCGCTTCGCAGTGCCAGATTCCTTGCTGCTACACATGCGGTTTAGTCTCCGCAGGCGCAACACAAGGTGAATTGTCCGAAGGGGCAAGAGAGGGTCCCCTGGGGGATAACAATGTTGTGCAACTCGTTTGCGCGTTGTTATGCACGGCACCTGCGAATATTTCTTTGCAAACACGCTTTATCTTACAAACTCTTCACTCTAATTCTCAATTCTCAATTACTGAGTTTTTCCGCCGCGAGATCTGCCAGTTTCGCATACTCTGCAAGGCTGAGCCGCTCACCGCGAACGCGGGCATCCAGACCGGCTGCTTCTACGAGTGCGGTGATCTCCTCCTTGCTCATCGACGAGCCGAGCACCGGACCGAGCGCGTTCACGAGCGTCTTACGGCGCATATTGAAGGCTGCGCGCACGAGGGAAAAGAACAGCTTTTCGTCCTTGGTCTCAACCGCCGGCTTGTCGAGCGGCACGAGCTTGAGCACCGCCGAATCCACCTTGGGTCTGGGCACAAAGCAGTCCGCCGGAACATCAAACAAAATTTCCGCCTTGGCGTGGTACTGCACATAAATCGAGAACGCCGAGTACGCCGCCGTGCCCGGCTCTGCACAGATGCGCTGCGCGACCTCCTTCTGCACCATGACGGTCACCTGCTCGAACGCGCCGCTCTCGAGCAGCGCCGTAATCGCCGGTGTGGTGATGTAATACGGCAGATTGGCGCACGCGATCGCCTTTCCGTCACCGAATTTCTCCTTGCAGAGCGCGGCAAGGTCGGTTTCGAGCACATCGCCGTGCACGACCTCGAAGTTATCGTAATCCGCAAGTGTCTCTGCCAGAACCGGCATGAGCGCACGATCCAGCTCGACCGCTACGACCTTATCCGCGCGCTGGCACAGCTCCGCCGACAGGCAGCCCATGCCCGGGCCGACCTCAATCGCGTTGCCGCACTCGGCCGCGCCGCTCATCTCCGCAATGCGGCGCGGCACGCTTTCGTCCGTCAGAAAGTTTTGTCCGAGCGATTTGGAAAAATGGAATCCGTGACGGCCCAGAACCGCTCGGATTGTCTCAATATCACATAAATTCATTCGTTTTCCCCTTTTAACCGAAAAGAACCGGCGGCAGAACGCCGCCGGTCCCTATGTAATGCAACTTTTTTACTGTTTGACGCGAATTTTACTCCTCGCCCTCGATCAGACCATAACCGCCTGCCGCACGCTTGTAAACAACGGCGTGGATATTGTCGTTGTCGGCGTTGCGGAAGAAGTAGAACTGGTGGTCAAGCAGGTTCATCTGCAGGATAGCCTCGTCCACGCTCATCGGCTTTACGTCGAAGCGCTTGCGGCGTACTACATCGAAATCCTCCTCGGTCAGTGCGGCCTTCTGCTCTGCCATCTTGTCGAATGCACCCTCACGCAGGCGCTTCTCCAGACGGGTCTTATGCTTGCGGATCTGGCGCTCGATACTGCTGATGGCACCGTCTACGGAAGCATACATATCAGTCGTCGTTTCCTCGGCGCGGACAACCAAACCAACCTGACGCACCGTGATCTCGACCGTCTGCTTGCCGCGCAGCTCGCTGAATGTAATCGTGGTATCCGAATCCTGCTGGAAGTAGCGATCCAGCTTCTCTACCTTACGCAGTGCGTACTGACGCAGCTCGTCCTCGATCTTGATTTTTCTTTCGACGATAGTGAACTTCATAAAATCATCTCCTAACAGGCGTAAACCGCCTTTGATGGCTTTATCCGCGGCCGCCGTGGTGTGGCGGAAACGGTATTGGGTTTTTGCTATCTTCAGTATAGCACAACCTATGCAACTTGTCCAACAATTTTTCAGAAGTTCACAATTTGTTCAGCATATTTCCCAAGAGGTTTTACAATTTCTTGTCCAGGTTGCTTACAGCTCGCCCTCTGCGTGACGGGTAACGTGACAGGAAATATTAACCACGCACGGCAGACCGGCGATATGCGTGCCGAACGGCTCAATCGCGCACGCAAGAGCGGTAACCGTACCGCCGAGTCCCTGCGGGCCGACACCGGATGCGTTGACCTTATCAAGAATCTGCTGCTCCATCTCGGCGTACAGCGGATCGGCGTTGTGCTGATCGACCGGACGCAGCAGCGCACGCTTGGCGAGATATGCCGCCTTATCGCTCGTGCCGCCCAGACCGACGCCGATAACGATCGGCGGGCACGGGTTGGAACCCGCATGGATGCACGCATCCGCGATAAAATCCACGATCTGCGCCTTGGTAGCGGCAGGCGTGAACATCTTCATCTGGGTCATATTCTCCGAGCCGAAGCCCTTGGGGGCAACCGTGATCTTCACCTTGTCGCCCGGAACGACCGAGGTGTACAGGATACACGGCGTGTTGTCGTTGGTGTTTTCGCGGCGCAGCGGATCACCGACCACCGACAGGCGCAGATAACCGTCGATATAGCCGCGGCGAACACCCTCGGTGACTGCATCCTCGAACGAGCCGCCGGTCAGATGCACGTCCTGACCGATCTCCGCGAACACGATCGCCATGCCCGTATCCTGGCAGACCGGCACGTTGTTCTCGCGCGCAAGGTCGCAGTTGGCGATCATTTCACCGAAGATGGTCTTGCCGAGCGGAGACTCCTCCGCGTTCTGACCATCCACGAACGCCTGCCGCAAATCTGCGGGCAGATAGTAGTTGGCGTCAATGCACAGCTGACGCACCAGCTTGGTTACTTCCGAAACCTCAATCGTCCTCATTTTGTCCTCCTATATTCCGGTGTGCCGTTTACAAAAACAGCCTGCACCTGGGTTGCAATATCCAGCGGATCGCCGCTCCACAGCACACAGTCTGCATCCAAACCGGTTTTCAGGCTGCCGATTCTGTCCTGCATGCCCGCAATTTTCGCGGGTACCGATGTGACCGCGCGCAGCGCATCCGTTTTATCCATACCCGCGCGCACCGCCAGCATAAGCGCCATCGGCAGCAGCCGCAGCGGAATTTCCGGGTGATCGACCGTAATGGCGGTTTCGATTCCGGCCTTGCACAGCAGTCCGGGCGCGGCATCCGACAGGTTGCGGATCTCCGGCTTGGAACGGTCGGTCATGTACGGGCCGCTGACCACCGGAACGTGCTCCTCGGCCAGCAGGTCGGCCACAAGGTGCGCCTCCGTGCCGTGAATGATAACCGCCCGCAGACCGAACTCCTTCGCAATGCGCAGTGCGGTAAAGATATCGTCCGCACGGTGCGCGTGAAAATGTGCCTCGGCCTTGCCCCAGAGAAGCGGCTGCAGTGCTTCCATCTTGATGTCGAAATCCGGCTCGTCCTGCTCCGGATCGTCCTCCGCGCGCGCCTTTCGCGAGAAATATTCCTTGGCCTTGTACAGCTCCTCGCGGATGATGCCCGCGGTTGCCATGCGCGTGACGGGCGTTTCGTCCTTGTCGTGGTAGACCGACTTCGGGTTCTCGCCGAGCGCGAACTTGATCGCAAGCGGCGCTTTGAGAATCATATCGTCCACACGGCGGCCTGCCATCTTGAGCAGCGCAATCTGCCCGCCGATGGGGTTTGCGCTGCCCGGGCTGACTGCAGCAGCCGTCACACCGGCCTCAAGTGCCTCGCGGAAGCTGCGGTCGAACGGGTTGACGCCGTCCAGTGCACGCAGGTGCGGCGTCGCCGGATCGGTGTCCTCGTTGCCGTCCGCGCCCTCAAAGCCGAGACCGTCCTCGTACAGACCGATGTGCGAATGGATGTCGATCAGGCCGGGTGTCAGCACGCCGCCCTCGCCGTACACGACATCGCCGTCTATTTGAACCGGCATTGCAGGCGGTTCGCCTTCGCCCATGGACGCGATTTTGCCGTTTTCGAGCAGCACCCAGCCGTAAAAGCGGGTATCCTTCTCGTCCATTGTCCAAATGTTTACATTTTTGATCAGTGTTTGATTCATTCAGAACCTCTTTCAAAAAAGCTATTGACATATATGGCAATTTATGGTATATTTATCATGGCGGTTGGGAAAGCCGCTATGCACCGTTCATATCTTTATCCCCACAATCCTACTTTTGGCGCTCTTTCGCAAGGAAGAGCGCGCTTTTTTGCGCAAAAGCAGGAGCTGCGCTTCTTTTTCAGCACAAAGTATGCTGGGCGCGCGAGTTGCGCAGCAATACGCCCTGTCCGGGCAGCACCTTTTCCTGCACCGATTGTCTGGTGCACACGAACCGCGCAGGCGGTTCGCCCCTAACGGACGGTGGGTTTTTCGCTGAACCTCAGCTGGAGTGCGCTGACGCCGCGCGGGCGCACAAGAGGGTAGACACCTGCGGTTTCCACCCTCTTGTGAATCACCCCTTTCCCTTGGAGGGTCTGACGCAGATTACCGACATGTGACCGCTGCGAAAAGGAGTACGGCAGAGGAGTTTTTCTACCGTATGGGAGCACAATGTGCTCCCATATCCCGACATATTCGTAGTGCCAGATACCGTTCTGCTACACATACGGTTTACTCTGCGCAGAGCGCGGCATAACAGTGCCGCGCAACTCGTTGGTCTGGAGTTTACGGATGGCACCTGCGAATTAGGCGTTTGGTACAATTTATCTTCGCAGAAACTGTCCGTAACAACGCGCTGACGAATCGTGCGGCACTGTTATGCCGCACCCAGCGTAGAGTAGCCCGTATGTGTAGCAGTAATCTATCTGTGAACTGCGAATATGTTGCGAAACAAACGCTGAGGTAACCCGACTGCCGTTCCCTATTTTCGAAGCGGTCACATGTAGGTAATCTGCGCCAGATTAGCAAGCAAGGGAAAGGTAGGAGTCCAAAGAGGAAGGGAAACCGCAGGTGTCCCTTCCTTTTTGCCCACCGCCGTGGGTACGGCGTCGCCCCCGCGGCGGGCGCCGCGACGCTCCCGCCGTCCGCAGACGGCGAATCCCCCGCTGAGGTTCAGCGAAAACCTTCCCGCCCGTTAGGGGCGAACACGCTAACGCAGTTCGTATGCACCGGACACCCGGTGCCAAAAAGCCCTGCCGACGCTTCGTGCACCGGCATATAAAAGCAAAACCGAGGTTTCCCTCGGTTTTCTTCTTTATCTGCGGCGGCGCGAACCGTTCTTGCGATCGGTTGCGTGGCGCACATCGGCCTGACGGCTTTCGCTGTCCGACATAAACGCCTTCAGCTTATCCTCAAAGCTCATCGTGGACGGGTCCTTCGGTGCCTGCTGCACACGTCCGCGCGGTGCGGACGAACGCTGGAAACGCGGCTGACGCGGCGCAAAGCCGCCCTCACGGCGTTCCTGTCTCGGCTGACGCGGCTCCTGCGGCTGCGCCTTCTTGATCGAAAGATTGATACGGCCTGCCTGATCAATATTGATGATCTTTACCTTGACCTGCTGGCCCTCCTGCAGGAAATCCTTGATGTCGTTTACAAAAGTCGAAGCGACCTCCGAAATGTGCACCATACCCGACTTGCCTTCGGGCAGCGCAACAAATGCACCAAACTTGGTGATGCCGGTTACCTTGCCCTCTACGATTGCTCCCACTGCCAAATCCATATAAGCTGTTTTGCCTCCGTTATTATTTCCCTTTTACCGGCTGGACGTATCTACAAAAATACGCTCGCCCGGTTCCGCATAGCCCAGTTCTGTCCGCGCCATCTCTCCGATATCCTCCTCGGAAATGCCGCTTTGCATTTCCTGCCGGAGCGTCTCGTTCGCCTTCTGATATTCCTCCACCCGCAGGGTCAGAGACGCGAGTTCATCCCGCTTGCTCTTGATCTGCGTGCGCAGGTTTACCACATTGACGACCGCGTAAAGCAGAAACACCACTACCGCTGCCCTGATAAGGATCATCCGCGTGCGCCTTGTCATCTGCTCACCTCATATCGTTTGCTTGCGCGTCAGACTGATACAAGTTTTATTTTATACCTTTTTTGCGAAAAAGAAAAGAGTCTTTTTCAAATTTTTTCGTCAAAAACCGAATTTTTACCGGACTGCACCGCTGTTTTACCACCGTTTTACAGTGCATCCGCAGGCCGTATACGGCGCGTCTCAGCTTTGCAAGCGCCTGCAGGAGCCGCATAATCGCCTCCAGCACGGTTTCACTCAGCGCCGCAAAGTACAATTCCATGCCGCCTGCCGCCGTTAAGAGTACAAAACCGCGCGGCTGACCGGCGGCCGCGATCAGCCCGAACTCGAATAAGGCCGCCAGCACGATCGCCCAGAACAGCGTATCGAACAGCGCCGCCCCTGCCCATCCGCACCGGAAATGCAGACGCAGTGCCCGCAGCATGTCATACACCGCCCCGATCCCGACACCGAGCAGCAGGCTTTGCAGCACGAGCGTGACCTGCTGGCTGTTCGTAAACACCGGCATGGCCGCTCACCCGCCGAATATCCGCCGGAACAGGCTGTCGCGCGGCTGCACGCTGTCGTCGTACTCGAGCAGGCCGATCTCACCCTGAATGATCAGCTCTCCAGCCTCGAGCTGCAGCCGCTCTACATGCAGTCCCTGACCGCGCACGACCAGCATGCCCCGCACGGTTTCGAGCAGCACCTGTTCCTCATCAAAGCTGTGCACATCGGTCACACCGGAAATGGTCAGCTTCTCTCTCCCCTCCAGAATGACACTGTGCGGCATTTCACGGCTTCGTTCCTCCTGCGCCATATAACTCCCCTCCTGACTGCAAAAAAGTATCCCACTCTGCAATATATGCGAGAGTGGGATACGTTATGTTCGGTTTACAGTTCCTTATACAGCGCAGACGCATCTGCCTTGAGCGTATGCTCCGCGATATTCAGCACTTCCACCTTCATCGTGCGCTGACCGAATGCGATCTCGATCACGTCGCCGATCTTCACCTGATACGAAGCCTTGGCCGGCTTGCCGTTGACCGTGATGCGCGCTGCATCGCATGCATCATTCGCCACCGTGCGGCGCTTGATCAGGCGGGATACCTTCAAATACTTGTCTAATCTCACTTGTTTCCGTCTACCTTATCCTTCAAAACTTTGCCCGGCTTGAACACCGGCATAGTGGCCGCTGCAATATTGATCTCCTCGCCGGTACGCGGATTGTGTCCTGTGCGTGCTGCGCGCTCCTTGGTCTCAAACGTACCGAAGCCGCTGATCTGCAGCTTGTCACCGGCCGCCATGATATCCGCAATGGCGGTAAACACGGTGTCGATCGTCTTTTCGGTGTCCTTCTTGGAAAAGCCGGTCTTTTCTGCGACCAGCGTCACCAGTTCGCTTTTCTTCATGGTTTTGCTCCTTATGCGTGTTCCTCGTGCTTTGCGCTGTCCCACAGTGCGTCCAGCTCGGAAAGGGACAGGTCAGCCAGCTTTTTGCCTGCGGCAGTCGCCTGACGCTCCATCTCCGCAAAGCGGCTGACAAACTTGTTGCAGGTCTTTTCGGCGGCAGCCTCCGGGTCGATCTTCAGGTGACGCGCCACGTTGACGGATGCGAACAGCAGGTCGCCAATCTCCTCCTCCGGATCGCCGTCACCGTCGATGGCACGACGGACCTCGTCAAGCTCCTCCTGCACCTTGTCAAGTGCATCCTTCACGTTATCCCAGTCAAAGCCGACCTTTGCCGCCTTCTTCTGCAGCTTTTCTGCACGGATCAGACTCGGCAGGCTCTTTGCTACGCTTTCGAGCGCCTGCGTATCGGTCTCCTGATGCTTCTCCTTGCGCTTGAGGTCATCCCAGTTCCTGAGGACCTCCTCGGACGAGGCGACCTCGACATTGCCGAAGATATGCGGGTGACGGAAGATCAGCTTTTTGCAGATGCCGTCCGCCACATCGTCGATGTCAAATGTGCCCTTTTCCTTCTCCATCTGGGTGTGGAATACCACCTGCAGCAGAACATCGCCAAGCTCTTCCTTCATATGCTCGGTGTCCTCGTCGTCAATGGCTTCGCAGACCTCGTAGGTCTCCTCGATGAAGTTGCGGCGGATAGAATGATGATCCTGCTCACGGTCCCACATGCAGCCGTCCGGCGCGCGCAGGATTTCCATAATGCGGAGCAGATCCTCGAACTTGTAACAATCCTTTATTTCAAAATCAACCATTTTTGCACTTCCTGATTACTTTAGATGTAAAATATCTGCGATTTTCTCGCCCTTGGGCAGCAGCAGAACATCATCCCGCTCGACTGCACCGAGCGCGAGCAGCAGAACGGCATACACGGCAACCGCCACACCGATGCACGCGAGCGTGATCAGCTTGTCAGGCATGGTGCCGGGAGCTGCGCTCAACGCACCGTTCAGCACGCGCTGCACAATGAAAATCGCCGCACTCATGCCGATGGTGGCCGCCAGCGGACGGCAGACCGTTTTTTCCGATCGGCGGCAGCGAACCCGTCAGACGCCTGATGTGGAACAGGTTGATGACCGCGATCAGCCAGTAGCAGAGCGCCGTACTGATGGGCGCACCCATGATATTCAGCGCCGGATTGCCGATGAGAAAAATAGTCGCCGAGCATTT